>JACCDR012415763.1_pt1 | contig 12527 bp, 23 predicted proteins | sample 7446431 | NCBI WGS metagenome assembly JACCDR01 (sample SAMN15323443, study PRJNA562643) | freshwater metagenome | isolation source: river surface water | place: USA:Blue River Watershed | collected 2017-08-17
CTAATAGATTCTATTTCAAATGCAAATTTCCATCCATTTTGCTTTAACACATCAAGTAGATATTTATCATTTTCTTTTACGGAATAATACTTCCCATCATTTAGTTCATATCCATCATAACCAATCATCTTGTTCTTTAAATCAGTCCAATCACTTAAATCTTCAAATGACAGAAAATCGTATCCACATTCATGATTAGTTGTTGCTATGTAAATTCCGTTACAAAAATATTTTCTAGCTGCTGTAAATAAGTCTTTTAATAATTCATCGTCTGTATCATATTCTGGTTTTTTATATTTCATTATATCAACGTTCCCTTCTAATTCCGAGTAAAGTGTACCTTTTACACCCTTTATAATTCTCTTATTTCTTTAGCATTGTCAAATATAGATAAAAATCTATTTCCATAGGTACGGGTATCGATCATTATCATAGTGAAATCGTCTCCTCTATAAACCCATTTTTTATAAAAACGTTGCTTATAAATATAATCTTCACAATAATTACCTGTGTCATTTAAAACATCTTCTTTTGATAAAGAGTGTATAATTGTATCATCTTTGGTTATCATCCAATAACGTTCTCTGCTGTCATCTAACGGTAAAACAACCCAGTCTTCAACAAATCCGAAATATTTATATCTGTATTCTTGTAATTTAAAATAATCATCTAATAGCTGCAAATTAGCTCTCCTTTCAATATCGCATAAAACCCTCATTTGTTGTGGTTTTTAATACTACATATAGTGTCTAATTTATTATAAACTACTATATATAGTATATAAAAACAGTGGCACTATCTTACATTTTATCAGTTCTGTTTTATATGTCACTTGTTAACGCTATAATCATTGATATTTATGTATTTTACTGGAACGTAACTAATGTTCATCCATTTTTTACACGCTATATATCTTGAATATTCATCAATTAATAAATATTTATTATGTAATCCTTTCTCATTTGTTTCTGCTATTACACTTATTGGTTTATCTAGCATTCCTCTTTTAGCATAATATGCAATTGCTTTTTTAATTTTATAACCATGTGTCTTTGATTTTTTGAATAATGGTGGAATAATAATGTCACAGATATGAACTATTTCATCCGTGTCTTCAGGAGCAAAATTAACCAAATTCACACTAGTTCCATTATATTTATTCTTTTTTACCTTTGTGTCATACTTCGGTAGTTCCATTTGCATTCTCTCTTTCTAATTGTTTTATATATCTTTTCAAATTAAATAGTGGCATATTACATAATATCTAGCGATTTACCTTTGCTGTTGATATTATAATAACATACCACGGTATCTTATGTCAATACATTGTTTTATATTTCTTTCTAATTTTTCCCCGTACTTCCAATTCCACCTCTATCGGGATTTTTCAACACTTCAACTTCTTCAAATTCAATTTCTGGTTGATGCTCCATAATTCTAAATTGGCATATTCTATCATTCACTTCAATGATGGTATCTCTCAAGGCATACGCAGAAAATTTCCATTGATCGTTATCTCCACAATAAGTCTCATCTATAATTCCCATTGAATTTGTTAAAATAATCCCAAAATTTTTATATGTGGAACTTCTTGGGGTGACGTGCGCTTCATATCCTTTTGGTAATTGCATAGCAACTCCAAGAGAAATCAGCTTTACTTCTCCTGCCTTTAATTCTACTTTTTCAGCAGCTCTTAGATCAATCCAATCTCCTTTCGTAATTTTTTCAATTTTAGTAATTTCTTCTGTAAAATATTTGATTTTTATATTCATGCCTTTTCTCCTTGTGGTTGATAATTTTGTTCTAAATATTTTTTTATGAAATCAAGATACTCTTCCCATTTTTGTACTGAATGTATATAGTCACGGATTGCTAAACCACTTAATTTGATTTCTGATTTAATGTCATTATACGTATGCTTTTTAGTACTTATATTCTTCAAAAATACATCATTTATTTTAGAGTATAAACTAATATCATCCTTAGATATAACTGCTGTTATTTCTTTATACAACATCAAATCAGTATATGGAATCTCATATTTTCTCTTGCGTAAATTAGATTTTGCAAAAGGACTTTTGTTTGCTCCTGATACACTTGGTTTTAAATATTGCATTATTGATTCAATATTTTTAGCATTAAATTTAAATAAAACTTCTTTATCGGTATCTTCTAAATCAAAAATAAATCTATCTGCATTAAGAGTCTTGTAAATTGCATCATAATTATTTTCAATTAATTCAATTTTACCAATTCTATCGTTATATATATCTTTTATAATATTATGCCCACGTCCCAAAGATGGAATATATGCAACTAATATAGATTTCCCATAATGATACACTTTAATACCCGATTTACATTTTATGTATAAATCCTCAAATGACGAATCAAGTTGCCCAGCATCACAACCAGAACAAATTCTAGGGTAATCATTAGTTGCTAAATTATATTCGGCTATTACCCTATATGTTCCTACATATTTCATTAGATATCTACTCATACACATTCCTTTCTATTATTGTTATATATTTCCTTTTACTATTCAGTATAAGCATATATTTCTTCCATTGTAAAGATTTTACCATTTCCATCGACGATCTCATAATTACAATCATATTTATTATACTTTACTCCCAACGCTATTGGAAACATAGATTGAACATACTTTTCAGACACTTCATCTTTTGTTTCTATTATTGTTTCATTATACCATGACAGATCTATCGGTTCATATACTAATTTAATTTTCATTTTTTTCACCTTTCTTTTTTGATATTGTATAATCTTATTGATTGTAAATTTATAATCGTACCAAAATACTATTTTATCGGATTTTGACACCTATATATTGTGTGTTATTGTATTTATAGCACCATATCTTGTATGTACTAAAAATGGATAAACCTAAAAATATGTGATATGACATCAACTGTCCACCCATTACCTATACCTGTATATCTTTTACTATCACATATACAATCAGTATAGTTATCAGATAATGTTTGCATCCTTTCATATTCTAATGGAGTAAACTTTCTACATCTTCCATCTTGATATACTTTTTTCTGTCTATTGCCTCCATCTCCATCACACAATAATGTATTGCACTTACTATTTTGATTATATACTTCTCTCATATTTCTCATAAGTCCGCTACCCAACAATGTACATTGAACCTTATTATCATCACCATTATATGTAAACTCTCTATTATACCAATATTTTTCGCCAACATCTTTACTATCTTGGATGATATCTTTTATTAATAATTTTTTATCTTCAGGCTGAATCACATCTTTAATATTTGTCCAATAGTATCTTTTTCTTTCTTGCGCTGACACAAGTGAAGAATTAATCATTATTGGGTTTACTTCTAAAATTTCTGATATTAAATCTCTCCATTGATCTTCCATAGAGGCTACATTTTCAAGTAAAAAATACTTTGGTTTAACATATTTTAGAATTCTTATATAATCGTAAAATAACCCACTTTTCTCTCCATTTAGTCCAGTAACTTCTCCTCTGTCATATTTATAATTGCTTAAATCTTGACAAGGACTTCCACCTATAATAATATCTATAGGCATAATCAAATTTAATTGTTCTTCTGTTATTTTAGTTATATCTCCTAATTGAATTGTATTAGGATAATTTGATTGAGTTATCTTTATAGCGGATTCTTCAATTTCACTGGAATAATATATATCAACTTCTATTCCGGCTCTTTCAAAAGCTAACTGTCCACAACTTATTCCATCGAATAAACTTAATACTTTAATCCCCATTATCTTCTCGTCAGAAGATGCACGTGCATTTATTATCTAGAATTACTCCATTGTCCTTTCTATCTGTTTTATATATCTTTTTAATATTTATAGGATAACATAAAAGTGTTGTTTTATTCGTTGTATTCATAAACTATAAGAGCTTCTTTTGGTGATGAAGTTCCGTTAAAACAAACAGAAACTATCTTACAATTTTGTTTGATATATTGATCACAAAAATCATATACATCGTTTAAATCATTAACTGTAAATAAATTAACCTCTTGTTTTAATATAATAATCACCTCTTTTCATCATAGCAAATTGCAGTTTGGTCAGATTATCGTTTTACAGAAATCAGATAATTCAATTACATTTACCATCTCACCGCTTAAAATCTTCAAAAGTTGATCATTTTTCTCTGTCGAAAGTTCTCGTATCACCTCCAACATAAGTCTATTTCTTTTCGCGCTAAGTTCTCCTAATTCATAAAGTTTTTCCTTAATTGAATAATTTTCCCAATAATTAGCTATTTTCATCACCTCCGATCAAATCGACATTTTATTCTTTAATCTCATCTAACATTTTTTCAATCAATATATCTCGTTCTTTCTTAAATTTAAACAGGTAATATATGATAAATAGCATAGGAACACTAATTATGTTGTCTACCATTCTTGGTTGTACTTCTCCATAAATTAATTTTTCAATCAACATCCATGACAAGTTTAATGCTAAAAATGCCCATCCAGTATAAATACAACAATTAATTTTTTTGATTTTTAGTTAATATATTAAATTTCATGATTATTCTTTCTTTTTATTGGTAAGAACATTGGCTGTCACTACCAACCTATTGAAATTTGCTAGTAATATCTATCTTTATACTGTTTTTTATTTTATAAAACTTTTGATTTGTTCCTTTGCTTTCTAAACCACCTAAAGCTTGAATATATCTTCCAATTTTTAAGAAATCTAAGATATCAAGCATATCATTAAATAAATAGCAATCGTCCAACCCACTATAAACGCACGTCTTAATCTTATATTTTTCTTTTACAAACCTAAGTAAATTGTTTAATTCAGTTAAATTTTGATCACCACCCATAAAGCAAACACATGTTATCATTTCTTTATAGTTATTTAATATCATTTCAATATCTTCACTTAATAATTTACCTGTATATTTCCATAAGTATTTACTATGGCAACCCTCACATCTATGAGGGCAGCCACTTATATTAAACACTAATGTTGTTTCATTTGGGACTTCTTGAAATACTATATCGTAATGAGTATATTTTAATTTATTCATAATGTCTCTTGTTAGCTTCTTTCTGTCTTTCTTCTGAGAACTTTGAAATACGTTTTAAATATCCAATAATTCTAGTAATCCAATCGAGATTTTCACTTCCACAATTTTCACATTTGTTTAATCGATGTTTACTAATATGCTTACAATTATTACAAATTGTGTTTGGGATATTAAATGTAAAATAAGAGCACCCTGTTTTTATGGCAGTTAATAACAAATTTTTATACTGATCTTCCGATAAGTGTTCATTTAAATTACAATGCAATGCTGAACCACCATCTAAATATTTAGTTAATCGTCTACCATGTAAAATAAATTTATCTATCATATTGGTAGATTCATCTTCTACTTTATAAAAGTAACTATTATAACAAGGTCTTTCTACTTTATATCCATCTTCTTTATCCCATTTAGCATGTTTGACCCCAAGATTCTCTGCCACTCTGTTACTTTTTTTGACCGATATTATATTTAACCAAACAATTCATATTCTTTATTTTTTCTTGCTGTTAATGCTTCTTTAAAAGTATCAAATGTTCCGATATAAATAGTTTTATTATTTATACAAATAGTTGACCGAAATCTACCAGATTGAACTTGATATATTCCATTATTGATATTGTGTTGATTTGTCAAGTTTTTACTATGTGAACATACTTCAAGATTATATTTCCTATTATTTAGTCCATTATGATCATTATGATCTACATCCATTTCTCCATAATAATCTAAAATTAATCTATGTAAAAATATCTTAGTATTTTCATCAATTGTTGTTATTGCATAATCTGTGTGTAAGCTATGTTTTATATGCCATTTATATTTTTTACACAAATCAACATCATCAATATCGATAATTGTTTTCCCAACTATATTACACTTTTTATCTCTTAATATAATTTCAGCATAATCATCATTTATTATAAAATCATTACTATCATAAATTGTTTTATCTAAAAATTTACCATATCTCCAATATTGACTAATATGCTTTCCACAAAGAAACATTCCTTTATATTTTTTAATGGTAAATTCATTACTATTTCTTCCACAAACCTCACAAACATTCATTACTATTCTTTGTCCCTCCTGTATGTTTGGTTAAAAATATCGGCGGTGAAGGTTCTTCTTAAAAGTGTCTTTACACTTGATCTTCACTCTCACGTTTCATATTATTGATTATTTCGTGAGTTCAGACTATCGCATCACCATACTTTAATGGTGTCTTCCCATTTAGTCGTTCAGGCTGTATTTAAACTTGCCCCCTGTTATCCATCTCTGGAACTCCAAGTCAATTAGAGAAGATTTTCTAAAAGTGGATTATTTTTTATGCCACTTTGTACCCACTCATTTTAGGCACGAATTCCGTGTTATACATAACTTCTTTCGTTCTTGCTTTTTTATTTTCTTCATAAATAGGCTTTAAGATATCTTCTCCATATTTGAAATATTCTTCATTTGGAGAAATATCTATTCCTAAAAATTCTGCCCCTTCAACAAATCCATTGATTCCAATGGTTAAAAATTGTTTTTCAAGTGAAATATATCCAGCTTCATATACGGGGAGTAAATGTGCATCATAATTGCTCTTAACTATCTCATTATAGGCAAATAAATATTTATGTATTTTTAGCACTTGTTCTCTAACTACTTCTGATATATTTAATTTATTATTAACGGCATTTTGAACAAGTCTGTTTATATTGATTGTAATAACTCCCTTTGATCCCGTAGCTACACCTCCTGCGCCTAATGTGAACGAAAAAGTATTGTCTGCAATTTCATTTCTCAATCTACAACAAGATGCAAGCGAGTCTACGCTATCGCTGGTGTATGTAAAAAATGAATGTCCTTTCGAATACATTTCGCATGTGAATTCAAACCATTCTTGATCAGTATAATTGGTTCCATCATTTAATAAATTTACCGTTTCAACTGGAAAAGTCAAAACTGTTTTTAATCTTTCATCATTAAGCCAATTCATGAATCTTTTTTGTAGCCAACTAACACTTTCCCATTTTGGTTCATTCCCATCAGGAAATACAAAATCTGTAAAAATACCATCAAAATAAGGTTTGTCAAAATAGGCAATATTCCAAAATACAGATTGGAAATTTCTTGCGGCGGCTGGCTGATTTAAAGAATAGACCACTTGTTGAAATGAAGAGGTAATTATATCGTCAATAGTTCTCTTTCTAATTGATAAATCCACTACCTTTTCAGCATTTAAATAATAATCATCACCATATTCTCTTCTTACAAAATAATCCATATATGTTAAATATTCAGGAGTAGATACTGCACCCGCAAATTGTGATGCCACTGCGAATACTAGATTAATAAAAGATCCTGAAAAGGATTGAAGATTTTTAGGAGCTTCTGACATTCCTCCAATGTTTTTTAGACCATCGAATAAAAAAGGGTACATGGTCATACTAACGCAATAGGGTAACATTGGATTCGTCTCATCATGCCTATATACTTCGTGTGCATTTAATTGTCTTATATATTCTGTAGCTAATTCTTCTCCAAATAGTTCTGTTATTTTATTAAACATCATTAGTCTATTTATATTAATTGCTTCTTTTTTATACAATTCTCCCGTCAAAGTCGTAACATTCTTACATTCTACATTAGCATTAGAGTCTACTTCACTTCCGGTAGAAGCGTTAATTGCCTTCTTATATTTTTCTATGAAATTAATATATTTTTGATAATTATTAAGCATGTGTTTTCCTCCAGTTGTTTTATTGTTTATTTACCCATTTTAAAGCTTCTGCAAATTTCAATATCTCTCCATCTATCACAAGAATTGGCATAGACATAAATCCTTTCTTTAACATGATATCAATATCATTTATTTCTTCATATTGAATCCCCCTTTCATTTAGTTTTGTTTTTAATAACATGCATTGTGGACAATGATTGCTATATAAAGTTATATTCATTTTTACCTCCTTATTATTGTTTTATATTTCTACTAACTTTAAATTATCTCATCAGCTATGCCGAGTTGAATAGCCTCGTTCTCCTAAATGTACCAATTAGGGATATTTTGTTTTACGTCCATATATTTCCATTGTTCTCTTCCAGCAGACTGATAAAACAGTCATTTGTTTCCATTTTTCTTTCTCTTTGAATCATAGAATATATATATTTTAAGCCAGTAAAAGCTATCAAGGGCATCTTCAATCTCGAATAAAAAGAAATTCTTTAGCATATTTTTAAACAGCCACCAACAATGTTCTTTATCTTTGGAATCAAAGTTTCTAATTCTTTTAATTATATTTTTCATCTGTTCCTCCTTTCACATTTTTATAAAAATCATTTATATACAAATAATTTTTCAGTACTACTCACACGTTTATTATTATCAATAGTTCTTAGAACCTTTTGTTCCCATATGCAGGTCATATCTTCAGGAGCTTGGCATTCACTGACTAACACAATATTATTTTTACTTATTTCTCTTACCCATTGCCAATAATCGTTATGATCAAAAACTTTATTTATTCCATATTGCTTTGTATCTTTATATGGTGAGTCACAATATATAACAGCATTTTCAACATATATATTTTTATAATCTGCATTTGTAAAAATTATATCTTTTAACTTGTCTTTTTGGTTTTCTAGGTTTCTTTTTGCTTCATCGTAATAATTCCTGATTGTATTAGATTTTGTTTTAACTATTCCAGCATAACCGCCATCAAAAAATCTTCCATTGTAGCTAGCTAAAAATCCAATAGCACCAACATACCATCTGTCGTAAGTATCTAATTTTTTATTAAAACAGTCTCTTACCTGAGCATAATGTTCTTTTGTTATGAAATCTGGTAATGTATGTATCTTGTCTAAATTTTTGTACAACTCAATTAAGTATTCATGTTTATCATTTGCTATTTTATTAGGAGATCTTATTTTATCAATAATATTACACCCCCCACAAAATGGTTCTAAATATAAATCAAATTGGCTTTCATCTATATATTTTTGTATAATAGGCACAATATATTTTGCTAATCTACTTTTACTCCCCATATATTTCATAAGCAAATTCCTTTCTTCTTCATCTTCTTATAATATTTAATAAAGTGAGTATATGTTTGTGCTTATCTAAGATAAATTGTGCATAATCAGATTCGGTGTCACCATCAAGTTCTCGCAAATCGTCTTGAATCCATTTTTCAAAATATCCAATTGCTTTATCAATATCATTCGTCGGTTTAGATAACACAGTATTCCAATATTCTTTTGTGTATTCAGTGCAATCATCATATATATTGTTTATTTCAAAAGGCTCTTTCACTCCATAGCAATAAGGAATACATCCCTTAATAACACAAGAGTAACAATTTTGACATTTTATTTTAATCACTTCCTTTCAACATCCGTATCAAAACCTGATTTTATAGTGCTTTAATAGTTCCAATATCTACAAGCTTTATTTTTTCTGTTTTGTTTTCATATTCTTTGGACATGTCAAGTAATAATTCCAAAGTATCTATCCAAGCTATTCTGCCAATCAACTCTCTGCTAAATGAGCCATATGTATTTATTTTTACTATATCTCCACGATCAAACCTTTCTTTCGTCTTTTCGTTTAATAAAACATCTATCCTTCTTAAATCTCCCATTTAAAATTCCTCTTCTAAATAACAATCTATATCATCGCCAACAAAAGAATCTAATACATTAGATACATGCTCAATAAATTTTTCAGAAAACGCTTGTATAAAATCATCTAAATCACATACCTCGTCTTCTCCCCATTTAATAGCACATTCGTCTGGTGAAATTAACCCTTTCATCCCTTGAAGAGTAAGCATTTTAGTTTCATATACCATGTCATTAATTACTTCATCCATGTCGTAACCCTCTGGTTCAGTTAAATATCTTTTTACTGCCATTAAAGTTTTCTTATTTGCTTTCATATTAAAACTCCTTTCTTTTAAAACCACTATGAAAGTGGAATTTTATTGGGTTATTGTATCTACATATAGTGTTTAGTAACACGCAAACTACCACATATAGTATGTGTTTAAAATAAATTACATCCACCATCTCTAAATTCAATTGCTTTTGCCGTATATTCTTTTTGCTTCATGCCACTTTCCTTACATAAACATTTCTTGCAAAGTAAATCCCTATTATCTTCGACTAAATCTTCGTATCTGCCATTTAGTTTATAGAACATTGCAAGTTCAGTTGGATTCATACTCTTACCACATTTGCACTTTTTATTAAAGTATTTAGCTGCCATGTTTTCAGAAATTCCTTGTAGCTCTGCAACTTCTTTTATTCTTTCTTTTGTAGGTGACATTTTAATTAATTCCTGAATCTTACTTGTGCCAGCTTTCCATTTACCATTCTTATACTCTTCCCAAGACCACTTGAGCCTGTCTTTTACATGCCAGATATCATAGTTCTTTCTTAATGTTTCTTCCCACCATTTCCATTGTAGCGGATAATATTTCTCTGTAATTAAATCCACATAATCGGATTGATAAGGACAAATTAAGCAGCCACAGCGATTAAAACCTAAACGATATTGTCTATTAAATTCAATATTATGTAATAATAGATACATCCAAACGTCTTCGTCTTTCCAATCAATAATAGGCGCAAACTTAATCCACTTCTTAGGCATATTAGCAGAACCAAAATGATTAACCGCCCAATCATGATCCATAACCATTTCGTATTCCGATCGTTTACTACTTTCTGAGCATCTAACGCCTATAACACTAATTGTTTCTCTGTCTGTGTCATATGCTTTAGTAATTTGTCCTTCTTTATATTCGGAGCAACAATTTCTAACCATTGCTGACGGAATGAAATAGTTTTTTATATCAACAATCCATTTTCTCCAACCTATCTTAGGATTTAGTATTTTGAGTTTATCTTTTGGTAATTTCTTAATTTTCTTATATGTATCTGCCGTATCATTTGAAGTATTAGCAAAGTTGATAATCCATTGGAGATTATTAAATAGTTTAATATCTCTTTCTTTTACTATTTCTAGTGCAGACTTCCAAACTTCATATGTTAAATCGCTATCTTTACCACCTGAATGGCTAACTATGTAATAATAAGTTGGATAATTAAGCATCATTTCTACCATACAATTAACGCTATGATTAAATTTTTCTTCTAATGTTGGAGCATGTATATCAATTAATTCGTCTAATTTTATCTGTTTTGGCAATTCTATAATTTTCTTACCTTGTTTATATCCTTTTGAATTATCTTTGGTAATCCTAATTCTTTTATCTTCTACTTTAAATTGATATAATGGTTTCTCCTGTGTAAAATCAAGATATATTTTACTTCCATTTCTCCAACAACCACTTGGTAAATTAATTCCTGTTTGTTCTTTAAAGAATATTATTTCTTCCTCGAATATTGGTTTAAATCCCATTTATATACCATTATCGTCTGCGCAGACATTTACCTAGGATTATTTAACCTTTCTTCTTTTTCAATATAATTGTTTTATATTACCGTTTTATAAATCACATAGAACTATAAATTTATATCATAATTTATATGTACCAAATCATTGCTGTCTTCATTTTCTTTTAAGATATCTTTTATTTTTGCTTGTGGCAAGAAACCGTTGTCATCCCAATCAATAACACATCTTGGAATATTTATTTCACCAGTTGTAATATTGTTTTCATCATCTATAATTGCCATTCCTTGATACAATATTTCATATGTTCCATCTTGATTTCTATTCATCCAAATTGATTGAGGTCTTTTCTCTTTTACTATCATTTAATCTATTCCCTTCTATATGATAAATGTTCTATTTACTTGGATTGCTAGCAAAATTCATTTCTAAGTATTTTTCAGTTACTTTCAATTTAAACTCTCCTTTCTATATACATTGGTCTAACACTAAATGGTCTACTATCTTCGCTGTCCCATATATCACATTTATCCTCGTTTACACAGTGAGGACAAATATCTCCATCGTCATTAATAATTTTAAATTTGTAATGCTTACAATTAGTACAGTATACATGGTCATCTGGTTTCATCTTTTCGCCTACTTTCCTATACAATCTTGTTCTTATCTATATTTTCTTGTGTTACCATCAGATCTATTTGTTCACCTCTATTCACGATACTAAAATAAATTTCTATGCATATTCCAATTACAAACATAAAAAATGCAATAAATATTATTTTAATAAAAACCACTTCCTCTTCTATAAAGTCAAAATTTTATTTAATTATGTCACATCCGATATTATAAGAGAATCCGATTATAGCAATTGCAGCCAGTCCCCACATTAGTATCCAAAAAATATAGTAAATAACTTTCCCTATAATTTTTAATATCTTTTCTATAATAGTATCTTTAGTTTTATTATCTATAACAGTACAAATCCATGCAATAACACCTATTATTATAAGACTTAAGGCGATTGATCCAA
>JACCDR010795426.1_pt1 | contig 12523 bp, 9 predicted proteins | sample 7446431 | NCBI WGS metagenome assembly JACCDR01 (sample SAMN15323443, study PRJNA562643) | freshwater metagenome | isolation source: river surface water | place: USA:Blue River Watershed | collected 2017-08-17
ACGTGCCGATCGCCGGCATGGCGCTGCTGCCCCTGTTGCTGGGCTGGCCCATCGTGCTGTTTCCCATGCACATCGCCCTGCTGGAGCTGGCCATCGATCCGGCCTGCGCCATGGTGTTCGAGAACGAGCCGGCCGAGGCGGACGTGATGCGGCAGCCGCCACGCGATCCGCAGGAGCCCCTGTTTGCAGGCGGGGTCCTGGTGCAGGCGGTACTCCAGGGCCTGGGCGTGCTGGTGGCCGTGCTGCTGCTGTATGTCTGGGGAGGGCAGCACCTGGGCGAGGATCAGGCCCGTGCGCTGGCCTTCACGGCCCTGGTGCTGGGCAATCTGGCGCTGATTTTCTTCAACCGTGCGGGCCGCAGCGGGCTGCTCGCCTCCCTGCGGGTGCCCAACCGCCTGCTCTGGGGTGTGGTGGCCTTCACGCTGCTCCTGCTGGGGCTGGCCCTGCACCTGCCCCCTCTGTCATCGGTGCTGCACATGGTGCCGCTGACGCCGGCGCTGTGGCTGCTGGCCGTGCTGGCGACCCTGGCCTGTGTGTTATGGTTTCAGGCTCTTGCGTCCCTCATGAAAGTCGTTGGTCAACGCGCGGTATGAGTCGATTCCAGTACAAGCTGGCGCAGCGTCCGCGCCTGCACGCAGCCGTGGCTGGCGTGGCCGCCGCGCTGCTGTGCCTGGCCGCCTTTGTGGCCGTCCTGGCCATGGACCAGTTGCGCCGGCTGGAGGACATCCAGCACACCCTGGCCTACAAGGTGCAGGGCATTTCCAACGACACGCGCAACATCCTGCGCCGGCTCACCCAGACCCATGCCGGCGACTGCAGCGAGGCCAGCCTGCTCCAGTTGCGCCAGGAGGTCTTCATCTCGACCTACCAGGTCGACATCGGGGTACTGGACGAGCAGCAGCGCCTGCTCTGCACCACCGTCATGGGGCGGCTGCCCTATCCCGTGAGCCTGCCGGCACCCGATGCCATCGTGAAGACACTGCAGGGCGAGGAGCACTACGTCAACTTCGAGGTTCCGCTGATCGTGGCGGACTGGCGCACCGTGGCCATGATGGTGCGCATGGGGCGTTTCAACACGGTGGTCAATCCCTATGCGCTGGAGGACATGTTCGGGGTCGATGAAGGCACGCTGCGCATCCGCGTGATTGACGGCAGTTTCCAGGTCGCGCACGCCGATCCGACGCTGTCGGGCGAGCGGGCTGACCGCCTGGGGCAAGGTCGGTGGATCGACGGCGATGTCCACGGCTACAGCTGGTCCGAGCAGGCTTTTGTGTCGTCGCGCCTGATCGCAGGAACACCGTACCTCAGCCAGTTTGTCGTGCCGCTGCCTCGCTTCTGGGAGGCCTACGCCTGGGGTCTGGGGCTCGTGCTGCTGTTGAGCCTGGCGGCCGGAGGACTGGTCTATGGCGCCTTGTCGCCCGCGCTGCAGCGCTGGGGCTTGCTGGAGCACCGCATCGCCGGGCTGATCCGCGAGGACAACGTGCTCTGCCTGTACCAGCCCATTGTGGACATGCGCAGCGGCGCAACGGTGGGTTGCGAGGTGCTGATGCGGCTGCGTGACGGCAGCGAGGTGCTGGCGCCCGACCGTGTCCTGCCGCTGGTGACGCGAGCCGGCCTGTGCTGGAAGCTGGACCAGTCGGTGGTGCGGCAGGCCGTCCGCGAGCTGTGTACCCATCTGCCAGCGGGCACGCCGCTGGAAGTCTCGTTCAATTTTTTTCCGGAGAACATCCGCTGTGGCCCGCTGCGCGAGCTGATGGAGACGGCGCTGCCCGCGGCCCCTCGTCCGGACCTGCGTTTTAACCTCGAAGTCATCGAGCAGGGCGAGCAGGGCGGCCTGCTCGATGAAATCGCGCGCCTGAAGCAGGCGGGCTATCTGGTGTCCATCGACGATTTCGGGACCGGGTACTCGAACCTGAACAGCGTCAAGGCGCTGGCGCCGGACTTCATCAAGATCGACAAATCCTTCGTGTTCGAGATGGAGGATGCCAGCGTCCGTTCCAGCCTGATCCCGGAGATCGTGGGTATCGCGCGGGCAGTGGGTGCCGAGGTGATTGCGGAGGGCATCGAGAACGAGCAGCAGCGCGAGCGGCTGCTGTCCTTCGGGGTCGACTACGGCCAGGGTTATCTTTTTGCCCGCCCGATGGCGATCGGGGATTTTGTGGCCCATCTACGTGCGACGGGCGCGCGCGGCGACACAGGCCGGGCCTAGATCACCCCGTCGAACATCATCACGTCCACTTCGTCGCCCACGGCGACGTTGCCCTGCTCGTGGTGTAGCACGATGAGCCCGTTGCCCTGAACCATGGAACTCAGCACCCCGGAGCCCTGGTTGCCGGTGGTACAGACCTGAAGGCTGCCGTCGGCCGCCGTGCTGACCCGGCCGCGCTGGTACTCGGTCCGTCCCGGCTTCTTGCGCAGGGTTTCCAGGGAACGCGCCCGCAGCAGGGGCGGTTGCGTACCTTGGCAGCCCATCATGCGCAGCAAGGCCGGGCGCACGAAGGCGAGGAAGGTCACCATCACGGCCACCGGGTTGCCCGGCAGGCCGAACAGCACGCAAGGGCGTGGCCCCGAGGTGATGCGGCCGACGGCCATGGGGCGGCCGGGGCGCATGGCGATGCGCCAGAAGGCCACGTCCCCGAGTTTTTTCATCATGGTCTTGGTGTGGTCGGCCTCGCCCACGCTGACCCCGCCGCTGGTGATGATGGCGTCGGCCTCGGCGGCTGCACGACGGAAGGTGGCTTCGAGCTTCTCGGGCTCATCGCCAATCACACCGTAGTCCAGCACCTCGATGCCCAGCCGCCTGAGCAGGCCGTAGACGGTGTAGCGGTTGCTGTCGTAGACCGCGCCCTCGCGTGGCGCTTCGCCCAGGCTGAGGATCTCGTCGCCGGTGGAGAAATAGGCCACCTTGAGGCGGCGCCACACCTGCACCGTGGGAATGCCCAGGCTGGCCGCCAGGCCCAGCGCTGCCGGTGTGAGGCGTGTGCCGGCGCGCAGCGCGGGCTGGCCCTGCATCACGTCCTCGCCCTTGAAGCGACGGTTGTCACCCGCTTGCAGCAGGCCTGCCGGAATGGTGACCTGTTCACCGCTTTGCTGCACGAACTCCTGGGGTACCACGGTGTCCAGGCCGGCCGGCATGATGGCCCCCGTCATGATGCGCACGCATTGGCCGGGACCGACCTGGCCGACCCAGGCCTTGCCAGCCAGGGCCGTGCCGACCGACTGCAGCTTGAGGGGGGCATCCGGCCGGAGTTGCCCGCCTGCAAAGGCGTAGCCGTCCATGGCCGAGTTGTCATGCGGCGGGACGCTGACAGGAGAGATCACGTCGCAGGCCAGCACGCGGTCCAGGGCGTCGAAGAGCGCAAGCTCCTCGGTATCGTTGACCGGCTCCACCAGCCGGCCCAGGAACTCGTTGACGGCGGCGGCGCTCAGGGCCTGCGGGTCGTAGCCTTGCAGTTCGGCGGCGATCTGCTCGATGCTTTTCATGGGCTCAGGAGTTTTCCAGCTGTTTCAGTTCAGCCAGGGTGTTGGCGTTGGCAAAGGCCAGCGGGTCGTCGCCGGGCTGGTCGAAGGGGACGACCACCGTGGGGTGCTGTGCAGTCCAGGCGTCGATCTTGCGACCGCCGTCCTGGGTGAAGCGCGTCAGGCTTTCCAGCAGGTCCACCTTGAGCAGGCAGAACACGGGCTGGGTGCGCACCCTGACCTGGCCCTGTTCGTCGCGTTCGGGCCCTGCGGCCATGGCGATGTCGGCCCCTTCGCGCTCCAGTGCGGTGGCCAGGCGCGTCACCAGGTCCAGCGGGAAACGCGGTGTATCGCAGGGCACGGTGACCATGTAGGGGGTCTCACAGCGCTCGAGACCGGTGAGGAAACCGGCCAGCGGGCCGGCGTAATCGGCCAGGACATCAGGCCAGACCTCGGCCCCGAAGGACTCGTAGGCCGACAGGTTGCGGTTGGCGTTGATCATGACCGCGCCCACCTGCAGCTGCAGGCGCATGAGTGTGTGCAGGGCCAGGGGCAGGCCGTTGAAGTTCTGCAGGCCCTTGTCCACGCCGCCCATGCGGCTGCCACGGCCGCCGGCGAGGATGAGGCCGGTGATGTCTTGCGGGGAAATCAAGTCTAGCCTCCGATGTAGCTCATCTCGACGCGGCGCTGCGGCGGCTGGCCAAGCTCTGGCGGCTGCAGGCTGCGGAGTTCGGAATAACGGTCGTCGCGTGCGCCCCAGATGTGACCGATCGCCGATGCGATGTCAGCGTCGCTGGCACCACTGCGGATCAGCGTACGCAGGTCGTGGCCCTGGGTGGCAAAAAGGCAGAGGTAGAGCCGGCCCTCGGTGGACAGGCGGGCGCGGTTGCAGTCCCCGCAGAAAGCGTGCGTCACGCTGCTGATGACGCCGATCTCGCCCAGAGACGGGTCGTGCCGGCCGTCCGGACCGGCGTAGCCCCAGCGCTCGGCCGTTTCGCCGGGGGCGCTGGGCTCGAGCTGCACCAGGGGCAGCTCGGCGTGGATCCTCTTCACCACCTCGGCGGAGGGCAGGACCTCGTCCATGCGCCAGCCATTGGTGGCGCCCACGTCCATGTACTCGATGAAACGCAGCACCATGCCCGTACCCCGGAAATGGCGCGCCATGCGCAGGATCTCGTGCTCGTTGGTGCCGCGCTTGACCACCATATTGATCTTGACCGGGCCCAGGCCGGCATCCCGTGCCGCCTGGATGCCCTCGAGCACATCCTGCACGGGAAAGTCCACGTCGTTCATGCGCCGGAAGACGGCATCGTCGAGCCCGTCCAGGCTCACGGTCACGCGCTGCAGGCCGGCGTCCCTGAGCGCGCGGGCCTTGCGTGCGAGCAGGGAACCGTTGGTCGTGAGGGTGATGTCCAGCGGCTCGCCATCCACGGTGCGCAGCGCGGCCAGCTGTTCGATGAGGATTTCGATGTTCTTGCGCAGCAGCGGCTCGCCACCGGTCAGGCGGATCTTGCGGACGCCATGCGCGGCAAACAGCCGCGCGACCCGGGTGATTTCCTCGAAGCTCAGCAACGCGCTGTGCGGCAGGTAGGCGTAGTCCTTGTCGAAGACTTCCTTGGGCATGCAATAGCTGCAGCGGAAGTTGCAGCGATCCGTCACGCTGATGCGCAGGTCGCGCAGCGGGCGACCCAGGCGGTCGGCGAGCAGGCCGCTGGCGGTGATACGGGTGGCCGGGTCGAAAGCGGCCGCCGGGGCCGGCAGCGTCGGGATGCGCTGGTCGACGAGTGGAATGACACGTTCGGACATGCCCTTATTGTGACCCAGCTGGCAAGCCCCTGAAGGGCAGGTGTGCAAACTGCGCGACGTTCCCGGCCAGGCCCGGGCCGGACGTGCCAGCGGGCCTGAAAGCCAAGGCAGAATCAGGCTAGGGACAAAAAAAAGACATGCCCTGGTGACCCCTTCCATGAAACCCACGATCCAGCTTCTTCGATTGGCGCTCCTGTGCTGCCTGGCGCCGGCGGCCCCGGCCCAGCAGGCGGCCCTGCTGAGTGAAAAGGACTACCTGGAGGACGTTCCGGTCGTCCTGTCGGTGTCCCGTCTGCCGCAGCGCCTGGACGAGACCCCGGGCGCCGTGACCATCATCGACCGCCAGATGATCCGCATGAGTGGCGCCCGCGATGTGGCCGACCTGCTGCGTCTGGTCCCGGGTTTCCGCGTCAGCAACTCCTTCGAGAGCAACACGCCCCAGGGCAGCTACCACACCAGCCTGAGCGACTACTCCAACCACATCCAGGTCATGGTCGACGGCCGTTCGGTCTACTCTACCTACCTGCGTGGCAGCACGGGGCCGGGCCTGCAGACGGTGGCGCTCGAAGACATCGAGCGCATCGAGGTCTATCGCGGCTCGAATTCGGCCGCCTATGGCGCCCGGGCCTTCCTGGGCAGCATCAACATCGTCACGCGTGACCTGGTGGACACGCAGGGGACCCTGGTCCAGCTCGTGCGGGGCAGCAAGGGGACCGAAGACCAGATGGTGCGACTGGGCTGGGGCGACGACCAGGCCCGTTTCCGCCTGAGTGCCGACGGTCGCAATGATGACGGCCTGGCCGGTGCCAGCGGATCGAGCCGGGTGCAGCGCATGAACCTGCGCGCCGACCTGCGGCCCGGCACGCACGACGTCCTGGAGTTGCGCACCGGCCAGAGCCTGATCGACGCCGGTGTCGGCTTTGCCGGCAACGACGGCAACAACACCCGGACCCGGCGTATCGAGACGTCCTATGTGCAGCTCGACTGGCGTCGCAACCTCGATGTGGACCAGGACCTGCTGGTGCAGGGCTCGCACACGAACGAACGCATCCGGGATGACTTCGTGTATGCCCCGGCACCGTCCCTGACCATCGACTTCGGGGGGCGTGCCAGCAATTCCAACCTGCTGGCCCAGCACACGGTGCGGGTCGACGCGGCGCTGCGCCTGGTCTGGGGCGGCGAGTTGCGACGCGAGGTCATCGAGTCACGGCCCCTCTACAACACGGGTGCGGCCCTGGTCACGGACTTCGCCCGTCTGTTTGCCAACGCCGAATGGCGCCTGCACCCCGACTGGCTGCTGAACGCGGGAGCGCTTTTCGAGCACAGCAGCATCGCTGGCGAGCACGTGTCGCCGCGTGTGATGCTCAACTGGCAGGCGGCCCCGGGGCACACCCTGCGGGGCGGCTTGTCGCGCGCCTTCCGGCCGCCCAGCACCTACGAGAAGTACGCCGACGTGCGCTATTACGTGGGCGGGACGCTGGCGGACTCGACCTATGTGGCCCGCGGCACCGCAACGGCCGAGAAGGTCGAGGCGCGCGAACTCGGTTACCTGGCCGAGCTGGCCGGCACGGCGCTGACGCTGGACCTGCGGGTCTTTGACGAGCGCGTGCGCGACTTTCTGCGGGAACTCGACTACTCCCTGCCAGGCAGCGGCAACGACAACCTGGCCAAGGATTTCGTCAACGGTGAGAACTTCCGTATCCGCGGTTACGAGACCCAGCTGCGCTGGAAGCCCTGGAGCGGTGGCCAGCTGGTCTACGCCGGCTCGCGCCTGAGCAGCAACCAGTCCTATGGTGGCGCGAGGCAGGTGGGGCGCTACGGGACGCAGGGCCTGATGTTCATGCAGAAGCTGGCGGCGGCCTGGGATCTGGGACTGAGCGATTACGAGGCGGATGCGGGCCAGTTCCCCGGCCAGAACACGGCGGCACCGGCCTACAGCCGTACCGATCTTCGCCTGGCCAGGGCCTTGCGTCTGGCCGGTCGCCGCGCCGAGATCGCCGTGGTGGGCCAGAACCTTGGCGCGACCTACCAGGACTTCATGCCGGCGCTCAGGGTCGAGACCCGGGCGTATGTCCAGCTGAAAGTGGAGCACTGAAGCGCATGTCCGTCCGGCCTCTTGTCCTCCTGATCCTGCTCCTGGGCGGGATGAGCAGCGTCGGGCGTGCGAATGAAAACACCGTGCTGGTGGTCAGCAGTGAACGCAGTGCCGCGTACGAACAGGCGGCCGAGGCCGTGGCGGGCCAGTTGCCGCGGCGCGAGGTCCAGCAGTCCACGGTGGCCGATCTGTCCGCCTACCGCGGGCCGGCACCGCGGCTCTACGTGGCACTCGGCACCGAGGCCTGCGCATCGCTTGCACGCACCACGCCCGTTCCGGTGCCGGTCCTGTGTGCCCTGCTGCCGAGGGCCAGTTTCGAGCGTGTCCTGCGCGAGGCGGGCCGGCGTGCCGGGGCCTCGTTCTCGGCGCTGTACCTGAACCAGCCGCTGGGACGCCAGCTCGATCTGGTGCGTCTGGCGCTGCCGCAGGCGCGCCGGGTGGGTGTGCTCTGGGGCCCGGACTCGCAGGCCAACGAGGCCCAGTTGCAGGCGGCGGCCCAGACCCGGGGGATGCGGGTGCTGGGCGTTCCCGTTCGCGGCGATGAGCCGGTCTATAACAGCCTGCGCAAGGTCCTCGAGGAATCCGATCTGCTGCTGGCCCTGGCCGATCCGCAGATCTACAACAGTGGCAGCATCCAAAACATCCTGCTGGCGTCTTTTCGCGCCCAGGTGCCCATGCTGGCGTTTTCGCCTGCCTATGTGCGCGCCGGTGCGCTGATGGCGGTGTACTCGACCCCAGCGCAGATCGGCCAGCAGGCCGGTGTGCTCGCGCGTGGTGTGCTCGCCGGGCAGCCGTTGGGGCAGCCCCAGCATCCGCTGCAGTTCGAGGTCAGCGTCAATGAACATGTGGCCCGCTCACTGGGCCTGAAGCTGAATGCAGAGAATCTTGCGGAGCAGCTGCGCCGCCTGGAGCGAGGCTCATGAGGTATCTGGATATCCGCGCGCGCATGCTGCTGGCGGCCTTGCTGCCGGTGACCCTGGTGGCGGTGCTGCTGTCCTCGGTTTTCCTGGCTGGGCGCTATGTTGATCTGGACGAGGCGCACCAGCAGCGCGCCCGCTCCCTGGCGCGTCAATTGGCCAGTGCCAGCGAGTACGGCCTGTTTTCGGCCAACACCGGCAGCCTGCAGGCCATCGCCGCCGGTGCCTTGCGTGAACCCGATGTCCGTTCGGTCCTGATCCTCGATGCCCGGGGGCAGACCCTGGCCCTGGCGGGCTGGACCGGGCAGGTGGTCCTGCCGGCCCTGGGAGGGCAGGAGCAGCACTGGGTCGACGGCCAGACCGGGTATGAACTGCTGGTCCAGCCGGTCAGCCCTTCGCAGTTGCGACTCGACGATCTCTTTGACCGGGGCGACGCCGTGGTGCCGGTGGAGCCGGCGCTGCTGGGGCATGTGGTGGTCGAGGTCTCGCGGGCCGCCGTCATCACCCGCAGCCAGGAGATGCTGACCCTGGGCCTGGCGGTCACGCTGGGGGGGCTGCTTTTCGGCGGGGTGCTGGCCGTGCGTATCGGCCGCGGGGTGATCCAGCCCATCCTGAGGGTTTCGCACATGATCGAGCGGATCGGTCGGGGCGAACTGTCGGTGCGTGGCCAGGTCCGGGCCGACGATCCCTTGCGCGATCTGCAGCAGGGCCTGAACCAGATGGCGGAGCACCTGCAGCAGGGACGTGACGAGCTTGAGCGCCGGGTTGCGCTGGCCACGGCCGAACTGCGCACCAAAAAAGAAGAGGCCGAGACCGCCACGCGGGCCAAATCCCGTTTCCTGGCAGCAGCGAGCCACGACCTGCGCCAGCCTATCCATGCCCTGGGCATGTTCGTCGCGCGCCTGGCGCAGCTGCCGCACGACCGCGAGACGCGTCACCTCATCGGCAATCTGGAGGCATCCGTGCGCGCAATGCAGGACCTGCTGGACGCCTTGCTGGATATCTCGCGGCTTGACGCCGACGCGGTGCGTGTGCAGCTGCAGCCGGTGCCGCTGGGACCCTTGTTCGAGCAACTGCGCGGGGCCCTGTCCCCGGTGGCGGCCGACAAGGGCCTGCGCCTGCGTGTGCGCACCAGCAGCCTGTGGGTGCTGAGCGACCCGACCCTGCTGCACCGCATCCTGCTCAACCTGATCAGCAATGGCCTGCGCTACACCGGACATGGTGGCGTGCTCGTGGGCTGCAGGCACAGCCGCGGAGGCAGCCACCTCTGGATCGAGGTCTGGGACACCGGCGTTGGTATTACGCTCGAGCACCAGCAGGATATCTTTCGCGAGTTCTACCAGATCGGTAATCCCGAGCGCGATCGCAGCAAGGGCCTGGGCCTCGGACTCAACATCGTGGATCGCACCGCACGTTTGCTGGGGCACGAGCTGCAGTTGTGTTCCGTACCGGGACACGGCACGCGTTTCAGACTGGAGCTACCGCTGGCGCCGGCAGGCGATCTGCATGCGGCGCTGGCCGCGACCGAGACCCAGCCGCTGGATGATGTGCAGGGACTGCGCATCCTGGTGATCGAGGATGACCGCCAGTCGGCACAGGCCCTGCGCGGCTTGCTCGACTCCTGGGGCTGCGTGGTCGCGGTGGTTGAGGGGCTGCAGGGGGCGTTGTCGGTGGTGGTCGGCGGTTTCGAGCCTGATCTGGTACTGAGCGACTTCCGGCTGCGGGCGGGAGAAAGCGGCCTGCAGTCCCTGCAGCGCCTGCGCGCCGAGCTGGACCGGCCGCTGCCGGCCTGCCTGATGAGCGGGGACACCGATCCCGAACTGATCCAGGCCTGTCGCGACGCTGGCCTGCCCCTGCTGCACAAGCCGGTGCGGCCGGCCAAGCTGCGTACGCTCATCCGCCGACTGGCCCGGCCTGCGCCTCCGGCACGGGATGCAGCGCCCTAGCGCGGGCTGGAATCAGCTGAGGTCGTCGGAAGCAACTGGCGTGCGGCCCGTGCTGGCATAACCATGCCGGTTGGCGGCCAGCACGGCCTGGGTCCGTGTGGTCACGCCAAAGCAGCGCAGGATGCTGCTGACATGGTTCTTGACCGTTTCCTCGGAGAGGTACAGCATGCGGCCGATTTCCTTGTTGGTGTACCCGTCAAGCAGCAACTGCAGCACTTCCTCCTGGCGGGGGGTGAGCAGGGGCGTCAGGGCCCCGGTCGCCGTTTCATCGGCCACGAAATTCGGCAGGCTGGGCATATGCACCCCTCCCGCCAGCACCAGCCGGGTGACCGACAACAGCTCGTCGCTCATGCCCGACTTGGTGAGGAAGGCCGCAGCGCCCTTTTGCATGACCTGCTGCATGATGCGCGGATTGACCGAGCCGGAGATCACGATGATGGGCAGGGCGGGGTGCTGGCGCGCGAAGATGTCCAGGGCCTCCAGGCCATTCATGTCGGGCAGGTGGTAATCAAGCAGCACCAGGTCCAGATCAGGTTCCTGTTGCGCCAGTTCGAAAGCCCGTCCGCAGGAGCCGGCTTCCAGTACTTCCACGTTGTTTTCGAGACCCCGCATGACCTGGCGCAGGCCTTCGCGGATCAGAGCGTGGTCATCGACTACCAGTATCTTCAAGAGGCTTCCATGCAGTGGACGGCTGACGCCGCATGGTAGCGCATCCGTCCGTGTCGCGACCGGTGTGAGAAGCGCGCCCGGTGGCGGGCGGCGTGGAGAGCGGCTAGCGCAGCGGCGTGGGGACCGTGGGGATGTGATCCTGGTCGTCGCGCAGATCGTGCTGCGAGGGCGGGAGGTCAAACTTGCTGCCCACGCTGGCAGAGACGCGCCAGTAGGCCGGGCCCGGCATGCGGGTGTGCGGAAAACCGCAGTTCGGTGCGAACACCCAGGCCATCACGTGGTTGCCGTGGTTGTTGGCCGGGTCGAAATGCTGAAGACCCTGCAGCACCTGCTGTTTCAGCAGGGGGGCATAACGCAACAGACCCTCGTGCCAGGTGTAGACGACGAGGTTGATCTGGAACGCCGGAACCTGTCCGGAGTGCGGGCGCGGGATGACCTCACAGCCGACCCAGTCGATCGGGATGCCATTGAGCCGCAACGTGTCGCGCAACACCATGCGCACGAGATCGCGGTAGTTGAGGGGATTCTGGGACTGGATGGACGAGCCCGTGGTCGATGGGGCGTCGGCCGTCGCGCTACGGCTTGAAGGATGACGCGGGGAGCGGAACATATCAAACATGGACGAGTCCTCCGGACTAAGCGAAAACTACACGAGCCCGTTGTGTTCCGGGTTCTCCACCATCGACGGATTGATTATAGGGTTCTTGTTACGAATTGAGACAAATTTGTCGAAATCTTTGAGGAATGCACCTGATTGGTGCATTTGACCGACTTTGCAAAAGAAAAGCCCGCCATGAGGCGGGCTTTTTTCGTGAACTGAGAACCGATCAGCTGTGCACGCGGACCACGAGAGGCACGATCAGCAGGGCCACGATGTTGATGATTTTGATCAGCGGGTTCACTGCGGGACCGGCCGTGTCCTTGTAGGGGTCCCCCACGGTGTCGCCCGTGACGGCTGCCTTGTGCGCATCGCTGCCCTTGCCGCCATGGTGGCCGTCCTCGATGTACTTCTTGGCATTGTCCCAAGCGCCGCCGCCCGTGCACATCGAGATCGCCACGAACAGGCCGGTGACGATGGTTCCCATGAGCAGGCCGCCAAGTGCGGCCGGGCCCAGAGCGAGCCCCACGACGATGGGGACGACCACGGGCAGCAGCGCGGGAATCATCATCTCCTTGATCGCAGCGGTGGTCAGCATGTCGACGGCCGTGTCGTACTCGGGCTTGCCCGTGCCGTCCATGATGCCCTTGATCTCGCGGAACTGACGGCGCACCTCCACCACCACCGAGCCGGCGGCGCGGCCCACGGCTTCCATGGCCATGGCACCGAAGAGATAGGGGATGAGGCCGCCGATGATCAGGCCGATGATGACCATGGGGTCGCTCAGGTCGAAACGGATGGACTGGCCCAGGGTGTCGAGCTTGTGGGTGTAGTCGGCAAACAGCACCAGTGAGGCCAGGCCGGCCGAGCCAATGGCGTAGCCCTTGGTCACAGCCTTGGTCGTGTTGCCCACGGCGTCCAGCGGGTCGGTGATGTCACGCACGCTGGAGGGCAGTTCGGCCATCTCGGCAATGCCGCCGGCGTTGTCGGTGATGGGGCCGTAGGCGTCGAGCGCCACGACGATGCCGGCCAT
>JACCDR011594130.1_pt1 | contig 12523 bp, 14 predicted proteins | sample 7446431 | NCBI WGS metagenome assembly JACCDR01 (sample SAMN15323443, study PRJNA562643) | freshwater metagenome | isolation source: river surface water | place: USA:Blue River Watershed | collected 2017-08-17
AAGTGACGGCAGCAAGGCAGCCGGGCCTGTCCGCCAAAGATGGCGACAACAGAAGCACTTGCCGTGCGTAGTCGTCAAGCCCTGCGGCCAGTTCTTTTGATGCTTCTTGCGGCGTGATGGCCGGCGAGTCAGCAGTGATCCCGTATGTACGACCGTAGCCGCGAGTCCAGACAGCAGGCTTCGCCAGCTTGTCAAGGTACGGGTAAATCAGCCCGCCCTTGCGCTTCTCGCACCCCTCGAAGTGCTTGACGAGGGGTACGCACAGGTCGAGCCAGTTCATCTCTTGCGCAGGCTGCGATCAGCGAACCAGAAGGAAATGATCGACGCCATAATCATCCGGTCGTGCTCAGTGTAGATGTTGAGGAACACAGCGCTCCACGTCACGTCGCCCACAAAGGCCGACACGAAGTAGGCCAGCTTGACCAACGTGTACATGGCGATGCAGTGCCAGAAGGTAAGCAACGGCCGCATGGCTGCCGAGAACTTCGCCACCCATCCACCGGCATTGCTCGCTTCAGTAGCCTGGGCGTTCAGCGCAGCGATCAAGGCGTCAGCGTCCGATCTGTCTTGCGCTGCCGTCAAGTCCATCGCCTTCTCCTGCTGGCGTTGGGCGCCTTGCATCTCCTGGAGCTTGACCTGATTCTCGAACATGCGGGCCTCGTGGTCGCGCTCGGCCTGCTTCTCCTTCAGGTCCATCCAGTGCTGGCCAAGGCGAGATACGCCGCCAAACACCAAGCCAATCAGTTCAAACATGATATGTCGTCCTCTGGTACATAACTGCGGTGATGTGTTGCAATTACCGCATTTTTGCTACACGTTCTCGCGCCTTTGCGGTTGCTGACAGGTCAGCACAAAGCGGTCAATCGCCGGTTGCTTTTGTACTAGCGGCAGAACTTTCTCCATTGCCGCCTCGCAGTTCTTCAGGCTGGTGTGCTCCGCCGCCAAGGTTTGTGTGGTCCCGTCCAGCAGAACGGCGAACAGTATCAGCAGGTACATGGCTTTTCTCCTTGGTTGCGCGGGCTGCGCGAAGCGGTTTGATCGAGCGCACCATCGCCCGAGGAATCTGGAACCTGCCGTTGACAAAGTTGCCGTCGGAAGTATGGGCCACTACCAGGTGAACGTCGGTTGTGGCAATCAGGAACCCAACTGTCGTGACCATCTGCGGGACTGGCTTCTCCTCAAGAGGGTCCACCCATCCGTGTTCAAGGCAGGTGGCGTCATCCCACTTGATCTCCACTACTTCAAACTTGTTCATTTCAGGGCATGGCCCGAGCCGTTCAGCCAAGCAGCAACCGCGAGAGCCGCCGCCCCACATAGCCATAGAACTTTGTTGACAACCGACTTGCCGATGCTGGTGTAGACCCGCTCAAGCGCAACTTCGGCGGCCCGCTCTGCGATTCGCTCGATCTGTTCGTCAGATAGCTGCGGGTGCGCCCGTCGTTCTTGTCCTTTGAATTCGGCCATGCCAGTAGCTCGCTCATGTTGGTTAGGCGTAAATAATATTGATCTCGCCGGCGTCGAACGTATCGGTGCCGTTGACCATGGTAATGCGCACCCGATCCAATTCTGCCGAGAGCGACTTCTTGCCGGCCGAGTTGGCCATCGTGCCGTCGCTCCGGGCCAACACACCGGCCTCCGCCCAGGTAATGGTGCCGCTGTTTGCCAAGCGCAGACTGATGATGCCGTCGTGGTAAGTGGCCGCAGTAGGGCTGGTGCCGGTTACGCTGAAGCCGGTCGAATTGGTTGCCGTGCTGCCGCCGTTGTAGTTCCCGTATCCGGTGTAGCCGGCAGTCTCAATGCCGCCTGCGTCGCCAATCTGCACGAGGATAATCGAAGTGCCATTGGTCGAAACACCGGAGAAGAGAATGTCAATCTGCTTGGTGCCGGAAGGGATGGACGTGAAGTCAATCGTCGTGCCGGTCGTCGTTACTTGCGGCGTCGCCAGCACATCGGTTGTCACGGCGCCTGTCTTGCCGTTGACCGAAGTCACCGTCACGTCGGAGGTAAAGGCCACCGTGCCGCTGGCGTTCTGCAGCAGGATGGACCGGTCGGCTGTCGGGTTGACCGCACTGAGCATTGTCTCAAAGGCGTCATCCGATGATCCTTCAAACAGCAGACTGTAGCCTGCGCCCAAAGTGAGGTCGCCGGACAGGGTGCCGCCCGCGCTGGAAAAGGCACCGAGAGTTGTACGCGCATCGGCCGCCGTGGCGTCGTCCAGCAGCGTCTCCATGAACGCCGTAGGCACAATGTTGTCCGCGATAGAGGACGATGCGTAGTTTGCCAACGCAGTGCCGTTGGTGTCCCACCCAAGTAACTTGCTGGCAGAAGGCGTTGGCAGTGTGACGCTGGCGCCAGACACATCCGTGTCGGCCAGGCGCATGCTGCGATTGATGCGGGCGTCAAGCTGCTGGTCGATCATCACGCCACGGTCGAAGGCTTCTTCCTGCACCGTGGCGTCGGAACTGTCGTTGTTCTGAAGGTCAACCTCTTGCGTCACCGGCAGGTTGCGCACAATCAACAACGTGTAGCCCGACGCAGGAGCGCCGTAAGGCGACGCACCACCGGCAGTGTTGACTGTACCGACTGCGCCGTTGCCGCCAGTCACCGTGTAGTGCGTGTTCTCTGTGAGAGTGGTCGCCACGCCGGTTGCAGTGACGACGGCATACACCGTCAGGTCGGTTGTGTCGAAGAACACGACAGGCGACGTGGAGAAGCTGGTCGTTACGCCATCGCCAGCGTAGGACTTTCGGTTGGTTGTGGACGAAACGGTCATATTGGCTCCTCAGATGAGTGTATCACCCTAATAAAAGTAGTTGCAATTCAAGGACTTGCGCCCGCGATTTCCCTACAAATACCCGTTCTTCGGGCGCTACTGCATGGCGCAGTCTTTGGGTGCGCGGCGGGCCGAAGCGGCCAAGGCCACGCTGCCGCGCGTACGATCCGCCGTCGTAGCCAGGCTGCGCTGCTGGCGTTGCGTCAACAACTGTGCCTTCAACAGCCCATGTGTCGTCGCTCTGCGTCCATGAGATTGTGCCTGCGACAAGAACGGCAGCCGTGGCGGCCCACGTATTTTGCTCTTGCGTAAAGGCGATTGTGCCTGTGACGCTACCCGCTGCGGGCACTGCGGCCGGGTTGCGAAGAATTACATTCTTGGGTGTTGCGTGGCCTTCGTAAAGATAGATCGTATTGCGGGCTTGAAGCGGCGCTGCCTCAAGCGCACGCAATACGATGTCTTTAGGGGATGCGCTCCCCTGATAGAGCTTGATGTCTTTTTGGCTCACGTTCCGTCAACATTGGTGGCGAGCAACGTGTTGACTGTAGCGCCGGTAATGTCCGGGCTTCCTTGTTTATACGCCACCAGGTAGCACGGTGTGCTTTTTCCAACTTGCACACCAAGCGCATAGGTGCCATCCGTGTTGGCCTGCACTTCACCAAGGTAGGCGTCACCGCTGGTGACAAAGCCTTGCACGATGGCATTGGCCACGGCGACATCGCTGGCGTCCTTGCACGTACCCAAAAAGAAGTTGACGCTTTGTGTGCCAGGGCCATCGCATGTAAATGGCTCAAACAGATCAGGCGTACTCAGGTCACGGTTTACTGATACCCCATCGCTGCCAGTTGGTGCGCCGTATCCGATACGGCAGCCCCACGACCAAAGCGAATACCAACGATTAGGGTCTTTCCAAGTTCGGCGGCAACGCGCTTGGTAGTTCCACTTAGGATGCGTCCAGCTTTCCACAAACGAAGGCTGCAAAGTACCCGGCTGTGCGCTCCAGCCGCCGCCCGTTGCTCCCGCCGTGCCGTAGGTATGCTGAACGCCCATTACATTGCGTCCGCAAGTTCATGCCGCGCAGCAAGCAGCTTCTTTTCAGAATCAGTGCCGACCAGCGAAGTATCGTAGGCCGGAACGATCAGCCCGCCGTCCTTTACGGCTCTGCCGTGGTAGTTGTTCACCACGTCACGGGCAGTATCCAGCATGTGCATGGCAAATTCATGGTCGGTAATCGAGCCATCAACGCGCATCATGCCGCTGCGCGCCATCACTATAGTGATCTTCGCCACGACTGTATCGCCGTGGAGATCATCAATCGTATGGCGTTTAGTCATTCGTCTACCACGGCGTGAACGTCAACAACGGCAGAGTTGGCCGTAATGTTCCACGTTACGATTGCTTGACCAGCAGCCGGGAGAACGATGCCACGCGGGAAGGTGTACACAACAGCAGCGCCGATCAGCGCAGCAGTGCTGAATCGCCGGAAGAACTGCGTCGGCACCGTCGGGGCTGTACCAAAGGCAACAGCGCCTTGTGTCAAGCCGGTCGGTCGCCCTTCGTCCTCGGCCAAGAACGCCACGCCGCCTGTCAAGGTCGGAGTGTTGCCGCTTCTGCCAATGCCAACGACGTTTGCAGTAGCAGCGCCGTTGAAGAAGCCATACTCCATAAGCGCCGCTTCATTAGTTGCGGGCGATAAAAACGCATGCGAAGCTGCCGCAATAGTCGTCACCGTGGTTCGTTGTGCAAGTGAGTAAATAGCCATGTTGCTTCCTTTCGTGAGGTACTGCTAGTGTATCAAGCGTTGCCTGCTGTGATGGTAAATGCCGTGATAGACACCGTGACACCAATGCTTATTGTTGTCGTGTTCAAGATAAGGTCGGTGCCAGAGGTGCCTGCCGAGAAGTCAGCAACGTGCGTCGTGCCGTCGGATTGCACGATGCGGCCCCAGGTTGCCGTGCCTGTTGCCAGGCCAGTCGTGTTGCTTGGCAGCGTCGGGCTCAGAACACCGGCCGCTGCGCCAGAGGCGAAAGGCGTGCCCATTGTGAACTCTGCCAGCAATGTGGTTGCTGCGCCGCCTGTCGCCGGGCGCGTGCCGTCGTAGATGCGCAGCTTGGCGCCGTTGCCAGCCCGCGTGGTAATCGCGTCAAGCTGCGCATTTCGCAACGCGGTAACGTATCCTGCTGCCATTCTCTACCCCCTCACAATTCTCGAACGTGGCGATCCTGCCGCGTCGTAAACGATCATTCTATCGGCAGACGCCAAGGCAACCAACTGCGACATCATGGCGGCCATCTCCTTGCGCAACTCAGCAATCTCCTTGGCTGCTTCGGACTCAGTAACGACCAAAGGTTTGTCCATCGCCTTGGAACGATATTCGTCCTCTATCGCCTTGGCACGATACTCGGCGTCGTCTGCCCGCTTCTCCAGCATGAGGATCCACTGGCCAAGCGTCTTGGCAGTGTCATCGTCCATACTATCGGGCAGCCGTAGCTCCCTGCCGTTTCCAAGTTCAAGTATCATGGCTGCGCCTTGATTCGACGTTCAGTAGCCGGGGTTGCCGGTTCAGCAGGACCAGTGTACTGCAACTCGGAATCCGGCTTCTGCAACAGGATGCGGAGTTTGGTCAGTGCTTTCTCGCGTTCTTCCATGCGTTGCTCTGGCGACAAAGCCTTGTAGTTTCCGCGCTCCTCGCCATCTTTGATGACTTTGGCGAATATCATACGCTGCTGCCCTTCGGATGACTTATCCCAACGTGGCGACGCCACCAGCCGTGACATTGTGTCCATTACGAACGTACCTGACACAAGGGCTTGCTCGGTGCGTTGCTCTGGCGTCAGTTCCACTTTGCCGATGTTGCCGGGCGACTTCAGCGCACCGGGTATGCCTGGCAACTGCACCGTCTTGGGCGTGCGGCTCATACCGATACCAAGGCGCACAGCTTCCTGCACAACCTTGCTCTCGGATTCCTTTGTCACCTTGATCGGCGAATACCCACCGAAGCCAAACCGTTCCGGATTGGGCAAAGGCTGGCCGAACGGGTCGTAGGCGATCTCCAGCTTTTCGCGCAGCCAGGTGCGGTTCTTCACCGCGTCCATCACCGAGTTGATCTCGCGCAGGTACGGGTCATTCTTTGCGTTGACCTGCGAGATCCACGCCGGAACGTGCATGGCGGCTGTAGACTGCATCCAGCGGTCAACATTGCGGTCGGCTTCGCTGCCGAGCATCTTGAGAATGTTGGCTGCGCCTTGTAGTGCAGTTTGGCTGGTAACTGCGTTAGAGAAACCGATAGCAGCCGCGTGCGCAGCACGGGCTTGCTCGTCTTTGGTCATCAGCTTGTGGACGGACACCATATCAACGATGGCGCCGAGCAAGGTGCTGAACGGCTGCGCCCATTTGTACGACTTCCACTCTCCGTTGATCTTGATGCTGTACTCTTGCATCCCGGCCGCGCGTTGTACGTTGCGCTTGTCTGGGTCTGGGTCCAGCGCTCCAGTAATCCACTTTCCTACGCCATCGTAGGCTAGAACTGCGGCGACGCTCGCCAGTGTAGTGCCGAGCACCATGTCGGCAATAGCTTTGTGCGCTACCGCGCCTCCTGCCTTCACGTCATTGCGCCATTGCTCCGACATGCGCGCAAAGGGAGATTTCTCCACTGCCGCTTGAAACACGCGGATAGGCGTGCCTATAAACGGAAGGTTCTGCACAATGAGCACACGAAACGGTGCCGGTATGGCCGACGAGTTAAATCCTTGCATGACTAACTTGCCAAGGGGGCCAAGCGTGCCTTGGTAGGACTCCCGCAGGCTTACTTCCTCTGCTTTTGCCACCCAAGCTGGATCGGGATTCTCCAAGTGCTCGGCCATGCGCTTGCCAAACTCAGGAGAACCTACTTCGTAGCCTTCTTCGGAAGTTCTACGCAAAGCCTGCGTAGCAATCTCGCCCTGCTGGATCATGGTCTGCATCAGCATGTCCGATACTTTCATCGGCGTAAAGCCTGCTGTACGGATAGCTAGACCAGTCGCGCCTGGTATGGACTGCCGTGACTCGGTGCGCTGCTGTGTCTGGAGCGTTTCCTTATCCAGCACCCACAACGTGTCAATCACTTTGCCGGTAATCTCTTTTGCGCCAGCCAGTGTCTTTGGCGTAGTCGCAATGTCGGTGACGCCCAAACCTTGTGCCTTGGCGAACGCAGCGGCCTGCACAAAGGCGCTATATGCCCCGTACAGGTTTCCAATCGGGCGCGCCAGTGATTCGGCGGGATGGACGATTCCCCCCGCAGACGCCACCAGGTCGCGCATCGGCGCCCACCCCATGTTGAGCATCGAGCCAAGGGTGTTTGTGACGGTGGAGATCGGGCCAAGCAGGGCCGAGCGCACAAACTCGGCGTACATCGCTACCGCCTTGTCTGAAAAGCTTTGCTCTTTTACCTTGGCCACGGCTTTCGACAATGCTTGCGGGTTGTCGAGAAGCGCCAGCGAGTTAAGCAAGGCGTCCGGGTTCTGCCCGTACATCTCGGTCAGGTCGGAAATCTTGCTCAGGTCGGTGCGCAGTTCCTTGGTGCGCTTGGCGTACTCCAATGCTCTGGCCGACTCAGTAAGGCCGCCAGCCATCTCGGTCTGAATCTCCACCAGCCGGTTAATGGCGTCGAGCGCGTCAACCTTCAGCTTCGGCGTAACGGTACCGTCGGCTACCGCCGTCTTGTACTCCTGCACCATCTTGAAGGCTTCGGACGCTTGAATCTTCAGCAGGTGCTCCTGCATGCGGGCGTCTACGGCGCTGCTGGCCGCGTTGCCTTCGCGCCTGGCCTTTATCATCTTGGCCAAGTCTTGCGGCGTGGTGTACTGCGCAAGCTGCGCGTCGGCCATTGCTTCGGTCTGTGCGTGGCTCTGCGGCTTCTTGTCCTGCAAGTACATCTCGTTGACGCGCGCCATGATGGCACGAAGCTCTTGCGGGCCTTCGTACTTGCTCAGGTTCACCTCGAACGGCACCTTGGCAGTATCGGGGTTGCCGGTCGGATTCTCCAGTATCATTTCCGCTTTGGCATCGGCCACTGCGTCGCGCACGACAACTTCCGTTGCCTGCTTCTCGTAGGCACGGGGGATTTCTCGCTGGAAAATCGGCAGGTCAGCGCTCTTGGCGGGCGCTACTTCCGCTGGCTTTGCCTGCAACGCCTTCACTTCGGCTAATGCGGCTTTCGCTTGCTCTGCCGCCAGCTTGGCCTCCTCTGCTGCGGCCTTTGCTTCGTCTACGGCTTTTCTCTTGGCCTGCTCCGACGCGGCTTTGTCTGCTGCTTTTGCTTCGGCGGCCTGTTGCTTGGCTTGCGCGCGGAGGGCGGCCTTATCTGCTTTGCCCTTCGCCACTTCCGCAGCTTTGGCCGCATCGGCCGCCATGTTTTCGGCTTTGGTGCCGCGCAAGTAGTCCTTTGCCGTGCCCCCTTCGTACGGTCGTGATTCGTCTACACCCCTCTCTACTGCGCGGATCAGGTCGTGCAGTGCCGTGTACTCGCGGTCCTTGAAGCCGAACGCTTGTGCCACGGCAGCCACGAATTTGGTAAACAGCGTCGGATTTGAGCCTTCGCCACGTATGCCGCGCAGCGTGTCGATGACTTCCGGGTTGGTCAGGCCGTAGGCCACAAACTCGGCTTCACTCTCCAGCGCCCGTTTGGTGCGGCGAAGCTGCCTGGCGTTTACCTCTGACACTCGGCCAGCAGTAATCTCAGCCTGCACGCGATCCATGATGCCGCGCACTTCCGTCTTGAACGTCGGGTTTACCTGCAGTTCCAGTTGCGTGGCTTCGTGCGTGATCTCATGCAGCGCACTCTCGCGCGTGATCTTGCCTTTGAACTGCAATGCGTTGTCCTTGGGGCTGGTTTGTGCCACGCGGCGCTCGGAGTAGCCACGGGATACCCATTCCTGCTCGGACAGCACTTCAACCTTGTACCCCTTGAAACGCTCGCCCATCTTGTCGAGCATGATGGAGGCAAAGTGATCTTCGCCCAGGGTGTCGCGCAGCCGCGTTGCCAGATCGTTTGAGGTGGCTACGCCATCGAAGTCAAGCGGCTTCTGTGCCTCTACGTTCCACTCGTTGATCTGTTTGGTAGTCTTGGGAATGCCCACCAGATCATCCACAATCTGCGGGTCGTGCTTGGCTGCCGCGACCACTTCCTCGGGCTTTGCCCCTGTCTTGGCGTACACCTGACCTACGCGCTTGCCTACTTCCGGCGCTTTGTTCAGAGCGTCGGCGTACTGTGCTTTGATCGACTCAGAGGCACGGCCGCCCGCGCTGGTGGCGACGCGGAAACCGCCCACCATCACGCCTGCGTTCAGCAGATCGCGTAGTTCCGGGGCTTGGCCGTGCATTAAGGGCGCTACTGCGCCAAAAACACCCACTTCGGCTGCCACGCCTGCCGCTCCGATAGCGCGGCCGGCTGTTTTGGCGGTGATCGCCGTTCCCACGGCTGGCGCAATGACTTGGCCTGCGGTGCGCATGGCCAGCGGGCCGCCCAGGGCAGCAAGGGAGCCAAGAGCAGCGTCAGGCAGAGTGGCTTTGCCTACAAGTTTTGCGCGCTCCAAGAAATCTGGCAAATCGCGCACTTGGCCTTTTTGCAAAGACTGTATGTAGCTTTCACGCAGCGCGGTGGGCAGCGCCATTGCGCCGACGCCGCCGCCAATGAGGGAGCCAAAGAAAGCACCACCCGGCACTGGCGACGCGGCACCGGCAGCGCCGCCCATCGGGGCACCAATGGTTGCGCCAAGAATAGACTCAGGCGTTTCATGGAACATCTGCGCCACGGTGGCGGCAAGTTCCTCGTACCACTTGCTGTCCTGACGAGTTACTTCAAGCTCAGGCATCGCCTTGCGGTCAACCAATCCCGGCAGACTGCGCTGGTATCCAGCTTCCCATGCTTCGCCAATGCCTTGGGCGATACGCGGCTGCTTGCGGCGCTCTATCTGGCCGGACTCCTGCTCGTAGCGAAGCCTGAACTCGAATTCTTCTTGTTCGGTCATTGCTTCTGCTTCGCCTTCCATTCTTGGTAACGGCGCTCTTTCTCCGCATCAGAATACGCTGTCGGCGCAACAGGCTGCCCCGGCGTGGTGATCTTGCCTGACACTTCCTTACGCGCGCCCTGCACGACCTTTTGCGCACCTTTAGCCAGCACAGTTCCGGGAGGCGCGGTAAACCGGGCCATGTTGACCGGATGGAACGGAGACTCTATGTTTTTTGGGTCCAGCAGCACACTTGGATCCTTGTTTGGGTTGTTCTTCATCCAAGTATCAACCTGCTCTTGAGTCTCAAACTTCATCTGCAACTGTATTTTGCTTAGGTCATCGGGGTCATATTTAAGGTCAGAGGCGGCAAGGTTCCGCTCCACCATTGTGACGCGATTGTTGAACTTCTTTTGGAACGCGCTGGTGGACTTACCGTGAATGCTCAGTAGATAATCCGCTTCCCTGTCGTTGATCTTGCGGTCCCGGTACGCCTGGTCAATACTGGCCCTGGAGAATGTCTTTGTCGCATCTTCTTCGGCGCCGATTATCTCCAGTCGCAGCTTGCGCACCATCTCAGGGTTCGACGACGGCGCAGCGCCTTCGCCAGTCTTGTTGGCTATTTTGGCGTTCAACATACCATACACTGCACGTTGATCCACCGCGCGCAAACGCGGGTCAGCGGCAATCTGGTCGTTCATGGCGCGAAGCTCTTTCAAGCTCGTCTTGGAATTGATAATCTTACCCTGCCAGTCGCGTTCGGCAGCCTCCGCAATGTCTGCCTTCTCTTGGCGCTCAATGGCTTTGCGGTTCTGCACTTCCTGTTCGTTCTGCTTGATCCGCGTGCCAGCGCGCTCGATCAGATCATCCAGCTTTTGCGGGTCCATGCCTGCGTAGTGACCCTCTTTGAGCTTGCGCATGGCCAGTTCGGGTTGGTTCATCGTGACAATCAAGCCCTTGGCTGCCGCGTAGGAAATCTCCTCCTGCGCCCTGCGAAGCAACTCCTGCCGTTCTGGCACTGGCACCCTGGCATAGATGCCAGTCGGGTCGTTCATCACTTCTTTGGTGCGCGCCAACAGCGTATCAGCTTGGGTCGGGTCTAGCGTAACTGTGCGGGAGAAACCATCCACCAGCGAGCCAAAATCCTGCTTGGCCTTGTTGGCCACGGCAGCTATCTGCATCTCGCCTGCTCGAGCGAAGAAATGGCCGCGCATCTTGGCCACTCCCTCTTGGAACGCGCGGCGGCCGGCTTCGCTTTGCACCAGCGAGTTCTCGGTGTCCTGCACGTACTTTTGAAAGTCCTCGTCGAACTTTGGCAGGAACGTCGTGTCCCCCGGCTGCAACGAGTGGCCCCGCTCAATCAGGTTTACGGTCCACTCGGCCTGCGCCTGCGCAAGTTTGGCTTGGATGTCGCTTACGTTGGCCCGGTCTGCTGTGTCTTGCAGTTGATCGGCCACCCGCATGAGCGTATCGCCCGCACCGCCCACGCCGGCAATGCCGCCTGCAAAGTCATCGGCAGTCGCGCGCCGGCCACCGCCCGTTGCGCCGGTCAGGCCGCGAAGTTGCGCGGAATAGGTTGGCAGTTGCGGCATTCTGTGTCCTTATTGCGTGCCGGGGCCGCTGCCCCATGAATCAACAGACCTGCTTGGCGAGGGCACCCGGTTGCGGCTGCCGCGCTCGTAGTACTTCGCGCCACCGGCCAGGAGTTCCGACCCGGCTTTGAAGTAGCTGCCAGTGCGGGCGCTCGATGCCGACATGCGGTCGAGGGCTGCCGTGTTCATCTGGCCACGGGCGTTGATTTCACCTTGGTACAGGATGCTCTGGCGCTCAAGTTCGCCCTGTGCCGCCACGTCGCCCAAGACATCCAGCACGCTGCCTGACGACGTGCCGCCTGACTTGCCCTGGGCAGCGGCAATCGCGCCCATACGCAGCTTGTTCTCGCGCTCCTGCTGGCTGGCCTGGAAGGCCGCTTGGTCGCGCGCCACACCGGCGTTCTGCTGCGCAACGGCAGCGTTGTACTCGTAGGCGCTGGACTGCGCCTGTCCTTGGGACAGCGCACCAATGACGCTTATCGCGGTCCCGGCAATCTGGAGAAAAGGTACGGCGGCGGCCATGTCAGTTGATCCTCACATATCCAGTATAGTCTGCGCCGTCCGGCCCCCACTGGCGCATCAGCGGCGCTTCCACCTCAAAACCAAGAATTCTTGCCCACTTGTGGCCGGGGAGATAATCAGCCTTCACCGCCACTTCAATCCTGCCCTTCACGGTTGCCAGGTTCTCCTTGACGGCTTCGGTAATCCAACGCATGTGCGCCCGCGTACCCGGCGTCATGTAGGCCCAGGCCAAGTGCCGCCCGGGCCAGTGCTGCACAGTGCCGGCGCACGCCACTGGATCACCGTCTACCACCGCAGTCCAAGTGTTCTGGCCCGCTATTTGCTTTCTCAACTCCAAGGGCAAGTCCATCAAAGCGCCCCCGTTTGGTGCGTGCTTCATTACCCAGTCGTGGTGCCACGGCTGGTAGCGCACGACCATTCTATGTGTCATCGGCAACGTCCACTTGCGGCATCATCGACAGCACATTGGCCGGGAATGGCCCGTCCGCGCGCCAGCACACTTGGCCGTAGCGGTCGTTCTGCCCCTCGTGGCGCAGGCGCTTCACGCCGGTAAACAGTTCGGTCGCCGTGCCGTGGTCCGTGCCCCAAGTGCGCTCCAGAATCTCGTCCAGATTGTCAAAGTCCCGGCCAAACTTCAGGCCCAAGGTGTC
>JACCDR011375318.1_pt1 | contig 12522 bp, 12 predicted proteins | sample 7446431 | NCBI WGS metagenome assembly JACCDR01 (sample SAMN15323443, study PRJNA562643) | freshwater metagenome | isolation source: river surface water | place: USA:Blue River Watershed | collected 2017-08-17
GCCATCCAAAGACAGCCGGCAATTTTGTTTCAGCTTGATGAGTTCGGGATGTTCTTGTCTGCGGCAGCCGACCGGAAGCGGTCCCCGCGTTATGTGTGCGAGATCCTGGATCTGATGACTGAGCTGTACACGACATCAGGCACCACCTATTTCGGCGTCGAGTACGCCAGCACCCAGCACAATAATGCTCATCGGGCCATTCATCAGCCTTGCGCTTGCATTTACGGAACCACAACACCGCTTCATTTTTGGCAAGCGCTGCAGGCATCAAACGTTGCTGACGGATCGCTGGCGCGCTTTCTTATTATGGAAAGCGAGGACGACTTCCCGGACAGTAATGAAGCGTTTGGCGTCATCGATCCGCCGCAGGATTTGATCGACAAACTGATTCTGATCCACCAAGGGGGCGGGAAGCTGAACGGTAATCTGACTGATGTGGGCGCAATTGATGAAGTGCTGATTGATCCGCGTATCGTACCCATGACGCCAAAGGCGCGGGACACGTTTCGGCAACTGGACCAAGAATTGGTCGGTCGCCTTCGAACATCCCGGGGGACAGGCTATTCGTCCATCCTGGCTCGCATCGAAGAGAATGCGACCAAGCTGGCGCTGATTCGGGCCGTATCCCGGGATCCGGTTGACCCGCAGATCGAAGATCATGATGCCGAATGGGGCATCAAGCTATCGCGCCATTGCGCAGAGCTGACCATCCGAGAGGCTTCCGCTCGTGTATCGGAGAACCAGGTTGAGTCGCACCACAAGCGCGCAATGCAGATTCTTCGCGATGCGGGCAAGGCCGGCATGACCAAGACCGAATTTACCCGGCGAACCCAGTTCATGGACCATAGGCAGCGTGACGGCGTTTTGCGCACCTTGAGCGAAGCAGGACTGATCGAGGCCACGACGCTTCAAAACAAAGGCAGGCCGACCCAGATGCTCAAAGTCTTGTGAATCAGTCACTTGCGTTGTGTCGACGAGATACTTCAGTTTTTTCATATTTCAAACCCCCCACTAGGTATACATAAATAAAAATGGGGGGCCTAGAGACTCGCGCGCGAACCCATCGAAAGAGAGAGAAAGAAGAAGAACTAGATTGAAATAAATAAATATTGAAATATTTATCTACTCTTCTCAGGCAATCTAGGGTTGAAGTATGAAATATTGAAGAAAGTCCCAGTGACTACGCAACACCCTTAAATCCGTAATTTGATCGGACATGAGGGAGCAGCAGATGCCCTGACCCGGCAGTGCCAGCTCCTCCAGGTCGCATGAGCAAGTCGGTAGGAACGCTTGTTCGCACCTTTGGAGGATTCCTGATGATTTCCGACCCGAGCCCCGAGCGCCGTGCTGTTCTTGCTTTAGATCTGGGTACCACCACCGGCTGGGCACTGCGTCTGGCAGACCTCTCCGTCACTCATGGCTTTATCAGCTTCAAGTCCCAGCGTTTCGAGGGAGGTGGCATGCGCTACCTTCGCTTTCGGCGTTGGCTGGATGAGGTATTGGCCACAACAGCGGGCCAGAGCGATCCAGCGGCTCTGGGTGCCGTTTATTTCGAAGAGGTGCGCCGACACCTTGGCGTGGATGCTGCGCACGTCTACGGCGGTTTGCTGGCTACACTGACCGCCTGGTGTGAGCATCACCGTATTCCCTATCAAGGCGTCCCCGTAGGAACGATCAAACGACATGCGACGGGGAAGGGCAATGCCAGCAAGGCCGAGGTTATCGCCGCCATTCAGGCTGCCGGGCACGTGGTCAACGACGATAACGAGGCGGACGCGCTCGCGGTCATGGGTTGGGCTCTGGCGCAACAGATGGCGGGGGGTGTTGGTCATGGCTAAAAGTTCAGTCAGCAAACCTCTTGAGCACGGAGAGCACGTGCAATTGTCCGGCGGTCGGATGGCAGAGTGGAATAGCCTGGGCGAGGAGGGTACCACCTACCGAACCGAGCATTTCAGGTGTGTGGATACGCTTGGCATCATGCTGCGCAATGGATCTATCACGTCTCAGATGCACGATGCTGGGCAAGACTTTAACCGGACCTTCATCTTTGCCCAGTTAAGCCCAGCAGGCCCGCCGGCGCTTGACCGTATTCCTGGTGGTCAGTGGCGGGACAGCATGACCGAGCGAGTCGCCTTTGCCAGAAAAAGGCTGCATGAGGCATTAGATGCGGTGGGGGGTATCAATAGCCCGGGTGGTTGCGCGGTGTGGCACGTGGCTGGGATGGGGCGAAGCGTCAAAGAATGGTCTCTGCTTGAAGGCTGGAATGGCCGGGTGCTTAACCAGTACGAGGCCAAAGGCATCTTGGTGGCGGCTCTGGGGATGCTGGCGGTGCACTACGGGTATTCCGGTTAAATGTGCTTGACCGGTATATATCGATCGGATACGATCCAGCTAATCACTAAAGATGCGCCCACCCAGTTCTTCTTGGTGGGCGTTTTGCTTTCTGCTCCCCAAACCCGCCCGCATCACCGAGGCGGGTTTTTCATTTCTGGCGCTGATGAACCCAATCAAACTTGAATACCGCGCAGTCGACGCGTTGATTCCTTATGCGCGCAATGCCAAGCAACACTCTGAAGCGCAGGTGGCGCAAATTGCCGCAAGTATTCGTGAGTTTGGCTGGGGGGCGCCGATTCTGATTGATGGTCAGAACAACGTCATTGCGGGCCATGGTCGACTGCTTGCGGCACGTAAGCTTGGACTGGTCGAGGTTCCGGTTGTACCGATGGAGCATCTCACAGACACCCAGCGTCGCGCACTGATCCTGGCGGACAACAAGATCGGCGAAAACGCCTCGTGGGAAGACGAGCTACTCGGGATCGAACTGTCCGAATTGAAAGACGCTGGATTTGATCTGGACTTGACCGGCTTTTCCACTGAAGAGTGGGAAGCATTGATCGCGGGTGAGGAGCAGACCAAAGACGGACTGACTGATGACAATGCAGTCCCAGAGGTTTCAGAGAATCCAATTTCGCAGTCAGGTGATCTCTGGATTCTTGGGGAGCACAAGCTGCTCTGTGGTGACGCTACGAAGGCCGACGATTACAAGACGTTGCTGGGCGAAGAGTTGGTTGATATGACCTTCACCGATCCGCCTTACAACGTGAACTACGCGAACACAGCCAAAGAAAAAATGCTCGGGAAAAGCCGCCCGATCATGAATGACAATCTGGGCGAAGGGTTTGGCAGCTTCCTATTCGATGCTTGCGACAACATCCTGACGCGCACCAAGGGTGCTATTTATATCGCGATGAGTTCATCTGAGTTGGATACCTTGCAAGCTGCCTTTCGTGCCGCAGGCGGTAAATGGTCCACCTTCATTATCTGGGCAAAGAACACCTTCACACTGGGTCGCGCCGACTACCAACGTCAATACGAGCCCATTCTCTACGGATGGCGGGATGGCGCCGATCACTACTGGTGCGGAGCGCGGGATCAAGGTGATGTATGGAACATCAAGAAGCCCGCCAAAAACGATTTGCATCCGACGATGAAGCCAGTGGAACTGGTAGAGCGTGCGGTCCGCAATAGCAGCAAAACACGTGATCTGGTTCTTGATCCCTTCGGTGGCTCAGGCACGACGTTGATTGCGTGCGAAAAATCAGGGCGCCGCGCCCGAATCATCGAGCTTGATCCGAAGTATGTCGATGTGATCGTAAAGCGCTGGGAAGAGTACACCGGCGAAAAAGCCCAGAAGTCCAATCCGCCGGTGTTAGATGAGTCTCTGGCAGACGAACCTTCTTAAACGTAGGCGATACGATATACACGTTCGGCGTTTTCATCTTTGACCGAGACGATAGTGAGTCCCAGTTTTTTCTTTAAGGAACCAGCAAAGGCGCCGCGCACCGTATGTGCTTGCCAGCCAGTGGCCTCGCAGATTTGCGTGATGGTGGCGCCTTCGGGTCGCTTTAAGAGGGCGATCACCTGAGCCTGTTTACTGTTTTCACGTGTTTTGATCTGGTCGGGTTTCTTGGGTTCGACTAGGGGCGGCTCGATACCAAGGGCTGCGTACGCTGCCTTGGTCATCACGGTGGCGCGCTTATTTTTTGAAATCAGACCGGCTTTCACCATACTTTCAACGGTCTTTGCCTTCGCACCGCCTTTTAACGTCTCGGGAAACCAGTCGATTCTGCCGGCGGTATGTTGATGGGCATGGTTGAGAATCGCTTGTTGAGTGGCCGTGAGTTTGATGATCATGATGACTTCCTTTCATGTGGGTTGATGGCGTTGGTATGAACGCTCTAGTCCCGAAGAAAGCCAAGTTAATTTCCCAATCGTGTCGCTTATTTCTTGATTGATTACTCATATGCCAATCAGTGCCCCCACACCTTGCCGACATCCCGGCTGTGGGGCGGTATTGGCAAAGCCGGGCTATTGCCCAGCGCACCGTGGTGCTGTGCATCGTGACTATGGCCGAGCAAGACGATCCTTTGATTCGGAGCTTGGCTTTTACCAGTCAAGGAACTGGCGAGAAGTTCGTGCGGTACTACTGCGTGACCAGCCCCTGTGCGTGCGTTGTGAAGTGGCAGGGCGCTTGGTTGCAGCCAAGGTCGTCGACCATATCGTACCGATCAAAGATGGTGGTGCACGCTTTGACCGATCCAACCTGCAGCCTCTCTGCGTCCCTTGCCACAACCGCAAGACGGCCAGAGAGACTGCCGGTAGGCGGTCGCCCCCCTAGGGGGGATAAATCTCTACGGTTGAGAGGCAGCGATGCGCGCGCCTGCCCAAATTTTTTCGCGTGCAAATTGAACTAGGGGGGATTCCCCGAGGACGAAATATTGATGGCAGGCCGTAAGCCGCTACCGACCAAAGTTAAGCAGATCAAAGGGACGCTACAAAAGTGTCGCACCAACCTGCGGGAACCTAAGCCGCAAGGAGACTTGGTCGATCCACCGGATTACATGCCAGAGGGGGCCAAGGCAGCCTGGCGCTACGCGCTTGAATGCGCGCCTCCCCATCTACTTAAGCGGTTGGACATGTCGGTGCTGGAGATCTGGGCCTGCGCTGCAGACCTTTACCGCAAAGCACAGGCAGGAATTGCCAAGACCGGCTTGCTGGTCAAAGCTCCCAACACTGGGGTACCGATGCAGTCACCGTATCTGGCCATCGCCAACAAGCAGGCTCAGATCATGACCAAGGCGGCCACCGAGATGGGTTTCACCCCGGCCTCACGCTCTAGAGTCGCATTGCCGATTGAGTCGGCCGAAGACGCCTTTGATCCCTGGGCGGACATTGCTGGTTAATGGAGGCTTCGAACTACGCGGCGATCGCTAAACGGTACGCTGAGCAGGTGGTCGCTGGTGAAATACTCGCTTGCCGGTGGGTGCAGCGGGCCTGCCAGCGACAACTGGAGGATCTCGCGAAGTTCAGCGGCCAGGCCAGCCCCTACCTCTTCAATCCGAAGCTCACGGACAAGGACGGCAGGGGCTTTCAGCCAGCCGACAACTTGTGCGCCTTCATCGAACGACTGCCTCATGTGAAGGGGCCTCTGGCTGGCGATCCGATTCAACTAGAGCCGTGGCAGGCATTCATCCTGACGACGGTCTTCGGATGGGTCAAACCCAATGGCACACGGAGGTTCCGGCGCTCGTACATCGAGGTACCCCGGGGTAACGCGAAGTCGACCCTGTCGTCGGCCGTGGCTCTCTACATGCTGGCCGCCGACCGCGAAGGGGGAGCCGAGGTGTATTCACTGGCTACGACACGGGATCAAGCGCGGATTGTCTTTGGCGATGCGCAGACCATGGCCAGGCGCAGCCCAGGATTTCGGCGCAGGTTTTCGGTGGAGGTGGGTGCGCACAACATGCACGTGCTGGCCTCGGGCTCCAAGTTCGAGGCGCTCTCGGCCGAGGGCTCGACCCTGGATGGCTTGAACATTCACTTCGGATGCGTGGACGAGCTGCACGCGCACAAGACGCGCACCGTTTACGACGTGGTCGAGACCGGTACGGGCAAGCGTGACAATTCGCTGCTATGGGTGATCACCACAGCGGGCAGCAACCGTGCAGGCATCTGTTACGAGGTTCGAACCTTCGTGACCAAACTGCTGGAGGGCGTGTTTGATGATGACTCCCAGTTCGGAATCATCTACGGCTTGGATGATGGGGACGACTGGACCGCAGAGAGTGCGCTGATTAAGGCGAACCCTAACTGGGGCATCTCGGTAAAACCGGAAGTCCTGCTGCCCTTGCAGGGTAAGGCAATGCAGTTGCCCAGTGCGGTCAACAACTTCAAGACCAAGCACCTGAACGAGTGGGTCAACGCCGACACCGCTTGGATGGATATGCGGGCTTGGGATGCTTGTGCTGAGTCGACGCTCGACATCGAGGCTTTCACTGGTCAGCCGTGCTGGATTGGACTGGATCTGGCAAGCAAGACAGATATCGCGGCATTGGTCTTGGTTTTTCCACACCCGGAGGTCGCAGACGCTTACGTGGTCTTTGGCAAGTACTACCTGCCTGAGGATACGGTCAGTGCTGCTGGTAATAGCCAGTACGAAGGCTGGATGCGCGTTGGTCGCCTCACCGTGACACCGGGCAACGTGATCGATTTCGGATGGATCGAAGCTGACCTGCTGGAGTTGGCCTCGCGGTTTGAAGTGCAAGCGGTGGCCTTTGATCCTTTCCAGGCGACCCAATTGTCCACTCGGATGCTGTCCGAAGGGCTTCCGATGATCGAAGTGCGCCCAACGGTGCTGAACTTCAGCGAGCCGATGAAGACGCTTGAAGCCCTGGTGCTTCAGAAGAAGCTCACGCATGACGGCGATCCGGTACTCACGTGGATGGCTAGTAACGTGGTGGCACACCTAGACGTCAAAGACAACATTTACCCACGCAAGGAGCGAGCAGAAAACAAGATCGACGGCATCGTGGCACTGATCATGGCGCTCTCTCGGGCTATCAAGCCCGGGGAGAACGTGGTGCTGGGATCCGACTACGAATTGATGCTGCTCTGAGCTGATGGGACTACTGAGCTTCTTCGACCGATTTCGAGCGTCTAGTGGCGACCGATCAGCTTGGGGCGATTTCTGGTTTGAACCTGTTTCAACCCGGTCTACCAGCGGTGTTCGCGTCACGCCTGACGCTTCGCTTCGCTTGTCGGCGGTCTATGCTTGCGTTCGGATCCTGTCCGAAACGATGGCGTCTCTTCCCATCGTGCTCTACCGAAAGCGGACTGATGGTGGGAAAGACCGAGTAACCGATCACTGGCTCTACACCTTGCTTTGCCACCGGCCCAACCGGTATCAGAACCCGTTCGAGTGGCGTGAGATGCTGCAAGGCCATTTAGCTCTACGAGGCAACGCGTACTGCCAGATCATCACCAACCCTAGAGGCGAAATCGTGGAGTTGGTACCGATTCACCCCGACCGGGTCCGCATGGAACTGCTGCGCTCGGGTGAGTTTCGCTACCGAGTGACAGACCGATTTGGCGACGAGGCAGTGCTGCCGCGTGGGGATGTCTGGCATCTACGGGGTCTATCTTCAGACGGCTTGATGGGTATGAGTCCGATTGAGTTGGCTCGGGATAGCCTGGGAATGGCCTTGGCTGCCCAGGACTACGGCTCACGGTTTTTTGCCAATGACGCGAAGCCCACGGGCGGCTGGATCGAGTTTCCCGGCTCCTTCAAGGATGCCGAGGCTAAGAAGGTGTTTCGCGATTCCTACCAGGCAGCGCAGTCTGGTACCAACCGCGGCAAGGTGCTTGTTCTGGAAAACGGCATGAAGTTTCATGAGGTGGGCGTGACCAACAAGGACGCCCAGTTTCTGGAGCTTAGAAAATTTCAGATCACGGATATCGCCCGGATCTTTCGGGTTCCACCCCACATGATTGCCGATTTGGACCGCGCCACGTTCTCGAATATCGAGCAGCAGTCACTCGAGTTTGTGATGCACACGATGACGCCTTGGGCTGAGCGCTGGGAGGCATCAATCGGCTATGAGCTACTGCTCGATGGTGACGCTCTGGAGGTCGAATTCGATTTCGCCAACCTGATGCGTGGAGATGCGGCCAGTCGTTCGGCGTACTACCAAAGCGGCATTCAAAATGGTTGGCTCACGCGCAACGAAGCCCGTATTGCTGAAAATCTCAACCCGCTTGAAGGCCTAGATGAGCCGCTCCGACCGCTGAACATGGTGGAAGAGGGTGATGCTGAGGAGGCTGAACCAGAGCCTGATCCGACCAAAGTTGAAATCGAGAGCCCATCGCCTCCTGAGGAAGACTTGAACACCCGTTTTCAATTGGTGCTTGCCAGTGCTGCAGATCGATGGGCCCGCCGCATTAGCCGTTCTGGCTTGATCAATGACAAAGACATTGAGCTCATCGCCGAAGCCTTGGCAGTACCACTGGCAGCAGTCCAGCAATGGGCTGCAGAACAAGATGGCCAGACGTTGGATGAGCGCGATCTAAGCCAATCACTGAACAAGTTGGGAACGAATCCAAAGGGATAAATCCATGAACCATCAACTATTGATCGCCGAGTTTCTGGCGACTCCCTGGGCATTGATGCCCGAACGACTTCACGCCATGGCGGGTGTTGTCATGCGCTGGTCTGCCGGCGTACCTGCTGAGACGCAGACCATGGACAGGATTAATTCCGATCGCACGATTCGTGAATCGCGGCGCAAATTAGCGACAGCCCAATCTTCAGGTGGCATTGCCGTGCTGCCACTTTATGGCGTGGTTACCCAGCGCGGCAATATGGTTGACGATGTCTCTGGTCCAGGTAGCACCAGCACCCAGCAGTTTTCGTCAACACTTCGTCAATTGTTGGCCGATGAGACCGTAGGGCAGATCCTGATCGATATTGATAGTCCTGGTGGCAGCGTCTACGGAGTGGCCGAACTAGCCGATGAAATCCAAAGCGCCCGATCCCAAAAACCTATTGTGGCGATTGCAAATTCGCTAGCTGCATCGGCAGCGTACTGGATTGGATGTTCAGCCAGCGAGTTCTATGTCACTCCTGGTGGAGAAGTTGGGTCCATTGGCGTGTGGCAGGCTCACCAAGATTACAGCCAGGCACTTGAGGAAGCGGGTGTCAAAACGACCCTGATTTCAGCAGGCAAATTCAAGGTAGAGGGAAACCCCTACGTTCCTCTGGATGCTGATGCCCAGTCATTCATGCAGTCAAGGGTGGATGATTATTACGCTGCATTCACGAAGGCCGTTGCTCGCGGTCGGGGGGTATCGGTGGCACAAGTGCGCGAAGGCATGGGCCAAGGAAGGGTACTCGGTGCTGACGCTGCTCTCGCCCAAAGCATGGTGGATGGCGTCGCCACGTTTGACGACGTCTTAAAGAAAATGCGTCGAGATGCAAAGCAACAGGTCCGGCCTGCTGCATCACGTCTCAAACAAGCCAGGCATAGCTTGGCACTTCTGTAACTCCCTCTAGGCGTGGCTCCGTCGAGTTTGGCCTGATCTTAAGACGACCCATCGGTCGTTATGTTTCCCCCCATTTGTCCGCCGCGCCGCTAGGTGTTGGGCGGTTTTTTTATTTCTGGAGAACCCACATGAGTAAGCAACTCCGAGAATTACAGGCACGCAAAGCTGGCCTGATCAAGGAAGCAAGAGCGCTGACAGACGGCGCAGCCGCAGAGAACCGAGACATGAATGAAGAAGAGACTTCGGCATTTGATGTCTTGAAAGCTCGTATCGAAGCAACCTCTGCGGCAATAGACCGGGAGTCATCGCTGATCGTTGAGGAGGCGAACATGGCCATGTCGGCCGATGCATCCGCTGGTAGCTACATTACCGTCACCGATAACCGTGAAGCCGATCCTAAACATGGCTTTAAGACGGTAGGTGAATTCATGCAGGCTGTCTTTCAAGCAGAAAAGCCAGGGAAATCTGTTGATGAGCGTCTGCTAATCGGCGGTGGTCGAGGTGCAGCAGCGCCAAGCACCTATGCAAACGAAGCAGCAGGACAAGACGGGGGCTTTCTGGTGCCGCCTGAGTTTTCTCAGCAAATATTCCGATTGTCCTTGGGCGAGGATTCGCTGCTTCCACTGACCGACAATGTCGAAATCAGCGGTAATAGCATGGCTTTTCCGAAGGATGAGACAACGCCATGGGGCACGAATGGCATTCGCGCTTATTGGCAAGGCGAAGCGTCTTCAGCGAGTGCGACAAAACCGGTGCTCGGACTTGCCACGCTGCGACTGAAAAAGCTAATGGCATTGGTACCTACCACCGACGAGCTGCTTGATGATGCCAATGCGCTCACTAGCTATCTTCCAGAGAAGGTCGCGGATTCTATTCGCTGGAAAACCAACGAATCCATTCTTTTCGGTTCAGGTAATGGCGTGCCGATTGGTGCACTGACAGCAGGCGCGACGGTGACAGTAGCCAAAGAGTCCGGACAAGTGACACAGACTTTGCTGCCGCAAAATCTAGCCAAAATGATTTCGCGCTTGCCAACCGGTAGCTTTGCGAAAGCCGTCTGGATTGTGAATAACGATGTGTTGCCGGCGCTGTTCACTCTGACACTTGGGAATTACCCGATCTATCTACCTAATGGACTGAGTGTTGGTGGTATCCAAGTCTCGCCCTATGGAACGCTCCTGGGTCGCCCGGTCTTCGTATCTCAGCATGCCAATTCCTTCTCTAGCCAAGGCGACGTGCTGCTGGTAGATCTTTCTTATTACCAAACGATCACGAAGGCCGGTGGCTTGCAGACAGCAACGTCGATGCACCTTTATTTCGATGCCGATCTGACGGCTTTCCGGACCACTTTCCGCATGGATGGCCAGTCAAAACTCGCCGCGCCAATCACCCCTGCTAAGGGTAGCGCATCAATGTCCCCGTTCATTCAATTGGTTGCGCGTTGATCGCCCCAAGACTTAAGGAGAATTTCTATGTTTCCAAATGCTTTGGATAGCGAACTCGTCGCAATCCTTGCAACACTCGACCCTACCAGCCAGGCAGCCGGGACTTTGAGCACTGGATGGATTCCGGCCGGTAATCACCACAATCTGCTGGCCGTGATTCAGACGGGTGTACTTGGTACCGGCGCGACCGTTGACGCTAAGCTCCAGCAGGCAAGTGATGCGACTGGCACTGGTGCTAAAGACATCGCTGATAAGGCAATCACTCAGATTGTCAAAGCAAGTGGTGATAATAAGCAGGTTCTCATCGACATCAAACCTGAAGAGCTGGACATTGCCAATGGTTTCGGCTTTGTTCGCTTGTCCTTGACTGTCGGTGTTGCTGCAAGCTTTACAGCAGCACAGATCCTAGGGATTTCCCCTCGCGTACTCCCAGCAGCTGGGGCTAATCAGGCTTCTGTGTCGCAAATCGTCTAAACCGTGTCCCTGCAACTCGTCACGCCACCTGCAGGGGAGCCAGTGTCTCTTGCTGAGACGAAGCTCCACCTGCGGGTGGATTTCGATGAAGACGATACGCTGATTAACGGTTGCATCGCCACCGCTCGTCAGGCGGCAGAGACGATAACCGGCCGACAGCTGATTTCTGCGCGCTGGAAGCTGGTACTTGATGCGTTTCCAGCTTGCGCCATCCTGGTGGCCAAATGTCCGGTTCAATCGGTGGCTAGTATCCAGTATCGGGATATGGACGGAAGGAGCCAGACCGTGCCGGCAGCCGACTATGTGGTGGATACCGCTTGCGAGCCTGCGCGGATTACTCCCGTATTTGGAAAAACATGGCCGCCAACCTTGCCGCAAATTGGCGCTGTGAGCGTCACGTTTGATGCGGGATACGGTTCAGCATCCAATGTACCCGAAGGCATTAAGAGTTGGATCAAGCTGCGCGTGGGCAGTCTCTATGCGCATCGCGAGGAAATGTCGATCCTTATGCGCGGGCGGATTGATCCGTTACCTTTTGTCGATGGATTGCTGGATCCTTATCGGGTTGCTCTGGTATGACGGCCGTGTCGGCGGGGATGCTCATCCACCGGCTTGCCCTTCAACGGGCCACAACGGTAATCGATGCGCTGGGTGCGCCAGCGCGCAGCTGGGTTCCGGTTAAAACGGTGTGGGCCAACATCGCGCCAATTTCTGCACGCCAGCTCGTTAACGTTCAACGCATGTCAGCAGAGATCACGCATCAGATCACCGTTCGCTACCAGACACTATTTTCTGACTTACGAGACCTGCCGAATTTTCGAGGTCTGCATGGCGGGCGGATCTTCAAAATCCATGGCGGCATCAACGAGGACGAAGAAAACGTTCTCATCACACTGTATGCCTCAGAAGGAATCGACGATGGCTAAGTTTGAGCGCATGCAAGTCAAGGGCGCAGCGGAGTTGGTGAAGCTTTTAAATGAATTGCCTGCCCGCGTTGCGAGAAATGGCCTGCGTAATGCCGTGTATGCCGGGGCCAAGGTGGTTCGAGATGAAGCAAAGTCTCGTGCTCCAAAGGCTGCAGAGGCAATACCTAACCAACCGCCACCTGGAACCCTGAAGCGATCCGTGATCATGAAACATATCCCGGAGCTATCGAGTCTTACGCGTCAGACCTTCTTTGTGACGGTTCGACATGGAAAAAAATACCGGTTTCAGGGGAAGAAGA
>JACCDR010811231.1_pt1 | contig 12521 bp, 10 predicted proteins | sample 7446431 | NCBI WGS metagenome assembly JACCDR01 (sample SAMN15323443, study PRJNA562643) | freshwater metagenome | isolation source: river surface water | place: USA:Blue River Watershed | collected 2017-08-17
ACTTCATCCAGCCATTTCTCAAATTTTGAAACTTTCGGCTCTGAACTTAAAAGAGCTGCCGCACGCATTGGAGTGATCGTCACGGCTTCAAGCAATGACAACAACACCGCAGCACTCATCGTGATACCAAACTGAAAGAAAAACTTTCCGATTACGCCCGACATAAAAACCACAGGCAGAAACACGGCGACTACGGCCAGAGTGGCTGCAATGGCGGCGGGAAGAATTTCTACCGAGCCGTCATAGGCGGCCTGTGTGGCTGATTTGCCCATGCGGTGGTGGCGCACAATGTTTTCCAAAAGCATGATGGCATCATCGACAACGATGGATATGGCCAGTGTTAGGGCGAGAAGTGAAAACAGATTTAGGGTGAAGCCGGCAAAATACACAACGAGAAATGTGCCCACAATAGATGTAGGTATGGAAAAGAGAATATTGATGGCAGCACTCAGGCTTCCAAGAAATAAAAAGCAAACTAAAATAGTCACAATCGAAGCAAAGATCAGTTTTTCCTGCGTGGTTGAAACCACAGCTTTGGTGGCTTTGGTGAAGTCCACGTTGATTTGCAACTTGTAATCCTTAGGTATAGATTTTTGCAGCTCCTGCACTTTTTTCTGAACAACTTTCGCCAGCGCCACTTCGTTTCCACCGCGTTGCTTACGCATGGAAATAGACACAGCCTCGCGGCCATCAACACGAGCAGTTCTGCGGAGATCACTGAGCCCATCCTCGACGCGAGCCACATCGCCAATGGTCAGTTTTTGATCTTGAATGATCTGTCCTCCGCGGCGAAGAATGCGAAGTCCTGCCACTTGCTCGGCGGTGGCGGCTTCTCCCAGCCAGCGCACGCGGTATTCACTTTTGCCGTCAGAAAACTGTCCTGCAGCAGACTCCAAATGCTGGGATTCCAGAGCGCTAGCGATGTCCGAAATTGTGAGTTCGTATTTTTGCAGCTTGCTGAGATTGGGCCAAATGCGCAAATTTCTCGAGCTGTATCCAGCAATGGACACCTCGCCAATTCCAGGTAGGAAGCGAAATTGATCCAAAAGAAAAGAGTCCACCCACTCCAGGGTTTCGCGCAAAGGTCGATCGGAAGATACGCCGATAAACATAATGGGAGACTCTTCGGGATTGTTTTTTCGAATCACCGGAGGATCCACCTGCTGAGGCAGCCGCACGGAGCTCAACGCCGACTGAACTTCTTGCAGGGCCACGTTGATATCGCGGGAAATATCAAAGGTCAGGCTGATGCTGCCTTGTCCAGTTTGTACACTGGAGCGCATCTCTTGAATACCTTCCACCGACAAAAGGTTTTGCTCCATGGGATCGATGAGTTCCGTTTCCACAACCTCGGGCGCCGCGCCTTCGTACTGCACGCTGATGCTCAACACAGGAAAGTCCACATCGGGCATTTGACTCACGCCCAGTCGACCAAAACTGACTCCGCCAAAGATGATCAACGCCGACATCAAAATCCAGGCAAAGACGGGGCGTTGAATGGAAAGAGCAATGAGTGATTTCATGGGATCTCCTGGCTAAATCTCAGTTGTAAAAAGACGAGCTTGGCTTTCCACCTTGTGAAGTTCAGATAAAAAAGTGAGGCGACGTGCCGAGGCTTCTGCGGCTTCGATTTCAAACGAAACCAACTGAAACAGTGTGGAGCGGCCAATTTTATAACGTCGTCGCTCTTCGATCACTTTTTGATTTTGAAATTCCGACAGGCGAGTGGCTTCTTGCGTTTGCGCTTGCAGAACTTTTTGGCGACGTTCGAGATCTGCCCAACTCACTGTGGAGGCGCGAGTTTGGTTTTGTGCCTCCAGGCGGCGGGCTTCTGCTTGCAGCTGAGTAGACTTCCATTGTTTGTTGGCGAGACCGCGATGGAGAGGCATATTCAAGTTGACTCCAACTCTTGTACCGCTGAAGCGCTCGTTGCCGGCATGGGACCACGCATTGTAGAAGGTGTCGGAAATACCGTTTTGACCATAACTCAAATACACATCCAATTGTGGTTTGAGCTGTTCGCGCACTCTTTTGGCTTCGATCTCCGCCTGCTGAGCCAAAGAGCGAGAGGAGAGCATGTCCCAGCGCTGAGGAGAAACGTCTTTGGTTCCAGAAACTAAGCTGCGGAGCGGCCTTTCCTGAATCAATGAATCGATGGCGACACTGAAGTTTTCCATTTTGATTTCGGGCAGCGCACTTTGCACGCGCGTGACAAGGCTGGCCAGTTGATTTTGCACAGTGATTAAATCCAACTCCTGGCCACTCAAAAGAGCTTGAACTTGTAAAAGATCAACTTTTTCGGCAGCCAATTTACTGACGCGTTTTTGCATCCACTTTAAAAGTTCGCGACTGGTTTGTAAGTTTTGCGAGCGGATCTGCTCTTCTTGCTTTAAGGTCACAAAGTCCCAGTACATGGATTCGAGATCAATAAGCAGCAACTGTTTTTCGTAGATCAAGGCGGCGCGACGGCTTTCAAACTCTTGCGTCTCTCCACGGTGTCGCAAGGAGGTGGCACGGCCAAAACTGTCGCGCCATAATGACTGCGTGAGGCGAGCTTCCCAGTTGGCAAATTGAAAAAGTCCTCGGCTGTCGATGATGGCGCGTTCGTGCCCCGCAGAGGCGGTGAACAGAGTGCCTGTGGAGAAGGGCTGTGTGAATGTTAAATTGGCCAAGCGCGATCTCGAGCGACGGGCAAAGGTGAGAGCTTCTTGATCGTTGTTAAAATTTTCGGCGTTGAGAGAAAGCGTGGACGAGAGCACAAAATCTCTTCCTTCGATTTCGTACTTGAGAGCTTCGAGGCGTTTGTCGATGGAAATAAAAATTTCGGACTGTCTCTGAGCGGCTTCCAAAAATTTATCGACGCTCGCAAACGCTTTCACAGGGCCAACGACAAAACAACAGAGTACGAGCAGCGTTAGATTTAACATGCAATGAGTCTAATAGAGGCTTAGTGCCAGGAGCATTAAAAAAAGTTTTTTTGCATCGAATAAATGAGTTTGCGTGGATTCAAAATCATCATGCTTTCATTTAACGGAGCTTTATGAGTCTCCGCGGCTTGGGCGCAGAGCAGCGCTGCCTGATCCCTTCCACAGAACGGTTGTATAGGAGCCATTTTTTGTTTTTTCGGAAGACACTTCGATATCCACCACGATGTTGGAGCCTTTTTGCGCGGCTTGAAACGCCAGTGACATCAAAACGTCCTCTTCGTCGTTGCAGTTGTCGGCGCGGAGTGCGGGTTCCAAGCGACGCATGAGGCGCGTTTCTTTACCATCTGTGCGTCTGTAAAAAACCTCAGTGTTGCGAGCTTTTTCTAAAACCTCTTCATATTTTTGCAAAGAACCTGCCGTGTTTTTTTGAAAACAGGTTGGACATTGAGTCCCCAAATTTATTTTTTCTAAAAAAAGTGGCAAGTAGGGATAATTGCTTTCATCGATAAAATGAGCGCAGTCTTTGCAAAGACTGTCAGAGCAGAGAACACAGGAGAGAGGGGCTTTTGTTTTGAGACACGAACAGCATGACGACATAAGACTCCTAAGGCGTGAGAATTCCTGCAAAGCAGGCCGTGATAAAAGACGACAAAGAACCACCAAGAACGGCCAGCAAACCAAATCGCGCCAGCTCTGATTTTTTTTGTGGAACAAGACTTCCGATGCCACCGATTTGAATGGCGATAGAAGAAAAGTTGGCAAAGCCACACAACGCGTAGGAGGCAATCAGAACACTTCGCGGTTCATATAAGCTTCCTTGCTTTGCCAAATCGAGGTAGGCCACAAATTCATTGAACACTGTTTTTTTACCAAGGATCGCGGAGATGGCTCCCACATCTTGCACGGGGATTCCCATCAATAAAGAAACGGGTGAAAATATCCAGCTCATAAACCATGCGAGCGAAAGTTGTGGCGCTTCCGAAGTGAGGGTGGGGGCCCAGTCTTGAAACGAGATGCTATGACCTAGAGAGATCAACAAATAATCAAACAGTGAGATCAACGCAATAAAAGCCATCAACATACCACCCACGTTGATCGCGAGAGAAACGCCTTCGCTAGCTCCGTTGGCGGCGGCCTCGATGACATTGGTGTGTTCGCTGTCGATGTGTTTGGGGATGCGTCCCAGGGTTTCGGGCACCTTGGTTTCGGGAACTAGGATTTTGGCCACCATCAATGCCGCCGGGGCCGAGATCACACTGGCTGTCAGAAGGTGACCTCCAATGTTGGGAACCAGATGCTTTAAAAATCCCACGTAGGCAGCAAGCACGCCCCCAGCCACATTGGCCATTCCGCCCACCATGATCGAAAATATCTCTGAAGAGGTGGTGTTATTGAGATAGGGTTTGATCACGAGAGGAGCTTCGGACTGTCCAACAAAAATATTCGCCGCCGAAGACAATGATTCTGCACCACTCACTTTGAGAGTTTTGTGCATGAGCCAGGCAAAAAACTGAACCACCCACTGCATGACGCCCACATGGTACAGAACAGACATCAGGGATGACATGAAGACGATGGTGGGAAGAACTGAAAAAGCAATGATATATCCGTGCTTTTCATTATCGAGCAGGGAACCAAATAAAAAGCGACTGCCTTCGTCAGAAAAATTTAAAATCTTAAGAATCACGCCATTGGCGCCTTCAAAAATAAAAGCCAACGGTCCTTCAAAACCAAGAAATGGAACGCCAAGAACCAAAAGAGCCAAGGTGAACTGAAGAATGAACGCTTTTAAAACCAGATGCCAATCAATTCGCCCACGGTTTTTTGAGAACAAAACCGCAACGCCGACAAACACCCCAATGCCGAGCAAACTGATCAGTTGATACATCCGCATGATGTATCGTAAAAGACTGCAAGAAGGTACCAAGTACCTTTTGGGAGATGCGGTGCGTTTTTTTGATATAAAGTTGGTGTCTGTTTGTTTGCTGGCAATCGCTGTTGCGGGAGCCATGCGATGGTGTGGGCCCGATGAGACATTGGATGCGCGTTTTTTTTATTCTGGGGTTGAGGCGGAACACATTCTTTACGGGGGCACCAGTGCCCAAGCGGAGCGCTATTTTTGGAATGAAATTTTAGATCTTGTTTTTATTGCCTTGTACTCCTGCATGCTATGGCTATGTGCTGTTAGATTTAAAATAACTGGTTGGCAAAAATGGGTTTTAGCGGTGTTGCCAGGGGTTTTTGATATTTTAGAAACCATGTTTATTCTATTGGCTCTCCAGTGGCGTGCAAGCCCAGAAATGCTATCGGTACTGGCATTCGTCACGGCTTCAAAATGGATCTCCGCGATGCTCAGTGTATTTTTTTTGATTTGGTATGCCCAACTTTATAGCTGGGTGTCGGTTTTTTTAAAATCAAAGAGTGTTTAATTGTCGTTTACCTTGGCGTGAGATTTGATAAAGTTCCCGGGTGATGGAAGAGATTCTGCAGTCCCATTTCTCCATGCCCCATTTTCGAAAAGGGCAAAAAGACATCATTCAGTCTGTGCTGGATGGCAAGGACACCATTGCGGTTTTGCCAACAGGTGGCGGTAAATCGCTCTGCTATCAGTATCCGGCTGTTTATAAAAATCAGTTGGTGATTGTGGTGTCGCCGTTGATTGCTCTCATGAATGATCAAGTGGAAAACCTCCATCGCATGGGAATTCCGGCGGGCTGTGTTCACTCTGACCAGAGTGTGGCACAAAAACGAGACATGTTTCAGCGCTTGCAGCAGGGTGGGGCGTTTGTTTTGTATATGTCTCCGGAGCGAACGCAAAAAGAAGGATTTTTAAACTGGGTGCAAAAAATCCCGGTGGCTCTTTTTGCCATCGATGAAGCGCACTGTGTGTCGGCCTGGGGCCATGATTTTCGCGAAGAGTATTCGCAATTGCACAAGCTCAAAGAGCTGCGGCCCGATGTGCCCATGCTGGCGCTGACCGCTTCGGCCACTCCATTTGTGATCCGAGATATTTCTAAACAGCTCACATTAAAAAATCCGTCTCGACATGTGCATGGTTTTTATCGCAGCAATTTGTACTATCAGGTGGAGCCGTGTGCGGACGACACAGAAAAAATGGATTTTTTGCACAAAGCGCTGGAGCAAACTCCCCAAGGACGCGTGATTATTTACTGCGGGACACGGAGCAAAACTGAGGAGATTGCCAGCTTTCTCTCGAAAAAGTTTTCCGGGGTCGACTACTACCATGCAGGCATGGGGGGCGATGCACGACAGAGCAAACAGGAGGCCTACTCCCGCGGAGAGACCCGCATCCTTCTGGCCACCAATGCCTTTGGCATGGGAATCGATCACCCCGATGTGCGTTTGGTGGTGCACTATCAAATGCCGGCGAACATCGATTCACTTTATCAAGAGATGGGGAGAGCCGGACGTGATGGAAAGATGTCCACGTGTTTGCTTTTGTACGCCAAAAAAGACAAAGGGCTTCAATCCTATTTTATTCAAAACTCCGGAGCTCCGGCACCTATCAAAAGCTCCCGTTGGCGCGCCTTAGAAAATCTGGTGGGCTATGCAGAGGGAGGAGAGTGCCGTCACGGGGAAATTCTCACCTACTATCAAGACTCCCAGCGCATCGAAAGCTGTGGTCATTGTGACGTGTGTACAGCAAGCTCCGATCTGCGAATTCAAAAGCCTGCGAAAACAATTCTCGAACGGGTGGCCACATTTTCGAAAACCCAGACGCGAAAGCAAAAAGCCGCCAAAGAGAGTGCCGATCTCACCGCCGACCAGCTCCGTGTTTTTGAAATTCTGAAACTGTGGAGAAAAGACAAAGCCAAGGAGCTCGACACCCCCGCCTTTATTATTTTTAGCGACAAAACCCTTCGCGATCTCGCTCGTAAGCATCCCGTAAAGATGGAAGACTTTCAAAGCGTGTACGGCATGGGCGAATTTAAAACCGAAAAATTTGGCAAAGAGCTTTTGGCGGGCCCACTCTCTTAGCGTCGCTCAAATAAATTTAAAAACGATAATTGGTTGTCAGTAAAAAATGCCGAGGTGGACCCAACTGCTCATAGAGCTTCACGGGCCAGTCGGGGGGCTCATTGGCAAAGTAGAAGCCGCGCACAGTGGTGCGAGTGTTGGCCATATTTTTTAACCAAAACGCCACGTTCCACTTTTTGTGTTGGTACAAAAGCCCCATGTTAAAGAGCGTGTACACCGAAGACTTTTGTTGATGGTTGTTAGAGTAAAAGAACTCGTCACGTCCGTTGATGTTTAAAACGGACGACCAACCTCGCGTGGGATTGGGGCTCCAATCATATCTCACGGAGGTGGCATAGTTCCAGCGAGGGGCATGGGCCAAATCTCGTCCTCGATAGCTGATGTTTTCGAAGCTGTAGTCTCTAAACTGTGTTTTGAGAAGTCCCATTTGGGTTTCGAAAGTCCAGCGGTGAAGCGTCCATTGCTGCCAACCTTCCAGGCCCCAGCTGTCGGTGCGTCCCGAGTTGGTGGTGCGGTACAAAAAAGTGCTGGGATCGTTGGGATCGGACTGTTGGGAAATTTTAACATGGGCGTTGTCTTGTTTTTGATAAAATAAAACCAAGCGACCTTGATTGGAGGACAGTTCCGCTTCCAGTGCCTCAACACGTGCGGGGCCATAATACAAATCTTCCGAGCGAAGATCAGGATCTGTATTGAAACCCGAATTTTTAAACCCACGACTCCAGCGCAAAGCTCCCAGGGAGTCCTCCAAAAGAGGCCGTGACCACTGCACGCTGGTGGCCTGGGCCTGGAGTGATTGCTGTTGAGTTAATGAGTTGGAGTCGTTGTAGCGTAAATTTTGCCATTCATTGCGAAGGGCCACACTCAGTTGATCGATTCCGATGGACCATTTGTTTTGCGCAACAGCAGCGATGTTGGAAGAGGTGAAGTCGCTGTTCAGAGCATTTTTCAAAAGTCCTTTTTTGTAGTTTTGCAGTTGGCTCTGCTCGTTGAGTCCTGAAAGGTGAGTTCCTAGGGAAAGGGTTTTGAAATTGAAAAATAGTTTTTGATGCCACTGCTGGCGTTGTCGCTTTTGAAAATCAAAATAGTCATAATCGGCGCTGTGTCCCCAGTCCGCATCATAGGAATAAATGGATTGCGCCTGTGTGAAGCTGCTCAGGAGATCGACGGAGGTTGCGGTTGTCCATTGATGGTGAATTTTTAAAGAGTGGCCGTGCAGGTTGAGGGCGTCTTCACCCTGTCGGTCCGACTGTGTAACATAAGAGTTGTTTGTGGACCAAACATCATAAAGATTTTTTTGCGACTGAAGCAAATGAGCCGATTGAATCTGTGTTTTGCCAGAGCGAATCCATTTTTGAGTCCACGACGAGGACACTTCGTTCTGCTGGGCGCCGGGCTGCTTGGTGAAAGAGTTTTCAAAAAAGCCGTTGCTGCGGCGATGGGAAATAAAAAACTGCGATTGCGGAAGTGGTTGAGTTTGTAAGCTGAGCTGATACTCCTGGGCAGAGCCGGTCACCGCTTGAGCAAGGGGTGTGGTGGCGTCTTGCAGCTCCATTTTGAGTGCACCTGCCGATGAAAACCCTCCCTCCTCCACGACGGACTGCGGACCTGATTTGAGGGTGAGAGTTTTAAGATTCAATTGCGGCCAGACGGCAAGAAGACCTGTGACATCGATGTTTTCGATCCAAAAGCCCACGGAGTGCGAGGGTGTGGTTTCGTAAACACTGGTTTCGTCCTGTCCGCGAATTTGCAAAAAACGAGTTCGGTTGGAGCCACCGGCAAAATTCACGTTGGGCATTTCGATAAAAGAGTCCTCGGAGGAGGTTTTTCCAGATTCTGTCGACTGTAAAATCGGGGACAGATCGTCTTTGGGGGCTTTCACTTCGATGGATTGTGCAGAGGCAAGAAATAACAAAAAACTGATGGATAGCATGATTTCTCCTATTCCTACGCCAGTATGATCTGGATCAGGTTCAAGGGTTCATGCGGTTTCAGCACATCTCAGGCTCTTCCGAGCCACCCCTTAGGTTTTGGCATGGTATATTCATATTTTGACAAAAACTCCAGCTCCTTTTACGTTGCATGGCATGCAAAAAGAAATTCGTAGAGCCATTGCTGCAGATGTTCCCTTTATTTTACAAATGATTCGTGCCCTGGCGGAGTACGAAAAAGAACCTCAAGAGGTGACCATCACTCCCGAGGAACTTCTTCGGGATGGCTTTGGTGAAAAACCTTTGTATCAATGTTTGATTTTGAGTTTGGACACAAAGCCTGTGGGTTTTGCACTTTATTACAATCGTTATTCCACCTGGAAAGGGAAGACGTTGTACCTAGAAGATCTTTTTGTGAGTCCCGAAGCGCGAGGTTCCGGCTTAGGAAAACAGGCCATGGTGGAGCTAGCTCGCATTGCGAGGGACACGGGGTGCGTGCGTTTTGAGTGGCAGGTTCTCGACTGGAATCAGCCGGCCATTGATTTTTACAAATCCTTTGGCACATCTTTGCAGCCGCAATGGGTGACGTGTCGATTGGATCGATTAGGCCTGCAGAATTTAGCAGAGAGATGATCAAAGTCGCTTTTTATTTCGACATTTCGTAAAATAGAATACTTGCGGCGATGGTGGCGTTGAGAGACTCCACATTGCCGGGATAGGGAATAGAAACTTTTTGGCAACGAAGAGAAGTGGGGACGCCCTGTCCTTCTTCTCCAAGGAGAATCCGCCACGGTTGCGAAAAATCAGCCTCGCGAACGCTGGGGGCGGCAAGATCTAGAGCCATCAGGCGCTGAACATCGTGAAGATGTTTAATCGAGGGGCCCTTCATGTAACTCAGTCCAAAACATGCTCCCGATGAGGCTTTGATGGCCTTGGGGTGAAACGGGTGGCAGCTTTCTTCGAGCAGCACTACGTTTTGAATTCCAAAGGCCTTGGCACTGCGAAGAAGCGCGCCAAGATTGTTGGGGTCGCCCAAGGCGCACAGAAGCTCGTTTTGAAGAGGCATGGCCAAGCTCTTCCATGGAGAGATTTCTGGAGTGGGCAGACACGCCAACGGTTTGTCGCTTCCCACCACATCGAGAGTGCGAAACAGGTCTTTGGGAAGAATCACGCGCTGAAGATCGGTTTGCATTTCAAAAAGCGGATGGGTCTCGGAGTAAAAAATCCAAAAGGCCTCGCGAGGAGCCTTTAGAGAGATTTGCTCGGCGATGATTTTTTCGCCGCTCACTAAACACAACTGTTCTTCGCGCACGCCTTTGCTTTTTGTCAGCGACAGAAGTTTTTTATAAAGCGGATTCGATGAACTTTCGATCTTTTTAGTCTTCATCGTCGTCCTCAAAATCTTCTTCAGGAAGAGGTTCCAGCTCTTTGCTGCGGATTTTGCGAAACACCACCAGCCTGCGTTCGTGCTGAGTGTGTGGTAGAGAGTAGGGAATGTTTTTTTCGAGCTCGTAATAGTGACCCCAATCTTGCAAAGCCAGTTCGATTTCGGGCTCCACATTGGGGCCTTTCATCAAAAAGACTTTGCCATGGGGCTGCAGGCAATGAATCACATTGGCAAGAGTGTTGCGGCAGTCTTCCACCGCGCGAGTGATCACGCCGCCCACGGGGTAGACAAATTCGTTGTTGATGTTTTTTCCTAAAATATCCAGATTTTCGAGGTGCAGTTTTTCGCGCGCCTTTTTTAAAAACTCAACGCGCTTTTGCACACCCTCGGCCAAAAGAATGCGTTTTTCGTTGGGGATCACCATTCGCAAAGGAATTCCTGGAAAGCCGGGGCCGGTGCCCACATCCAGCAAGGGGAAGGTGAGCTCCACCAAACGTGGCACCATCAGACAGTCGATAAAGTGTTTGATGGCAATGTCGCGAAAGTTGAGCAGGCGTGTGAAATTTTCCTTATTTTGTTGCTCCATCAAGAGCATGTAAAATTTAACAAGCTGTGTGCGAACCGCGTGGGGAGTGTCGCCAAAGTCGTGATTGCGAAAAATGTCGTAGAGGCGATCTTCAGCCTCGGACTGTTGCAAAATCACGTTGGGTTTTTTGTGTTTTCCGGCTCGAAGATGAGCCCCTTTGTGGTGTCCCATTGGACTGATGTTGGATCGATTTTTGTGCGCCATGTTAGGCGCCAATATGATTGATAAATACCTCTGAGGCAATCATATTTTGGACATGTCGAAACAAAAGCTCCAAGATCTTAAAAAAAGTGCAGAAAATGAGCTGCAAAAGGCTCAAAATTCCGAGGAACTCTATCAGCTGAAGGTCAAATATTTTGGCAAACAGGGCGAACTCACGCTGATCATGAAAGACATGGGCGACATGCCCAAAGAAGAGCGCCCCGTGTTTGGCAAAGAGGTCAACTTGGTGCGCGACTCTCTGACTCAGCTCCACGATGCTCGCCTCGCAGAGCTTTCGCAAAAAGAGATGATGGCGAAGCTTGCGAAAGACTCGTTGGATCTCACGCTCCCTGGGCCTCAGCTGTCGGTGGGCGCGCGACATTTAATTCCTGCGGTGATTGATGAGATCGTGGATATTTTGGCGCGCATTGGATTTTCGGTGCGCACGGGTCCGTTTGTGGAAGATGATTTTCACAATTTCTCGGCGCTCAATATTCCTGCGGATCACCCTTCGCGGGACATGCAGGACACTTTTTACATCGATGAGACCCATGTTCTGCGAACACACACAAGTCCCATTCAGATTCGCACCATGGAAAACGAAAAACCACCCATTCGAATTCTGGCGCCAGGTGGCGTGTTTCGTCACGACTATGATGCCTCTCACTCTCCACACTTTCACCAGATCGAAGCCCTCCTTGTGGATAAGAGCGTTTCTATGGCCGATCTCAAGGGAACCATTTCGTACTTTATCAAAGAATTTTTTGGACAGAATATTAAAACTCGCTTTCGTCCCAGCTTTTTTCCGTTCACCGAACCTTCGGCCGAAGTGGACTGTTCGTGCCCTCTTTGCGAAGGTAAAGGTTGCAAGATGTGCAAGCACACCGGTTGGATCGAAATCGGAGGCAGTGGTTTAGTGCATCCGAATGTTTTTAAAGCGGTGGGCATCAACCCCGAAGAGTGGCAAGGCTTTGCTTTTGGATTTGGTATCGAGCGTATGGCCATCATCAAGTATGGTGTGAGTGATATTCGCTTGTTTATGGAAAATGATGTGCGTTTCTTGGAGCAGTTCCGATGAAGATTTCTTTTAAATGGCTCAATGATTATATCGATCTTTCTGACTATCAAAATAAAATGGACGATCTCTGCAAACTTCTCACACAGGCCGGTCTTGAAGTGGAAGGCGTTACCGATCAAAAAGCCCAGTTCAACCATGTGGTGGTGGGAAAACTTCTTTCTGTGGAAAAACATCCTGATGCCGACAAGCTGACACTGTGTCAGTTGGACATGGGCGAAGGCTCTCCGCGACAGATCGTGTGTGGCGCCAAAAATCACAAAGCAGGAGATTATGTGATTGCCGCCCTGCCTGGTGCTGTGCTGCCTGGAGATTTTGCAATCAAAAAATCCAAAATTCGCGGTGTGGAATCTTTAGGGATGCTGTGTTCGCAAAAAGAATTGGGCCTGAGCTCCGAGGGCGAGGGCATTATCAC
>JACCDR012115999.1_pt1 | contig 12521 bp, 12 predicted proteins | sample 7446431 | NCBI WGS metagenome assembly JACCDR01 (sample SAMN15323443, study PRJNA562643) | freshwater metagenome | isolation source: river surface water | place: USA:Blue River Watershed | collected 2017-08-17
ACAACGTGTTTGAAGCGACTTTGGCAGGCCTAGTCAGCGGAACCGTTTCTGATCGCACCGGCGGTAGTTTTGCAAATGGATTTGTGTCGGGGTTTTATCAGAATATTTTTAATAATCAGGGGGAGAGGAAAAAAGAAGAGCAAAAAAGAGCGGCATTTCAGAAGCAGCTATTGGCAAAATACCAAGTAGGTGTTGAAACGTTGCATGATAAATTTTCAGATAATAATTACACCCCGGGTCAGTTCTCCAAAGATTATGGTGCTGGCCCCATGTTGAGGCTATCATTTGTAGCTCAACTGGAAAAGTTAGACTCTAGCCTCACGTTAAATCAAATCGATTTGATCGTTACCCATGAAGTGTTGCCGACAATTTTAGAGGAGGTCGCCACACGAAATCTACCGGGTAATTTTATGATGAAACTGGCGAATATGCTCTTCGGCACACTCATAGCCCCCCCTGACCCTGTCTATGATTTAAGTGGCTATGGCGCCTCATGCAGTGCGAGCCGTGGATGCGGTTTATATACGCCAGATAGATTTATCCCTGCAAACCAAGCTATGTCACCAATGGTTAAGTGATTAATATGAAAGCGATAAAATTTACTATTTTTTTATGTATTTTTTTCCTTAGTTCAGCCTCTTATGCGGTCCGCATTTTCACTGTAAATAAAGAGTGGGTTGTTGATGTGGGGCAAAAAAAATATGTCTGCATTGATCCGGCTTATTCGTTTCCTAGCGTAGTAGATTCCGGTATTACATTTACAAAAAAAGAGCAAAGGTATGGATCAAATTTTGATGTGACCTGGAGTGAAAATCAGTTCCTGACTGCAAAATCAATCGGTAGTTTTTTGAAGTCTAAAAGGCGTATTCTGGATTTCGATGTTGAGGTTTATGCGCCTGACCCTGTTTATGGAATAGACCTCTTGACGATGGCGATTAACATTGAGGGCGGACAGGTGGTTGCGTATATGCTGAGCGCAGATGAAAATGCTTTATATGCGTACGCAGAACGGTTTTTGTCGGGTGGGTTTTGTTCTAAAGAAGTCAATAAAAAGTTGGAGCAGTCAAAGCGGGATCAGTTAAAGTGGAAGGTGGATGCAGGTATGCCACAAAATAAGGATCAATGGGGTCGCAGTCATTGATTTACCTTGGGTAACAGCCCCTCCAACGATCTGCATACAAGCGGCGAGGCTTTGGCTTTAGCCGCTTTATTTTTGCCTGTTTTCCTCACGACTATGAAGGTGATCTCGTGAAAGCCCACCCCACCCTCACCCCCTCAACCCGCGTAAATACCTCCCTGTTGCCATGCGCCGCGTCCTGCGGCGAATGGTTGGCGGGTTTATCCAGCAAATGCTGGGGCACGTGAGCATTGGCACCACGGAGATTTACACCCATGTCTCTATCGTGAAGCTCAAGCAGATCCACGAAATGCTCCGCCCGACCTTGCACCAAAAGCAGGTCGAGGATGGGGAGCCGGACGCCACGGAAGAGGAGTTGTTGGCAACAAACACTGGAGGATGAGGCTAATGACGAATAAATCTAGCTGGCAGGTGTCGAATAGTGCGATTGATGATACTCTTAACCGTGCTATTAAGAGTATCTTAGATGTCAGAGGTGACAGCATGAATACAGTGACAGCTAACGAGCTGAAAACCAAAGGGGTGTCCGCTGTGGAAGCCCGCTTGAAGGTGGATGAAGAGGTTATTATCTCCGTGAGAGGACAAGATCGCTACGTGGTAATGGACGTTGAGAAGTACGCGAAGCTACGTGAATATGAGTTGGCGGTCGCACTGCAAGAGGCTAGGGCTGATGTTGAGGCGGGGCGCTACACCACCGAAAGTGTTGCGGATCACATGAAGCGGGTAGCGGATGACGTATAGGCTTATTTACCCTGAGAGCTATGTCAGGAAAGCAAAAAAGTTCTTACGAAAGCACCCGGAAGTGCGCAATCAATACCAGAAGACCTTGGAGCTGCTGGAGGTGAACCCGCACCATCCGTCCTTGCGACTTCATGATCTTCAAGGTCGGTTAAGCGGTCTGTCTTCCGTGTCAATCAATATGAGTTACCGCATAGTGCTGGAAATGGTTATACGAGATAACGACATCATCCTTGTGGATGTTGGTAACCATGATCAAGTGTACTAGCCGGACACTTTAAACCACCCATCCGAATCAAAGTCATTGATTTACCTTGGGTAACAGCCCTTCACAACGACCTGAATACAAGCGGCAAGGCTTCGGCTTTAGTCGCTTTATTTTTGCCTGTGGCCTTCTCGATGGTTGTGAAGGTTGGCCCCAATTTCGAAGGTCGGTCATGGCTGCCGCCTCTCTGTTTTATTATCACACCCTATGCAGCGTAGGCTGCGCATTCAATCCCCCAGAATAGTTTGAATCACTTTTTTCAAGCTGTTCTGGTCATCCTGCGAAAGCTGGCCCATCGTTTTAACTATCCGGCCTTGTTCGATGGTTGCAATCAACGGTTTTAAAACGGAAGGTATGGCCAAGCCTGCGGCTTGCCAGTTTTGAAGGAGGGCTTCACCGGTTTGCAGTGGTTGACGAATCTGGCTGGTGATGGCCATTAGTATCACGTCAGGTCGGTTTTGCTGGTAGCTAGCGTTGCTGATAATCACAGCGGGTCGCTTTTTGGTGGTTTGCAGGTTGGTAAACGGAAAACCTACCAGCACCACATCCCCGAAATTATACGTTGTCATAGATGGCATCGTCGTCGTTGTCCCACACCTTGTTAAATACTTCCTCGGATGCTTGTGAATAGCTGTTTCTTAACAGCTTGTCTTGGTCGCGCTGTTGCAGAAAATCGATAAAGTCCTCAACCTCAGCCAGTCTGTCTGGGGCGAGGTATCCGAGTTTCTCTTGTATCTGTTCTAATTGGGGTGGCATCATTCGTCCTCCTTCAGGCGCGCATGCGGTAGGTTTGCGTGCCTTGGCGTCACGTACCAAGCTGTCAACTACCGATAAAATGCGTTCTTGTTCGGGTGTTTCCAGTGAGTCTATCTCTTTCCAGCGCGTCAGCATGGCCTGGTTTTGCAGGATGTTGGGCATCTTCTTGTCGTCGATTCAATAATCCGAGTAGATGATGCTCAATACGCATAATTTTTGCGCAATCTAGCATGTATGGGTAAGTTCCGTCATGCATTGGTGATGAAAAGTTAGCACCCATCCGCGTGTCATGCTTGTTGCAGAAAACACGATAACCCCCCCCTCCGGGCCGCGTGAACACCTCCCTGTCGCCATGCGCCGCGTCCTGCGGCGAATGGTTGGCGGGGTTGAGGGTGGGGGCTGTATCAAGCCGCTTCAGCGGCCCACGCGGCTGCGCTGCATCAAAATAATCACGGGCAGTATCGAAACCAGAATTAAACAGAGAGCCGGGAGGGCAGCTCTTTGCCATTCGCCTTCGCTGGTGAGTTCGTAAAGCCGCACCGCGAGGGTATCCCAGCCGAAGGGGCGCAGTAGCAAGGTGGCGGGCATTTCTTTCATGACATCCACCAGTACCAGCAAGGCCGCCGTAAAGGTTGCGGGGCTGATGAGTGGAAGCGCGACCCGGTAAACCATAGTGCGGTTATTGCAGCCTAGACTGCGTGCGGCCTCCTCGTAGCTGGGTTTGAACCGGTGCAGAGCGGCTTGAACGGGGCTCAAACCCACGGAAAAAAATCGAATGGCATAGGCCAGCAGCAAAGCGCTGAGGCTGCCCACCAACCAAGGCCCAGGGCCCAGGAGCGGGCCTAGTAAGTGCCTGTCGAGCACGCCAAATGCCAGCATCACACCCACAGCCAGCACTGAACCCGGTAGAGCATAACCCAGGCTGCTGAGGCGAACCCAGTGGCTGGCAACCCGGCCAAACCGCTCCGCCAGCCCCACGAAAAGCGCCAGCACTACAATGGTGACTGCGGCCATCAGGCCGAGTAAAAAGGTATGGGTGACCTGCTCGCGAAAGCGTAGATCCCAGCCCGCGAATTGCCTGTCTGCCCACCAGCTCAGTAGCTGGCCCACTGGCACCACAAAAGCGAGCAGCAGCACAGTGCAGCACCAGAGGCTGGCAAACCACGCCTGAGCGCCTTTCAGGGCAATGCGGCCGCGCCGCGCTGTGGCGTCGGGCGAATGCCGGCCCCGCAGGCGCGTGGCGACTGTGAGGCCCAGCAGAACAAACAGCAGCAGGAGCGATGCCAGTTGCGCCGCCGCTTGCAGGTTAAAAAAACCAAACCAGCTTTTGTAGATGGCGGTGGTGAAGGTGTTGTAATTAAAGATCGAGACGGCACCAAAATCGGCCAGGGTTTCCATGAGCGCAAGCGACAGGCCTGCCACCCAGGCGGGGCGGGCCATGGGCAAAGCGACGCGAAAAAATCCGGCGATAGGCCCATAACCCAGGCTGCGCGCGGCATCCAGCTGCGCTAGGCCCTGTTGCAAAAACGCACTGCGGGCCAGCATATAAACGTAAGGGTAGAGTACGGCCGAGAAAATCAGCGTCACCCCCAGCGGGGAGCGGATATCCGGCTGCCAAGCCTCGGCGCCAAACAGCAGCCGCCAGGTGTGAAGGACTGGCCCACTGTAGCCCATCAAACCGAGAGCAATAAACGCGGCCACATAAGTGGGAATGGCGAGTGGCAGCATCAAGGCCCAGTCAAGCCAGCGCCGACCGGGAAAGTCGCACACGGCGGTGAGCCACGCGAGGCTCAGCCCCAACACCAAGACTCCGATACCCACACCCAGCGCCAGCCAGAGAGTATTGAGGATGAGATCCAGCAGGCCATGCTGGCGCAAATGCTGCCAGACGACGGGTTCGGCCTGGTGCCAGCTGAGCGCCAACACCACAAGCGGCATAGCCACAAGTGCAGCCATGCCGCCGACGGGTAAGTACCAAAGCCACTGATGGCGTCTTGGCGCCTGCATCACTTAGCCTGCGTCACCTAAAAGTAGCCTGCGCGATCCATCAACATCACGGCTTCTGCCTGGCGCTTGCCCGCGACTTCGATGGGGGTGGCGTCGGCTTTAAAGGTGCCCCAGTTTTTGACGAGGTTTGAGGCCTCGACGGCGGGGTTGACGGGGTACTCCTGGTTGAGGTCCGCAAAGGTGTACTGGGCTTCTTGGCTGCTGAGCCACTCCAGCAGGGCTTGAGCGGCCTCAGGATGCTTGGCGTGCTGCGTGACGCCGGCGCCCGAAATATTCACATGTAGGCCACGGTCCTGTTGGTTGGCCCAAAAGAGTGCCAAGGGCAAACCGGGTTTATCCAGTTGCAGGCGGCCAAAATAGTAGCTATTGACCAGACCCACATCACAGCGGCCTGCGGCCATGTCTTCCATTAACAGCGTGTCGTTGGAGTAGGGCTCAGTGGCGAGGTTTGCGACCCAGCCTTTGACGAGGGATTCGGTTTTGTCGGCGCCGAGGGTCTCGATCATCATGGCAACCAGCGATTGGTTGTAGACTTTTTTTGCCGAGCGCAAACAGAGGCGGCCCTTCCAGCGGGGGTCTGCGAGGTCTTCATAGGTGGACAGCTCAGCAGGCTGGACACGGTCAGTCGCGTAGACAATAGTACGCGCCCGCAGCGAGAGTCCAAACCAGCGGTTTTGGGTGTCTTGCCATTGGCTGGGGACATTGGCCTCCAGCAGAGGTGAATTGAGAGGTCGCAATAGCCCTTGTTCAGCCGCTTGCCAGAGATTGCCGGCATCCACGGTGATAAAGAGATCCGCCGGTGTGGTCTCTCCTTCGCTCGCTAAGCGCGCGACCAAGGGCCCGGCGGCATCGGTGGTGTAGCGAATGGCAATGCCCGTTTTTTGGGTGTAGGCATCAAACAGCGGCTTCAGCAGGTGTTCTTTGCGCTCGGTGTAGACCGTAATCACGGTGTCGCTAGGGGTTTTGGCATTCTCTGTGGTGCGCTCTTCGGGCGATTTGCTGCAACCGCTCGCAAATACGGCTGCCAGCAAGCTGAGACTGAGGGTTGATGCCTGACGTAAGGCCGAAAAAGACATAACAAGACTCCAAAGCGTAAAGGGTGCCAGATGCGATTATCGACGCCAGCACCCGGCTGTGTGTTGATAGGCGTCATAATTAGCGCAAGGTTTTTATAAATAATAAGCATTCCTATTCGCAATTTCAATCAAACCCCGCACGAATCCACTTATTCCGCGGTGTTTTTGTGAATCAGGGCGATTGAACCCGCCATGACGGCGGTATTCAGGTGAACAACGGGGAAGATGTGGCGTGAAACGATCAGGTATGAAAGCGTGAAACGATTGAGGCTCACAGCGTGAAACAGTCAACAGGCGCTAAGCCTTCAGCTCTATCGACAGTGCTGCCGGAAACGTCGCTAACGACGACGGCGGTGCGCCAATTTCAGCGACGGGTGCTCGACTGGTATGCGCAGTTTGGGCGCACTCACTTGCCCTGGCAGCAGCAGCGCACGCCCTATGCGGTGTGGGTGTCTGAAATTATGTTGCAGCAAACGCAAGTCGAGACGGTGATCCCCTATTTTAGGGCCTTCATGCAGCAGTTTCCGACGGTTGAGGCGCTGGCGCTGGCGCCGCTGGATCAGGTGCTACACCGTTGGACGGGGTTGGGTTACTACGCGCGGGCGCGCAATCTGCATAAAGCGGCCTGCCAACTGGTGGCACAAGGAGCCGGCTGGCCGGATTCCTTGGAGGGCTGGATGGCCTTGCCGGGGGTGGGTCGCTCGACTGCCGGTGCCATCCTCAGTTTGGCGTTTGAGGTGCCCGCCGCTATTTTGGATGGCAATGTGAAGCGCGTATTGGCGCGCCATTTTGCCGTGCCCGGCTGGCCGGGCGAGCGCCAAACAGCCGATGCACTCTGGGCCTTGGCTGAAGCCTTGACGCCTAAACGCGATAATCAAGCCTATACCCAGGTCATGATGGATTTGGGGGCAACCGTCTGCACTCGCAGTCGCCCCGCCTGCCAGCGCTGCCCGCTTGCTTGCAGCTGCCAAGCCTATGAGCAGGGGCTGACGGCAGCATTTCCCGGCAAAAAGCCGCGCCACACTCTGCCGGTGCGCGCTTGCATTGTGCTGATATGCCAGAGTGCGGGCGGCAAGGTATTGCTGGAGCAGCGCCCGCCATCGGGGATTTGGGGTGGCTTGTGGAGCTTTCCGCAGCGCGATAATGCCGCTGCCGCAGAGAGCTGGATAGTCGAGACGCCCTGGGCTTGGGTGGGTTCGCCCAGTGTTGGGCAGCCGTTTCGACACACTTTTAGCCATTACCATCTCGATATCACGCCTTGGTATCTCCGCTTGCGTGGGCGCCCGCCACGCGCGCCCGCCGGGCACTGCTGGTATCATCCGCAAAGCCCTGAGGCCATTGGCCTACCGGCTCCGATCAAAACCCTACTGAGCACCCTGCGCCCTGAGCCGCCCGAGTTGATATGAGCCAGACCATTTTTTGCCAAAAATACCAGCAAGACCTACCCGCTTTGACTCAGCCACCCTTGCCGGGCGCGCGCGGCCAGCAATTGATGGCCCGCATATCCGCTCAAGCCTGGGCCGACTGGATGACGCACCAAACCCGGTTGATCAACGAAAAGCACCTCAATCTCTTTGATCCCGCAAGTCGCCAATATCTTAGCGATCAAATGGAACGCTTTTTCACCAATCAACCCTTGGATGCCGTGACAGGCTATGTCCCGGAAAAGCCCGCTGAATAAGCGCCTGGTCAGGCCAAGATCCGCAATAAAAAACTTGACTCGCCCCGCCAAAGCGCGTTTAATGCGCGCCACTTCGCTGCCACGCCTGTGGCGCTGAAATGCCCAGATAGCTCAGTCGGTAGAGCAGGGGATTGAAAATCCCCGTGTCGGTGGTTCGATTCCGCCTCTGGGCACCATTTTTAATATAAAAATCAACAACTTAATAAGTTGATCACTTGAGTTCTGGCGACACTGCCTACAAATTGACTACATGATGTGATTTTTAGCGAAACGCTAAATTTGTAGTGAAAAGTGAATACTGATTTGCTATAGTTTTGGAGGATGAGTAAATCCTAGGCAAACCGCGAAGCCATAAGGTATCGTAAGCGCTCTGTAAGAGCGTCGGATCTAGGGGTCATCCACCAAATTTTAAAACCTCCTTAGCTGGAGGTTTTTTTTTGCTCATTCAGGAGGCATCTTTGGCATCAGCAATTATCTATCTTGATGAAAGCGGGGATCTTGGGTGGAAATTTGATGCGCCGTATCGCCGCGGTGGGTCGAGCCGGTATTTAACAATATCGGCTTTGTGTGTCCCGATAGAAAAAAAGCATTTACCTAAGCGAGCGATTAAAAAACTTTATCAAAAGTATTCATGGCCGGTAGGCGAAGAAAAAAAATGGTTTGGGATGACCGATGATGAAAAAAGTGCATTTACATCTCGCGTAGAATCGCTCTGCTGCGAAAATCCTGAGATTGCCTTAAAAGCAATAGTTGTCAAAAAGGAGAACGTACTGCCTCATATCAGGAAAGATGGAAACAAACTCTACAACTATATGATCCGGTTGTTGCTTCTGAATTATATGAAGCAATTTGATGTAGTTACTTTAGTGCCTGATCCTAGATCAATTAAGGTAGAAAGCGGCAACAGTCTACACGACTACTTACAAACAGAGCTTTGGTTTACCGAAAAATCAATCACGAATCTAATCACTACTGCTGTGGATAGTAAAAGCTGCTTAAACCTGCAATTCGCAGACATGCTGTCCGGCGTGGTTCAATCACGCCATGAGGATAACAAATCTGCACATTTCAATGCGATTGGTAAGCGGCTGGACCATAAAACGCTGTTTTTTTAGGTATTCAAATTAACCTCGCTAGTGGACATTTTTCTGGAGTGTCAGCCAAGTGCTCAGGCGCAAAATGAGCGTAACGCATCGTCATTGTTAATGTTGAATGTCCTAGTATTTTTTGCAGCGTGAGAATATCTCCTCCATTCATTAAATAATGGCTCGCAAATGTGTGGCGGCATACATGCGTTAATTGTCCGGCGGGTAGTTCGATATTGGCTCGCTCTACAGCCTTCCTAAATGCGCCTGCGCAACTCTCGAAAAGCCTGCCTGTTTTACCTCTTACATAATTTTCAATTATTGTATCGCTGTAGGGGACTGAGCGAGTCTTGCCGCTTTTTGTCTTGCTGAATGTGATGCGGCCATCTCTAACCTGTGAGCCGCTTAATCCTTCCGCTTCTCCCCATCGTGCGCCTGTTGCCAAGCATATGCGAGCCACAACAACTGCCGATGGATTGGTGCTCTTTTCCAGTTCAAGCATTAGTCTTTTTATTTGATCTGTTGTGAGCCAGGCCAATTCAGTTTCGTCAAACTTAATAGCTTTCAATTTTCCAAACGGGTTGGGCAGGGTCCATTCACCTGCGCGGTCTAGCTCATTAAAAACTGCTTTTATATAAGCCAATTCATGATTTACTGTATTTGCTGTTACTTTATCTTCATCAAGTCGCAATGAACGATAATATGCAAAATGTTTAGCTGTAATACTTGATGCTATTGGGTTTCCCATTTTGTCTGAAATTTGATAAAGCTTGCTTTTTCTTCGCTCACCGTCTTTTAATGTTTGTCCGTGCAGCATGAACCATTTTTCGATTAGCTGATTTAAAGTTCGCTTATCTGTTCCGATTGAGTTCCATTCTTTTGATTGGCTTATGCTTACAAGTGCAAATTTTTCAAATCTAGCGGCTTCAATTTTTGAATTAAATTTTTTGCGAATCCGTTTGCCGCTTCTGCCGTTAGTGTAAATATCAACCAGCCATTTTTCGCCGTCTTTCTTAATACCCATTACTCTTCATCCTTGGTGTAAATCATCAAGCCATTTTCATTAGCTGCCCATAAATTTTCCGGATCTTTATCATCTTCATAAAATTTTGGCTGATACTCTTTTTTCTGCTGACGCCATGCTGTGAAATTTATATACACCTCCTTCAGCCATGATACTTTTGATAAATCAGGAATCATTAACTCTGATTCGGCCACCTCCCACGATACATAGATTTTCTCTGCGCTACCCTCCCTAATCACTTTTAAATCACTAGTAAGAATTAGATCTTCTCGTCCAATACTTATAAAAAAATCGGCTAGATCGCGTAGAGCAAGTTTGCCTTTAGCATTGCTATAAAAATTGAAGCGCCCCTCCATTAACATGCACTGGGTAATCTCTGCGCGTTCTTGTTGTTTTGTGGTTAGTAGGCAAAGCACTTTTGATCTATCCGTTGAAATTTGTAAGAAAGTTACCTGAGATATCCACTCCGGTTTGATCATTAGATCAGCATGTGCCAATTCAGGCCTTGGGTGGCTTATAAACTCAAAAACTCGCTTGATCTTTTCGGCTTCTAAGTTTTCTGGGGAGATATGGTTTGGCGGATTGGTTTTACCCGTAATGAGCCAAAATGCATACTGGGGATAACAAGACGCTACAGCCTCAATAACATCAGAGCGTGGAGAGCGTCCTTCGTTTTCAATGCCCTCTACCGTTCTTTTAGGAATGCCAATTTCTTTGCTGAACTCCTCCCTAGTTTTAAGTTCGACCTCTCGTATTGCTCGAAGCCTTTCAGAAAGTGTTGACATGAGATTACCTCGCATGTAGCTTATCAACTACCTGTTTTCAGGTATCAAAAACCTGTTTTGTGATTATTAGACACCATATAAGGCTTTTTCGTCAAATAGTGGCGTAATGAGGTAAAAAAGTGGAAGTCGAACAAAAAAGCGCCATGCCATCGGCAGCGCCAATAATGACCAAGGCTCGTTTTTCAGAGATAAGCGGCCTGACAGAAGAAACCCTGCGGGGAATGATCGAGCGCGGCCATTTGCCGACGTTGAAGGTAGGTAAACACAGAATGATTAACGTGGCGCTTCTGACCAAAGAGTGTTTGGAGCAGGACTTCGAGCGGTTTTAAAGAATAGGCATACCAGCGTCAACTGATATGCCTATGAGTGGTGGTTAAGTGCGTCAACGCCTAATCACCGGATTGTCCCAGCTTCGCTAAAAGAGGAACCCGACCATGGTAGCTCAAGCCGCCATGGCTGGCCAGTTCGTGGGTTTTGACGGCCAGCTTTACCCCTATTCAGCATTGGATGCCTTCGGCACCCGTGATTGCCGCCCTTTCCGTCAGCGCATTCTGGCGCGCTGTGGTGCCTTGGCTAATGCCATGCGCGCAGAATATCTGTTCCTTGCTAACACCCAGTCCCATGTCAAAGCCAATCTGCGGTTTTTGGAGCTGGATGCCTATCTCAATATCGACACTCTGCACTTGTTGTGTAGCCATGAAGAGCTGACGGAATTTGCCGATAGTCGTGCCACCCTGTGTGCTTCAATCGCTGAAAACCATAATGACCTTGGCGAGTGCTTCAAGGACTTGGCTGAGCTGGTTAGGTCATACAGCCTCAATGCCCCCGAGGTTGAAGCTGATGGCAGCGATCTTGAAGCGCAGGTTAATCGCTTGTGCTGCCCAAAGTGGTGGCGTCGCCAATTGCGTAAATTGCAATCGGATCGAGTTGAAATTGTTGCGCGTGAATTGCGACAGGTTAATGCGAAGGCCTCACCGTATTGTTCAAATTTTTCGCTTGTGAGAAAGCGCCAGCAAAAGCAAGCCAACCGTGAGTATTTGGAAAGCCGCACTGCGGTAAATGAACTGGATGAAGAGTTCACGCTCGCCGAGTTGGCCGCTCTTTCTGTTTCAAATCCCTCCATTCGCCGTTTGGAATTAATCACCCGCTGCAAGGGGTTTGAGGCTATCGCCAAGGCGGAAGGCCATGAAGGGGTATTTATAACGCTTACCGCACCTTCCCGGTTTCATCGCATGATCAAAATCACCAAGGGTGACAGGGTCTTAAAGATAGTGCCCAACAAGGCCTTTGCAGGGCTGTCACCGCGTGACACGCAGCAATACCTATCGAGCGTTTGGGCAAGGATTCAGGCAAAACTTTCCCGTGCGAAAATCAAGCCTTACGGATTTCGTATTGCAGAGCCTCATCACGACGGCACACCCCATTGGCATTTCTTGCTTTTCTCAACGCAGGCCAATATCCAAGCTGTTATTAGCATTTTTCAAGCGTACGCATTGAAAGATTCCCCGAACGAAAAAGGAGCAAAAGAGCATCGGGTAAAAATCGAATTAATTAAAAAAGGCATCAACGAAAAAACCGGCGAAGAGTATGCCGCCACCGGTTACCTCATTAAGTACATCTGCAAAAACATTGACGGGTATGGCGTAGACAACAGACAAGCAAAAGGCACCGAAGATTGGGCAAATACAAACGCCTCCGAAGTTGCCGAAAAAATTGAAGCATGGTCACGCACACACCGCATTAGACAATTTCAGCAAATTGGAGGTGCCAGCGTGACTGTATGGCGAGAATTAAGACGACTAACTGAACAAGAAGGTGTTGTAGAGCAAATTAGACAAGCAGCTGATTCAGGTGATTGGGCTGCTTTTGTTCAGGCCATGGGCGGCGCTACGGTGGCGCGCAAAGATCAAGTACTGCGCCCCGCTTACGCACTTGCAGAACAATTGGACAAGAGCACTGGTGAGCT
>JACCDR012457711.1_pt1 | contig 12520 bp, 21 predicted proteins | sample 7446431 | NCBI WGS metagenome assembly JACCDR01 (sample SAMN15323443, study PRJNA562643) | freshwater metagenome | isolation source: river surface water | place: USA:Blue River Watershed | collected 2017-08-17
AGTAGCCGTGTAACAAACCTCTGGTTTATTGGGGCTATAGTAGCTGTAAAAAATATTAGACAGAGCAAATCTAGTTTTTTCGTCATCATTACACCACTCGTAATCGTCTACGTAAAAATAATCACCCTTGATACCTCTCAAGCTTTGGTAAGAATTAATCCCCAAATTTCTAAATTCTGGTTGTAGGTGTAAATGTGCGGTGGTAAAATAAACGTCGTCTATAATCTTCTTAAATTCTTTTTTAGCATGGTCTGATTGTGCCGTTGTTTGACTTAGAAAATAGAATCTTTTATCGGGGTTCTGCATCCATTGTGCTGCCATCTTTAGTAACAAACAATAAGTTTTACCAAAACGACGGTGTGCACGAACTAGAACACCAGAGGGTAAATCAACTACCATCTTTTGTTGGTCGGAAAGCTTAGCTTTTAAATACTTTTCAATAAATTCTGAATTTGTCATAATAACTCCATAGTGTACTTAGCCACTAATATTTCATTTGTCATTCTTTTCTTAGGATAAATTCCCTCAACAATAATCATATACTCAAGATTGTTATAAACACAAAAGATCTTATCATCATCTATATCTACCTTGTCTGTAGGGGCAAAAATCAATTGATTAAGATACTTGTAACCATTAAAGGTAAATCTTGGATTAATAGTGTCAAGAAGATAAGTTGTCATTTACTACCCCAAAGAATAATGTATAGATGATAGGGAAATTTTAAATAATTTTTTTCCCGAGAAAATAAACCTTTATCTAAGACCTTAAATTTTTAACCCCACCCCTTAGGAAATAATCTTTCTAGTGTTGTTGATTTGTATGAATCTTTCTTCTAACCTTGGCAATCATAGGCCCGTGGGTTAAAAAAGTAATCCCGGTACCTTGGTACCAGTGACAATCATGTCCAACACCAAACAAGCTGAGCCAAAAGCAAGCAACGAACTCGTCATCAACAACCAGATCGTTAAGATCGTTAGCATCCACAACACTAGTGCTGGTAAGGTAGTACTAGGAGTGAATGGTGAAGTAGTTCTAATGGACTACAACATCATTGGGTATGGTGCGCTAGACATCGACCTAATACCTACACTCACAAGGAAGGCTAACTACCTTCACATGTTATCTTTCTTGAAAGAGCAAGGATATAGACTTCAACACAACGTTGTTTTGGAGGGTAAGTAATGAGCTTACTAGTCAATCACCTACTTCAATCACTGGAGAAAGACTCCTTTGCTAGTGAAGCAGTGGGTGTTGAGTTCTCCATTGAGACTGACAGTGGGCATCTTACTGATGTCCTTAGTCTTAGCAACTTAGCTGACAAGCTAAGTATACGACTAAAGGGTCGCCTTCTACGGGACTGTGATCTAGTCATAGTCCAAGGCTACGATCAACTCTTTGATATGAAGAGGAGAATAGCAGTCTCGGTTAGCTACACATACTAACCACCAACACCTAGACAAGTGTATAAACTGTCTATGGGTACAATACACAGCCTCCACGCGGCGTACCTGGATAACCAACTAATGTGTCAGGAAAATCATGAGCAACAACTCAAACAACAACTCGTCAAACGTCTGCACCTGCAACTTCCCAGGAGGGAGCTACATGGTAATGGGGGGGACGTGCCTCTGGTGTGGTAAATCTAAGGCAATTGGATTGACAACAACGGACTACAACACCGTTCTCTCAGCACAGGCTTTCGCAAAGAAGGCAGCAGAGACCCTCAAGGACACCGATGGTGACTACTGCAAGAGCTGCAGAAAGATGGGATCGGCCCAGGTCTGCCTAGTGGACGGACAGTGCTATAGCTGCTATCTGTACCCCAGCATGGATCCGATTGATCGTGACTGGGAAAATCATTCAAGATTCCCAGCTATCGACCTAGATGGTGACTGGAATAACTGCTCCTGTTGCAACGCAAGAATTTCTCCGTTGAAAACCATGTGCAGAGAATGCACATCAGGACAAACCAAATCTAATTGGGACTACACACCAATCATGAACAACAAACCAAAGGTGAGCGGAAACGCAACCAAAACTCGTCGTGTCCTCAAAGAGGAAACCAAGGCTGCTCTCTGGGCCTTCTACCTAGGAGGTATTGCAACAGTAGTACCTGTGGGTGCTATGCTGTACGTAGGTGCAGTTAAGGAAGCTTTGTTCTACGCAAAGCAAGGATTGCTCGTTACTGCAGTGATTGCACTCGTTGCAGCCACTGTGGTTCACTGCACCAAGGAGGTGAAGTAATGGGTATGTACGCAGAGGCTACTGTCACCGTACAGTACACTCAGCAAATGCGACACGATCGTTAAGGCTGCACAGGCTGGTGACATCACATGGGGTTTAACATACCTTGCTGTTGTAATAGCTGCAGATCAGCATACGTACTGGCTTAAGTTCTGTGTGGACAGTGAAAAGCTGTCATATGAGCTTCCTAGAGATGTTTACAAAGCACTCGAAGACAAGCACATGGCTGAATACCAGCTAATCTTCTGCTAAACTAGCGAAACGCCGTGAGGCGTCACGGACAGGTTGATAACCTACCGTCTGATGAGCTAAATCATACAGGAAAATCACACGTGAAAATCATGCGAAAAGCAAACAACAACCAACTCGTCACTCTCGCTACCAAGAACGGAGTCAAACTGGCTTTCCGAGCCAAGAAGGACGTTCTCGATGGCTTTACCTTTACAGAGGCATGGATTGAGAGAACAATCCGTGAAGCTCTCAAACGCACAGGAAAGTTCGAATTTAAGGTTCGAACACCTGAGCAAAAGAAGGCAATCATTGCTGCGTATGCACCCGTGTACAAGGCACTAGGAGATCGAAAGAAAGCTTTCCTTGTTGTAGGCATCAAGGAGGTGAAATAATCATGCAAACACTTGCATTTGGTGAGTTCGAAAGGACAGCCGCATATCGTCAACTATCATCCCAGCAACGGGATGAGCTACAGCATTGGTTTGAAGGTAGTGTGACAACTACCTTTGTAGTTTTAGATGAGGAGTTGATCCAAATCTGGGACCAAAACGAAGACTGGTTGGGCTTCAAGTGGACTAGCATCATGTGTGCTACACTTGAAGGAAACTGGAAAGTGGGTACTCGCCAATTTGGTGAGAAACCTACTAATCAGACTCTTCCTCACTTTGTTGGGGATTTCAATGAGTGTGTAAGAGAAGTCATTCGACTCTCTGAATATTCCTATGAGGAGGTAAACTAATGGAAGAAATGAACGAAATTCGCTATCGTATCTGGATCAGGAATTCAGATGCTACGCACAAAAGAACAACTCGCAGTGACTATGGTAACTTGTTACCAGACGATGCTCAGAAAGTGTGCAACAAACTGAATGCTCACACACGAAGGACCTATCCGGATCTACATGAAAAGGGTATGGAATTCATTGCTGTGCCGGAAGGGATGGTTCCTGGACCTCAATATGTGGTCTACAACCATACTGGTCACGTCATCTTGCGAACACAGGATAAGGAAGAGGCTATTAAACTGGCCCACTCACACGATGATTACACTTGGCATGTAAATGTCTAATCCTCCGGTAGGATTGGGACGTATTCGGATACGCCCACTAACGTGGGCAACACCCTTCGGGTGTGGATGACCTACCTTCGGTAGGCTTCCTAGCTACAATAACTCCCCTTGTTTGGGGATTGTGTAAATTAGGTTTGGGTTGTGTTAGCATGACCCTTGCTTTTCGTCATTCTGTTCTCCAACGATTGGGGAACTTGACCGTATTCTAACTTAGAAACACTCATGAATAACATGAACTCAACAAACTTCGTCAACTCCAACGCATTTGCTGGTCTCAACAGCATTGCCGCCGCCCTTGCTTCGAAAGGCATTGCCTTACCAAGCATCGACGGGAACGGAGATCTCCAGGAGGTTACGGTAGACCCATCTGCCAACCTTGTGGACTCATTGAGAGACCTTTTGGGCGCAGAAGCAGTGCCTATGAAGGGCATCAGATCACGCAAGCCTGAATGGATTGAGGTAGCTGATCCAACTGGGTGCATTTGGAATGTGCCTATTTTCAACAAAACTGCCACTAACTCAGTGGATGGTGCAACTGGACTTACTACCCGTGAAATCAAGTTGCCACCATACGTCAAGGCATTGGAGAAAGGAAACTTTCGTGGTGCCCTTGTAAGCATCTATCGTGAGATGGTCTTCCAGCTTCGCAACGAGCTTGGTCTTCGTGTCCAAGGTTTCTTTGCACCTGTAGCAGTGTCTGCAGAAATCCCTGAAGGATTCTACAAATTCCTGTATGACTCCAAGGGTCGTGTTAGCCGAATCTTGGTTAATGAAGCCCAGATGGAAACACAAGCTGTTGACTCTGACGGTGACCGAGCATTCGTACTCTTCTCACCAAAGGGTCATGGTACTCGTGTGGTCTTCTGCAAGATCCCATTCACCTCGCAAGCTCCAATTTTGGAACGATTCGAAGGTGCTGTCTTCGAAGATTGGGCATCCATTGAACTGGAAGATCTTCCAGGTCGTTATCCTGCATCGGTTCTTCCCTACAACAACATTGTAGAAAGCGCCGAAACGCTTACGGAAACTAATGGTGTTGTGCAATCGGTCTATGACCAGTTCATCAAGAACCACACACCTGCACCTGTAGGCATCTCCACCACCGAGTGGAATGCGGCAGAAGCACAGTATTTCTTGGAGAATGACTATAACGAAGCCGTGAAGCTTGCCTTCATGACGGAAGTAGAAATGGTCATCAACAAGGAAACTGGTGAGACCAAGATTGTCAAGGGTCGATTCCAAGACATCGAAAAGAATGGTCTGAAACTGTCCCGCAAGGACGGATCAGCCAAGGTTGAGATGTGCTATGAACAGTTGAACTATCAATCGTTCTCTGGTGTAGCTAAGAACCTGTTGTCTTCAGCCTCTGGTATTCAGAAGCTGGTACCTGGTCAGCTACAACACCTTCGGTATGCATCAGTTGACGATTTAGTAAATCGTTACTGGAATTTGCAAACCCTGACCAACGAGAAAGATGATTGGGGTCAACGAGACCTCAAGCCTCGCGCTATCTCCTTAACTAAGAAAGCAGAAGCTTTTGTTACCGAACAGAAGTCTCTGGAGAAGGCAATTGAGCTTGCTCAGACGATGGTCAAGATGAACGAAAGCTACGGCTGGAACTTCCTTGCCGAACTGTATCTGTTGGCTGACAACACTGCAATGGCAGAAAAGCTTCAGTTCAAAGCAAAGCTCATTGACCGTGCCAATCGTGAAACCGGTTGGGGCGCTCAAGGTTGCTTCCGCGACGGAGGTCTAATCACCAGACTTGTTAAGGCAAAGCTTCTTCGCGTAAAGGCTATTAGCACTCACCGAACTGGCTTGCCTATTTATCAGGTTGAACTCTTCGACCTACAAGGCAATGCTGTTGCGCTCTTCGACCAGAAACGAGAAGGTAACGATCTTCCTGACAAGGGAATTGGTTATCACTATCTGCTACCACCAGTCTACGATGCTGAAGCTGGTCGCTGGATGGATGGTCTTACGGCAATGCGATTTGCATTCCGACAGGAATCTCGCTTCGTGACTGAAGTTGATCCTGAGACCAGAGAAGAAAGAGTAATAGAAGAAGTTCGATCATTTGATCGCTATTTCTTTGCTGTTCGCAATCCTGAGACCATGGAGATTCTTTGTGGCTTCGGTTGCCGACGAAAGGATTGGCTCAACAAGAGAGTCATGAACGAACTGCAGGAAGCAATCACTGCTTATTGCGGTAAGGTTGGCATCCTTGTCAACTCCAACTATGATCGCTCTGGTGTGAATGCACACAATCTCAAGAGTGCTGAGTGCACCGTGGCTATCAACTACGGACGTTATGTTCAGTCACCTGAAGACATGTGGGAGATCTTTGCGAAAGCAAGAGAAACTCACCTGCTTTGCCCAGGCAATAAGCAACAGAATCCTCTGATTCGAAAGTATGCCATGGCTAAGACCAATGGCGTTGCTGTTTGGGCACATCCAGACGCACACATGTCACGACCAGGCAAGAACCAGGCACAAATTAACAAGGGCATTCAAGCTGTCAAAGCTCGAATTGCCTTGGTTGACTGCTCAACCAAAACTGGTGGCTGGATTAGCACCCAGGGTGTTGCGGCTCAATCAGACGTTCAGTGCTTCTATCCTCAGGTCATTCAAGACCCAGAGGCGGCGGCACAGTATGCTGAAGACAATGGCAAAGCACTTGAAGAGTTGGAAACCAAGATGGTTCACACGTGGACTGGCGGTACCAAGCAAATCTGGCTTACACCAGCTAAAGATCAAATCGAAGTCGGTAAGTTTATCGACGCTAAGTTTGGTCTTAAGTATATGCCTGCTGACCTTGGTGGCACAGTTACCACCGAAGATGGTGAAGACGTGCACTTTGTTATCCCAGTCTCTGAGATTGTAGACAAGGGTGCTCTGTATGCTATGCTTCAACATGGTCTTACTGAGAAGGTCATTGAGATTGTTGAGAAGCAAGGTAAAGCCGAACAAACAACTCGTGTCAAGGCTCTCATCATCGAGACCACTGTGTATCGCTCAGGTTCACACTCAGAGAACACCCCTGCTAAGTATGGTGCTAGCACCATTGGTGGCTTTGATCGCTTCGCGGTCATCCAGCCGCTCAAGGAAATTGGTTGGGAGATTCCTACTCCACACCTTACTAACTTCCTAATTTGCCAGGAAGTAGTTAACCAGGTTGAGGAGGCTCTGGCTAACGCCTGATTGTGTGAATTTGGTTTGGGGATTACTCCGATTACAGAGTAGTCCCTTGACCAAAAGGTGAACAACCATGAGAAACAGATACCTTGTTATCCTAACCATTACGTGCATTGAGGGTGTGAAAACCGAGCAAATGTACTGCGTCGAGAATGACCTTGACAGTTCCCTACTCAAAATGGCACTCGAAGAGGCAGTACAGGAAGCGAAAACTAAACCTCAAAAAGAAATTAAGGTGAAGAACTTTCGCTACGATGGTAGGATGATTACCGTTAGGTGGAAGGTCTCTAGCGAAAGCCACGAGATCAACGTCATCAGCCTCGGAGCTACGAAAGTTGCTGAGTTCACCGGTGAGGATATGGAATGAACAAGTTTTCTTCACGCCAAACTCGTCTTCAAAAAGAAGAACAATTTCGTAAGCGAAAGAATCGCCAAGACCGCTGGAAAGCACCAAGGAAATCATGAAACTACCACCAGGTTACGAAAAGAAAGCTGTTGCTGAATCAGCAAGAGACACACTTGTACGCACGTCTGAAATCGTACACAGAGCGTGCAGTGAAATCAAAGTTAGTGAAGAGCAAGATGGTATCAAAATCAGTTGCAATGCTAACTTTGAAGGCTTTGAGATTGAAGGTATCAGCTTCGTCCAAGCCCGCACCATCGAAGCAATCCTTGGAGTGTTGATTCGTCAAACAAAGGAAATTTCCATCGACGTTGCAATCTCCCAAGGCGTTCAGCCACAAGGATCAGCACAATGAGAACAATCGGTCTCATCGTCACTTGGATCGTAGCATGCTTTGCTACTGCGTTCCTTGTTAGAAAGTTTCTACAGATATTGTCTAAAAGGGCAATGTCAAAACACTCTTCATCTAAAGGTGAAGTTAGTGAGTGGAAAAAAGCAACCCAAAATGGTCAAGAATTCTTGTGGAAACAAGTTGATGGACAGTATTGGGTTAAGATAGGAGAAAAGGAATCTCAAACTGGACCAACGAGTATGAGTGTTCAAGAGTTCATTAACGGTTACGCCGCTATGAAGGCTTCTTGACAACTACCGCTTGTGGTGATTAGGTTTTGAGGTTTAGTATGTAAACACATGAGCATCATTATCGGAGCCATCGCACTGTCCCAAATTCAAATGATTCTCGCCATTGGCGGGGTCGCGACTCTTGGGGCATTCACTCTTCCACCTCTTTTCCGTTTTGCACAAAGCAAGATGGGAAACTTCAAGCTCCCCCAGGTTTTGGGTCGGGCAAAAGAACGCTCAGCGGTCTCTTAAGACATCTGAATGAACAAGGCTTAAACTACCGAACTTAAAGTTTGTAGATAAGTGTAACAGCTTATTGATGTTAGATAAGTTCAAATCCAAAAAAGGTAAGCGCAATGAAAAACCACGCAACGAATCCACTCGCCGGTCTCCCAGTCCTAGGAGCTACTCCTCGTGCACCGCACAAGCAGGCAACCTACGCACTGGCTACCCCAACTACGGTCATCCGAACCAGTAACAAAACTCGTGTCGGCGGAATCGTCTATGGCATTCGTGTCATCGCAGACGAGTACGCAAGCAGGGAGTCTGATACTCTTGGACAGCTCGTACGAACGGTCAATGTCGAGTTCATCGGTCGCCAGATCATGAACCATAAGATGAAGGGTCACGCACTCCCATCTGCAGAACTTGAGGAATTGAATAAGTTCCTTGAGGACAATGACCCAACGTTCAGTGAAGGAGAGCTAATGATTCTCGTTCGCGGTAACTATGAGTATAGTGCTTATAGTGCGCGAAAGGGCAAGCAATTGCTGCAATTCAATTGGAAGGGATCGGCAGACCCACGGAAGAACACGTTACCTACCTATGAGGAAACGTCGGAAACCGGCAAGACCACGACAAAAATTGATCGTACAGTCCTACGACCATTCGAAGAAGAAGCCAATCGGCTTTTGGATAACATCCTTCATGATCTGGCATGGCAAGAAATTGTCAAGCCTGTTGATCAGGGCGGCTACATCCCACTTCAGAAAGTCTCTGACGCTGACGCATCGCAAGATGAAGACGTGCTCGCAGAAATGAAGGAAATGGAAGCCGCTGCTAAGGGTACCACTGTCAATCCAGACGTGGAAGTAGAGATCTAATGATCAGTGTCGCTATAGCCTTTGGCATCATAGCTATGAAGGCTATGGTGACAGGTCTTGGTCTAGCTACCGGGTTCGCCATTATCAGTGGTGTGCCCGGTATGGTACACAGAATCGCAGATGCAAGGATAGATGGTCGTTCAGTCCTAAGGCAAATTCCACCACCATGGTTCTTCGAATTATTTGGTTTTGGGATTTCTTCAACTGAAGAACAAGACGAATCCGTCCTGAACCCGCAAGTAGCAAGCGCAAGTTAACTACGCAACACAATTGAATACGAAACCTTAGTAGACTAGAAATAGGTCGAACATGAGGTACAGTAGAATACGAAGTCTTAGTAGGCACGATGCTGAAATTGAGACGAAAAGCAGACAACTCCTTCAAAGGTTGGTGACTAGCCTTTAATTAGTCACACCCCAGAAAGAAAAGAGCATTATTATGGAAACCATCAAATCTGACGTTAAGTCAATGAAATCGGACATCAAGCCAAAGCCAGCCGGCTATCTTGGAACAGGCTCAGGCTACGCCGCAACAACCGCTATCGTTAAGACATCACCAACCGACAAGGGAACCCAAGTCCCCAACACCGACGCCGCCAAGATGCTGAAGCCAGGAAACACGGTCATCCACTCCGGAACTGCGTTCACCGTCACCGAAGCAAATCAAAACACCGACCAGGTTAAGGGTGCTAAGATGTACCTCGAAGGCACTGCCAAGGGCGACAAGCCACGCGGTCAAGTTCTTGGTGAGGTTCGACAGAAGTACCCATCGTTCAAGCTTGCGGCACCAAAGTCAACACCTACCCCAACCAAAGCCACCCGATAAGGTTGTGAGACAGTTAGTAGAAGAGAGTCATTCCGCACGATGGCAATCTTCTACTAAACTATTTTTTAACCACGCCTACCAAGAAAGGATGAAACAATGTTGCACGGAATAATCTTCATCGCCTTAGCTGTTACCATCTTTTTCAAGGCTGGATTAGTTCCGTTCTTAGTACCAGTAATAGTCACAAACTATTGTTGGAATTATGGATGGAATGAAACAACCAAAGGATTGCTAAAAAGCATTCTAAAACATCAACAACAAGCACCCCAGCACATTCAGAAACCAAAGGAGAAACTAACAATCGTTAGTGTACAGTGAAACAAATGAGAGTAAAAGGAAATCGAGTAAGAAACCACATCGTCCTAACGAGCATTCCAGCTAACGAAGGATTTCTAAAAGAGAATTGCAAAAAGCTCGAATACCACGAGTTAATTGGCATTCAACCCTCTCACACCCACACAGCAATTTTGAACGACGGACAGGAGATTGTAGGGACAGGAAACGATAAAGATGCGTCCCTTAGTAGATTGAGAAAGAACGTCTCTCACTATCTACAAATAAAAGAAGCAAAACTTTCAAGATTTGAAAGAGAAGAACAACAAGCAAGGAGACAGTACTAGAAGACAATTCTAGCCGCTTTTGGAGGATTATGTTAACAGCACAAGAAATGAGAGAAAAGGGTCCAGCAATACTTGCCAGTAAAGCTTTAAACATCATCAACGAAGCCTTGGAGAATGCAAAACCTGAAGACACGTGTGTTCGGGAGTATTTTGTGACCCTAGGTAAACCTTTGTTCATTCACAAGGTTGAGAACCATTTGAAAGAAAGAGGATTCACAGTTGAGACTGGTGCTAATTCCTTCGACGAAACCTACGTTCACGTTAGCTGGTAACCAACAAAACAATTTTCTCACGACTACAAACCATATGAGCTAGATAAGTATGGTTTGGTAATAGTAGAAGTCACAGAACCTGCTGGACAAGCTACAAAAGCCCATTAGTAACTACACCTTCGGAACCCCGAGCTGGACAGTGAAATAGGGATATAATTAACCTCTGATGAGTAGCGCAATTCATTATGTTAGGCCGTGAGAGATACAATTTCCTTAACAACACTTTACACCAAATAGGTGTGGGTGGTAGAATGCCATCGGAGTTCTGCATGTTGAGGTTTGCACACTAAAGGGACAGTTGCTTGCCGTTTGGCTTGATGTTAACCGCTGTCCCTGTGCTAAATAAACAATTTACTGGTAAAATGAGATACTTAGGGTGACTTGCTTGAAGCCCTTCCAAGAAGCCATTCACAATTAATCTTGGTTAAAATAGCCTCATGACCCGATAAGTATTAAAAAGGTCAACCAGTAATTCAATTTGGAAAAAAGAAAATGAACAAAGAAACTAAAGAAAAACTACTTAAAGCTGCACCGTTAGTAGTTACAGGTCTGGTTATTGGACTGATTTTCGGTGCCACATTCCTAGTTGGTGGTCCCATGGCTACAGCTACTGTTCTAACATTCCCTGGAACTAGCTACACATATGCTATGGCAAACTGGGAGTTTTTCGCTTTTGGTGCTGTTATTTTTATTAGTGCCATGGAAACTTGTTTTGTTCTTGTGAAGGTTGCTACAGGTTTCATCAAAGGAATTTCTAAAGGGCTGAAAGAAAGAAAACAGATGTCCGGACAGCAAAAAATCCCCGAGCAACAGGCTTCAGAGTAGGTTTGTTCTCCAGTTGAGAAGCTATTAGACTAGTAGATTCTTTTCTCTTTAGATGATTTAGTTTGTCTTTTAAACCAGGCCATGTAGGTACTCGTAAGCGGTTCAGGTCGTCGGAAGGCACAAATTAATTTAGCTAAATTGAACTTTATCTACAATACTAGAGGAACGGTATCTGGGGCTTATAGCTTAGGGGTCAAAAGCCAACAGCTCATAACTGTTAGATCGTTGGTTCGAATCCAACTTGGCCCAAATACCATCTTTCTATCTACACCCACCGCAAAACGCATTTAAACGTAAGGAAACAGCAATTATGAAGTTCATTCTAACTTTGGTTATTTTACTTTAAATTATTTAGATAAGTGACCAGGTTATTTGTTTATACTTTTTAACCATCCTCCCTTAGCTAAAAACAAATAGATAGACTGAGAGAAACAAATGAATTGTTTCTAATAGTTTCTACCAAGGAAGAAAAATGAGTTTTACTACACATCTAAAAATAAAACTTTTACTACTAAAAAAGAGTTTTATTTCTTTAGCTAAGAATGATTGGGCACAGATAATTTTCTGTGCTGCTGTCTGGATTCTAGTTTTAACTATGTGGAAAAGTTTTTGAAATTTTTAACCGTATAACCTACGGTTACAGAAAAGAACAATTTTAAATAAAACAATCTTAAGAGCATAAAAACAACATGTATCAAATGATTTACTTTGCAATTGGATTCGTCTACAGTATGTGGATTTTCATTAGTATTCAAAAAATGATGAAACCACAATATGTCTGGAACTACAAAAGAAAAGAGTTCTGGATTAGTCTCATTAGAATTGTTATTGTTCAAACTCTTCTCTGGCCAATAAGTATTCTAGTAGAACTAAATCTAAAGCGAATTGAAGGAAAACAAACTTGAATAGAAAAGAACTATTTTAATCTGAGTTAAAAAAGACTGAAAAGTACAAAAGATTCTCCTATGTTGTTTAAAGCTCTTAAAAGGAAAAAGAATGATCTTGTAGCTAGTATTTATGCTCTTGAAACTAAACTACAAGAAATGAATTTAGAAGTAATAGAAAAAGAAATTTCCCTTCTGCTTTTGGATTCTGATAAGAAACAACAAC
>JACCDR011404032.1_pt1 | contig 12519 bp, 7 predicted proteins | sample 7446431 | NCBI WGS metagenome assembly JACCDR01 (sample SAMN15323443, study PRJNA562643) | freshwater metagenome | isolation source: river surface water | place: USA:Blue River Watershed | collected 2017-08-17
GATGGCCGTGTTCAACAAGAGGATGCAAATATGTTAATGGGCGCCACGCGCACACGCGAACAGTCCATCATGCATCCTATTATTTATATAGGAACACAAAGCCTGGATGACCGAAAGCGCCCAGGAAAAATATTGGATGCTGATGCCCTAACGGAATGGTTAGCGAACAAATCCAAGCATCCTTTATTTCACATAGACCCTATGAAAATCAACACCGCAAAGGTCACGGATATCATGGGTTACGCCTTTGCGAAACGCCACGGTATTTTGTGCGTAGAGGTTGCTCCAGAAGAAGTGGTGATTGCCTGTACCCAACCTTTTGTGAGTGGTTGGGAGCCGCAGTTGGAGCATGTGGCGCGTCGTCGCGTAAAGCGGGTCATTGCTAACCCCGCGGATGTTGAGCGCTACATGGTGGAGTTTTACACCTTGGCGCGTTCCGTAAGCGGCGCTAGCGGTGGTGCGTCTGCATCAGCGATTACCAATTTCGAACAATTGGTGGAACTGGGCCAAGCTACCGACCCAGATGCAAACGATCAACACATCGTAAAAATTGTTGATTGGTTGTTGCAATATGCCTATGACCAGCGCGCCAGCGATATTCACATTGAGCCGCGTCGTGATGTGGGGCGAATTCGTTTTCGTATTGACGGCGTGTTGCATTACGTTTACGAATTGCCGGCAAATGTAGCCACAGCAGTGACAGCGCGCTTTAAAGTCTTAGCGCGAATGGATATTTCCGAACGACGCAAGCCACAAGATGGTCGTATAAAAACGCGGCGCAATGATGGCAGCGAAGTGGAATTGCGTATGTCCACCTTGCCTACTGCCTTTGGTGAAAAATTAGTGATGCGCATTTTCGATCCAGAAGTACTTTTGCGTAGTTTTACTGATTTAGGTTTGGTGGGTGATGATTACACCCGTTGGCGAGGAATGCTGGATCGCCCTAATGGCATAGTGTTAGTGACTGGCCCAACAGGGTCAGGAAAAACAACCACTCTTTATTCTTCGCTGCGACAAATTTCTACAGCGGAAGTGAATGTCAGCACCATCGAAGACCCCATTGAAATGGTGGAGGAAACTTTTAACCAAACGCAAGTGCACCACAAGATCGGCTTGGATTTTGCGGCGGGTATTCGTAGTTTAATGCGCCAAGATCCAGACATTATTATGGTGGGCGAAATTCGCGATTTAGAAACGGCGCAAATGGCAGTGCAAGCGGCGCTCACTGGGCATTTGGTGTTGTCCACTGTCCACACGAACGATGCACCTTCCACGGTTGCGAGGTTGTTAGATTTAGGAATTCCTTCTTATTTAATTAACGCAACTATGTTGGGGGTGATGGCGCAGCGGTTGGTGCGAACGTTGTGCCCGCATTGTAAAGAAGAAGGAAAAATTAGCGCAGATGATTGGCAACAGTTGGTTGCGCCCTGGAAAGTAAATGTACCAACAAAAATTTATCGCCCTGTGGGCTGTTTGGAATGCCGTAATACGGGTTATTTAGGTCGCCAAGGGTTGTATGAAATATTGGTTCTCTCGGAATCACTTAAAGAAAAAATCACCAGCGATTGCAATATTTATGAAATGCGTCGTCAGGCGATGAAAGAAGGCATGCGCACGCTTCGGCTTTCGGGGGCACAAAAAATTGCAGCGGGTCTTACCACATTGGAAGAAGTCTTGCGTGTAGCACCGCCGGCTGAGAAAGCCAGTTAATTGTTAAGATCGAAAGCTCCTTGCGAATAGGATAATTCACGCTATATTTCAGAGGTTGTTTCGATAATTCTACGCTGTCAGAGTAAGGTCCAGAGTTTTGCTTAGTAGAGTGGATAGAGTTGGCGTATTAACTAGCATCTAAAGAGATTATTATGAGTGCCCCAGTAGCTATTTTCGTAGTCGACGACAGCAGAGCGTCGCGAATGTTGGCAGTTGCTATCATTAAAACTGAAATGCCCGAAGCAGTTATACACGAAGCAGGAAATGCCGAAGAAGCGCTTTCATTGTTGGCAAGTGTTAAGCCAACTTTGGCGATTTTGGATATGAATATGCCCGGAATTAGTGGCTTAGAGCTAGCAAAAAAAATGGCTCAGCTTTCACCTACTACGGTGCGCGCACTTTTAACGGCCAATATTCAGGAATCAACAAAAATTGAAGCCGAATCAAATGGAGTACATTTTTTTAAAAAGCCAATTTCAGAGCGAGTGGTCAAAGAAATTTTGTCTCTCATAGTCAAGAGGTAGTTCTCATGCAATTTACTGAGCTAGAACTGGATGCCTTAGCGGAGACATTTAATTTATCCTTGGGTGAAGCGGCCTCGATGTTCTCTGAAATGGTACGTGAGGATATTATTATTTCAGTTCCTACAGTTGAAATACTTTCACGTGCAGACTTAATCGTTCAATTGGAGAGCAAGGGAAACGATAGGCTATGTGCGATTAAGCAGCGTTTTGAATCCACCTCAAATTTTAATACGAATACTTTGTTGCTTTTCCCTGAGCAGGGAACGCTGGAATTGGTGCGCAGAATGCTTGGAGACAGCACACCAATAGAGCATATATCTGAACTGGAGCAGGATACCCTAGCGGAGATTGGCAATATTATTATGAATGGATGTATGGGAAGTTTGGCGAATCTGTTCAATAATCGAATGACAGGAACATTGCCCACGGTGGGCGTGTCGGAAACATCCTCTCTGTTGGATAGCTATGAGTTGAGTGAAATGTTTTTAGTTGCGCGAATTAGTCTTTCATTGGCCGCTAAAAATATTCATGGTTTTGTGCTCTTTATAATGGACGTAAACTCTATTCAAAACTTCATGGGTGAGGTCAAAAAGGCATTTCAAATTAGCTAGCTAAATATGCATTCATCAAATTTTCAACTTTCTAACATTATTAATTTAGGTATGGTTGTCGTCAATCAAAGCCAAAAAATAGTGTTATGGAATAAATGGATAGAGCAGCATTCAGGGCTAAAACTTGACGCTGTAGCCAATCGTACCTTGGGTGATGTCTTTGGTGGAAAAATGGACTTGCGATTGTCGTTTGCCATCAACGAGGCCGTGCATTTTGGTATGGCTAGCGTTCTTTCCCATACGCTGCATCCTACTCCTCTACCGCTTTATGAACTTGATACGAAGGAATTAAAACTCATCAAGCAGTCTGTAGAAGTGACTGCATTTAGAGGGGATGCGGCAGAAAACTTCTGTTTGATTTTAATTCGTGATGTCACGGATGTGGTGAAGCGTGAAGAGTATTTACGTCAACAGGCGCGACAATCTAAAACCGATTTAGTGCGTTTGTCACTTGTGCAAGAGTATGTACGCAAAAATGAATTGCGTTTTCGGGAATTGACTCGTCACGCCCCTGTCGGGTTGTTTGAATTGGATGAAGTTGGTTGTTGGGGATTCTTAAACGAAAAATGCGAACAGATACTTGGCGTGGCTGATGAAGAGTTATTGAATATTCACTGGACATTATGCCTTCCCGACACCGAGCGCGAAAATATTCAAAGAGATTGGGAGGCAGCAAGATCAACTACCCAAAAATTTTCAGCGCAATTTATGTATTGTCGCCCGGATCGACAAGTGGTGTGGTTGCAAATGGATGCACGGTCGATTAATGACGAAGAGGGTGACTTTTCCGGCTATATTGGCACAGTTCAAGACATAACAGAGCACCGCGATCACGTTCAAAAAATTGAGTTTCGCGCTAATTACGACAGCTTAACCTTAATTCACAACAGAAATTATTTCGACATTAAATTGCGTTCGTCCTTAGCCGGCGCCCGCGCAGTTGGACAGAAGCTAGGTTTTTTGTTTATAGATTTAAACAAATTTAAGCAAATTAATGATGAGCATGGCCATTCAGCAGGCGATAAAGTGCTAAAAGCCGTGGCATCGCGCATGCGCAGGGCGGTGCGTGAAGGCGACGTTGTTGCTCGGTTAGGTGGCGATGAGTTTGCGGTGATCATTAGCGATATGACCTCCGAAATGACTATTCCAACCATCATTGCAAAAATTCGCCAAGCGGTATCGCTTCCAGTCAATATTGGAAATTTGTATATCAAAGCCGAGTGTGCCATTGGCTTCGCTGTTTATCCTCTGCATGGTGAAACACTTGAGGATTTAATGACCTACGCGGATGCCGAAATGTACCGTGACAAACCTGAAAAGCGTCACCTTAAAAATTTGTCACCTTAACGCAATTTTATGTCACCCTCCTGCAATCCTTGAGTCCGCAACTCCAATCGCCGTCTATGTGGTTTTCAGTTCCTGGATTCAGGAAGAACTTCCAGTTGTAAAATTTTTAAAAAATATCAAAGTAAGCAAATTTTAAATAAATTAGCTGTAGAGTGCTTTGGTTTAAAGTTTGGTTTTCTAGTGCTTTTTTGTAAGGCGCTAAAAACTCATTTCCACAGATCCTTCCTCGGAGGTTTTATGAAGCGAGTCACTGGCATTGGAGGCATTTTTTTTAAAGCCAAAGACGCTCCGGCGTTGCAGGCTTGGTACAAACGGCACCTGGGCATTGATGTCCAAGAATGGGGCGGCGCTGCGTTCAATTGGGCTGACGCTGAGGGTAAGCCTGTCTCAGGAACCACAGTCTGGTCCATAGGTCCCGCAGAAGGGGACTACTTTGCGCCGAGTACCGCACCTTTTATGATCAACTACCGCGTGGATGATTTGCGCGCGCTCGTTAAAGTTTTGCGGGAAGAAGGCTGCAATCTTCTTGATAAAATGGACGATTCTGAGTACGGGCTTTTTGCTTGGGTTATAGATCCCGAAGGCAACAAAGTCGAGCTTTGGCAACCGCCTCCAGGTCAATAAACACAGCATCTGATATTATTTATGGCCGCCGCTTAGCAGGCGGCTGAATTATCACGGACAAAAAATTATTTGTTGAAGTTTGGCTTCTGCAGTGCACTAAATTCGAGTTGCCTTCCGGCCAATCTAAATGGATATCCGAAAGTCTTAACATTTCAAACCCAGTGAGCTGACCTACTTGGTTCGCTTATTGCCTTAGTAGAGTCAAGCACCTGAATAACTTTGCTAAATATCGAGGATGCGCTCGCTTTAAGTGCGCACGAAAAAAGTAGTGCACTTAAATGCTGCAGTGTCAGACTCAGCGAAAGATCAATAACTAGTCACTTGTCGGAAGGAAAATTTTATGGCGATACGTGTTGCCATTCATCATGCTACTGAATACACATTTGATCGGCTTACTACGCTATTTCCCCATGTTTTGCGTTTGCGCCCAGCACCCCATTCACGCACTAAGATTCACAGCTATTCATTAAAAATAGAACCTGAAAATCATTTTATCAATTGGCAGCAAGATCCTTTTGGTAATTTTCAGGCGAGGCTTGTTTTTCCGGATCAATGTGAATCACTAAAACTATCGGTAGAAGTGATTGCGGAAATGACCTCGATTAATCCATTCGATTTTTTTGTGGAAGAGTATGCCGAGTCGGTTCCCTTTGAATATGACGAACAGTTAGAGCGAGAATTAATTCCCTATCTCGAAGTGACTGAAAAAGGTCCTTTGTTAACAACATTAGTGGATTCTTATGAGCAGCGATTGCGTCATAGTGTTGTTACCGAAAAGCCCTGGGCTATTAATGATTTTCTAGTCACGATCAATCAAGAGCTGCAACAAAAAATTGGTTATGGCATTCGCCTAGAGCCCGGCATACAAACTTGTGAAGAGACGTTGAGCTTGGCGAAAGGTTCTTGTCGAGACACGGCTTGGCTTTTGGTGCAATTATTTCGGCATCTCGGTTATGCCGCACGTTTTGCATCCGGTTATTTAGTGCAATTAACGTCTGATATTAAAGCCTTAGATGGGCCTAGCGGCCCTGAAAAAGATTTCACCGATCTTCATGCTTGGACAGAAGTCTTTATTCCGGGCGCCGGTTGGATTGGTTTAGATCCAACATCGGGTTTGCTCGCTACTGAAGGTCATATTCCCCTTGCTTGCACGCCAGATCCCATTTCCGCTGCACCTATCACCGGCGCAACAAGTAAGTGCGAAGTCACTTTCAACTACAGCAATGAAGTCTTTCGTGTATTGGAAGATCCCCGAGTCACCAAACCTTATACCGAGGAGCAGTGGGCCACCATTAATGCGCTAGGCAATGCAGTCGATAAAAAATTATTTGAACAAGATGTAAGATTAACAACGGGTGGCGAACCGACTTTTGTATCGATTGACGATATGGAATCAGAGCAATGGAATACGGGCGCCCTAGGCGCAGATAAATTAAAATTGGCGAAAGATTTATTATTGCGCATGCGTAAAACCTTCGCGCCTTTTGGATTATTGCACTACGGGCAAGGTAAGTGGTATCCAGGGGAAGAGGTTCCCCGTTGGGCGTTGGGATGTTTTTGGCGAGTGGATGGCCAACCCTTGTGGAGAGATGAAAAATATTTAGCACGGGTCGATAAAAATTATGGTTTTACACATCAGCACGCCAAAAATTTTGCGCAGCTGTTTTGTAAAAAAATTGTCGCTAATTCATCGCATCTTATGCCTGCCTACGAAGATGTTCTCTATTATTTATGGGCAGAACAACAATTACCGGTGGGTGTAGATCCACTGAAAGCTGATTTAAAAGATGATTTAGAGCGTCGGCGCTTGGCGGCGTTATTATCGCGCGGCTTGAATGTTGAGACTGGTTATGTGCTGCCCATTGAGTGGCATTATGGTTGTCAGCATTGGGTAACTTGCCGTTGGAAATTACGCACTGAACATTTAATGTTAATTCCTGGCGATTCACCTGCCGGTTTACGCTTGCCGTTAAATTCTATCGGTTTCCCCGAAAAAGAATATGATCGCTATCAACCTGAGTCAGATCCTATTGAAGAAAAGCCACCTTTAAGTGATGCAGGAAAACAGCATAAAGAAGTTCGTATTAATTCTTTAGAACGTTTACTCGAAAAATTCTCATCTAAAAAAAATGGACATTCCAAAAGGCCCGCACCATCGCAGACCATCGTCGAGCAAGTGCCACCCACTAAGGTGGCAGAGAGTACCAGCGAAAAAAATGGAAACCCAGATCAATATTTTGAAGCAGGCTATCTCGTTCGCACCGCGCTGTGCTTCGAAGTGCGAGAGGGTAGGCTGCATATTTTCATGCCGCCTTTAACTTATCTAGAACATTATGTTGCTTTAGTTGAAGCACTAGAGGAAACCGCCACTGAGTTGGATATGCCTATAGTGATGGAGGGTTATGAGCCACCTAAAGATTATCGCTTAAAGAAATTTTTGATAACGCCAGATCCCGGTGTTATAGAAGTAAACATTCACCCCGTTGAAACCTGGCCCGAGTTGGTTAAAAACACGGAAGCACTTTATGAGGATGCTCGTCAAACACGTTTGGGCACTGAAAAATTTATGCTCGACGGTAGACATTCGGGAACGGGTGGCGGTAATCATGTTACCTTTGGCGGCATCACACCGGCGAATAGTCCCTTTTTACGTCGTCCAGATTTACTGCGTAGCTTTGTGACTTTTTGGCAGCATCATCCCGCACTATCTTATTTATTTTCCGGATTATTTATCGGCCCAACCAGTCAGTCACCGCGAGTAGATGAAGGCCGCGATGAAATGCTGTATGAGTTAGAAATTGCATTTAAACAAATGCCAGATGGCATAGTGGAGCAACCTTGGTTAATTGATCGGCTCATGCGCAATTTGTTGGTTGATATAACGGGTAATACACATCGCGCAGAATTTTGTATCGATAAACTTTATGCACCGGGTACAGCCAGTGGTCGCCAAGGTATTTTAGAATTTCGCGGCTTTGAAATGCCACCGCATGCGCGCATGTCTTTAGTGCAAATTTTATTGCTGCGTTGTTTAATCAGTCGCTTTTGGCAGGAGCCGTATAAAAAACCTTTAGTGCGGTGGGGCACCGCACTCCATGACAAATTCATGTTGCCTCATTACGTGTGGGAAGATATGCGCGATGTGGTGCGGGATTTAAATGATCACGGCTATCCTTTTCAATTAGAGTGGTTGGCGGCATTTGAAGAATTTCGCTTCCCACATTATGGTCGTGTACAGCTGGATGATATTCAAATTGAGTTGCGTTGGGCAATAGAGCCTTGGCATGTGTTGGGTGAAGAAATTTCCAGTTTCGGTACATCTCGCTATGTGGATTCGTCGATAGAGCGTTTGCAAGTGAAGGTCACTGGGTTGACAGAAACGCGCTATGTGCTCGCTTGCAATGGTCGCCGTGTATGTTTAAATTCTACGGGGAAACATGGGGAGTTTGTAGGTGGTGTTCGCTACCGCGCGTGGCAACCGCCATCGGCATTGCATCCCACCATTGGTATTCATTCCCCTTTGGTGTTTGATTTAATTGATACTTGGAACGGTAAAAGTATAGGAGGATGTACCTACCATGTAAGTCATCCTGGTGGCCGTAGCTATGAACGTTTCCCAGTCAATGCGAACGAAGCTGAATCGCGTCGTGGGAATCGCTTTTTCGATTTTAATCATACTCCGGGTGCTTTGCCGATTTCTCCTGCGGGAAAAATTTTGCGTGAATTTTTTGAAAATAAACATCCGCCACGGCCTATGGCACCACCTCCGGAAGAAATTGCTAACGAATATCCACATACCTTAGATTTACGACGGTAGGTCTTTCTATTTGAGGTTTCTCGGTAATCACAGCGAAAACAGGTTAGAATAATGGTAACTCTTTAAATAAACTATAATCCAAAAAGCGCAGCGGATTTTTCCTGCGCCTTGTTGGCTTATCACTCTGACATTCAGTTTCGCCCCTATGGAAAATCAAAACGCAAGTCATCAGTTTCAATCTCAGTCGTCGCTATCTTGGGATGCAGGTGTAGTGGATGAGGCCTATCATGCGTCGGGCGAAATTCGCTCGCACTGGAAATACTTGCTTGAAAGTCTGGAGAGCTTGGGTGCTGAAGCAATTGATGAAAGGCAAAAGAAAGTACGCCGTATTTTACGTGACGATGGCGCGACATACAAAATCTATGACGAGCCCAATGCGAATCAAACTTGGCAACTCAATCCAGTCCCTCTATTAATCAGCAGCGAGGAGTGGAGCCAAATTGAATCTGCGCTCATTGAGCGTGCAGAACTTTTAAATGCATTATTGCAAGATATTTACGGCGAGCAGAAATTAATTAAGCAAGGCATTCTTCCTCCTGAATTAATTTTTGCTCATTCGGGCTATTTGCGACCTTGTTTTCAAATCAACATGCGGGGTGATCACCAATTAATTTTGCACGGGGTGGATTTAGTGCGCGGCCCCGATGGCAAAATGCGCGTGATGTCTGATCGCACACAAGCGCCATCGGGCGCTGGCTATGCGCTAGAAAATCGCACCGTAATGAACCGAGTCTTCCCCAGTTTGTTTCGAGATAGTCACGTGCATCGACTATCATTATTTTTTGCGCGTATGCGCCAAAAGCTCCATCAATTAAATCCTAATGGCGGTATTGCACGCATTGTAGTCTTAACACCCGGTGCCTATAACGAAACCTATTTTGAACATGCATATCTTGCCAACTATCTAGGTTTTCAATTGGTGCAAGGCAGTGATCTTACCGTTCGCAATGGCTATGTATGGATGAAAGCGCTGGATGGTTTAAAACGTGTGGATGTTATTCTGCGTCGTGTTGATGATATCTACTGCGACCCTGTCGAGTTAAAAGGTAATTCTCATTTAGGTGTGCCTGGTTTGTTAGAAGTGGCTCGCATGGGCAACATAGCCATTGCCAATCCACTGGGTTCTAGTGTGTTAGAAAACCCAGCCTTGTTGCGGTACTTGCCCGATGTTTCTCGGGCATTGCTCGGGCGTGATTTGCAAATGGAGTCCGTAAAAACCTGGTGGTGTGGCAACAAACAAGATCTTGAGTATGTGTGCGCGAATTTAAAAAAATTATTGATCAAACCCACATATCGGCGACCCGGAATTTATGAAGTCTATGGCGCTGAGTTGGATGATACCAAGCTGCAAGCATGGCAAAATCGAATTCGTAAACATCCTTATCAATTTGTTGCACAAGAATTTATTCCCAGTGCAAAGGCACCGACTTGGTATCAAGGCAAAATTCAATCTCGTGCATCTATACTGCGTACCTTTGCGGTGGCTAGTGATACCTCTTATGCGGTGTTGCCCGGTGGCTTGACTCGTGTGAATCTGGATACCGACAAAAAAATCATTTCCAATCAGCGCGGTTCAGTTTCTAAAGATACATGGGTATTAGCCTCAGAGCCTGAAAAATTGGTAACCCTGCGCACGCCTGATCTTCAGCAACTCCAAGAGGCTGTTGGCGAATTACCGAGCCGCGTCGTAGAAAATTTATTTTGGATGGGGCGCTATGCGGAACGTGCAGAATGTGCGTTGCGGTTGTTGCGTACGGTATTCGTTCAACTCAATAAAACGGAAACGCTTCCTGATGCGGTTTGTCGCACTCTCTTAAAGGCAGTTACAGACGTCACCTCAACCTATCCAGGATTTGCGAACTTTGATACGCAACTATTACATAACCCTGAACAGGAAATGATTTCCATTATTGTCGATCAGCAGCGTATCGGCAGTGTCGCTAGCAATTTAATTTTTATGATTAAAGCGGCTGAACAAGTGAAAGAACAACTTTCTAGTGATACGCAACGGATCATCAATAATATTGGTGATGAGTTAGACACGCTCAAAATAAACCTACACCCTGGAAGCCTGTCTGCACCAGAAGAAGCGCTTGCCCCTTTAGTAACTGCATTGTTAGCTTTCGCTGGGCTTATTCACGAAAGTATGATTCGAGGCAATGGCTGGCATTTTATTGAAATGGGTCGCCGCATCGAGCGAGCCGTGCAAATCGTCAGCGGCACTCGTTCCATGTTGACTCAGAGATTTGATGAAATTGAGCAAGAAGTATTGGTTGAATCTGCGCTCTTATGTGGAGAAGCTTTAATCCCTTACCGGCGTCGTTACCAAAATGGTATTAATATTCAAAATGGATTGGAAATGATTTTGCTGAATACTAAAAACCCTCGCTCGCTACTCTACCAACTTGAAGAGTTGGTTTCTCATTTTGCAATGTTGCCGAGCACTAGCGACGCCTTGAGCAGTGAACGGAAGTGTCTGCTAGAAGCGACTACCACGTTAAAATTGTGTGATGTAACTCAATTGACAAGCACTGATTCTGATATTCGCCAAGAGCTAGACCAAATTCTTGCACGAGTACACTATTTAGTAACCAGCGCGGCGAAAGCGGTAAGCCAGCGCTATTTTGATCATGCTCAAGGGCCGCAATTGCTTGTTAAAAACACTGAATGGCAAGATCTTCTATGAAATACATCGTGCGCCACACCACTGATTATAAGTATGCACTTTCTGTCAGCAATTGTTACAACGTTGCATACGTGTTGCCACGCAATACGGAAACGCAAAGTGTGGAGTCAATAGATATTAAAATATCGCCAATGGCAACTACACACAATACACGCAGCGATTGTTTTGGTAATCAATTCCTGCAGTTTTCTATCGAAAAAGATCACAGCGAATTAGCGTTAACCATAACCAGCCGCATTTATGTTAAGGATGCACAAACCAATATCAATTTGGATTTCGGTAATCCCTGCAGCTACGTGAAATACCTTTTAGAAAATAGCAAAAATATTGACTGCGTAAATGCTCGTGAATTCATGTTGGATTCGCCTATGGTGCAGCAACAACAATATCTCGCGGATTATGCTGCATCATCCTTTACTGAAGACCGTCCATTTCTTTCTGCAGTGATGGAACTTACGCAACGCATTTTTACGGATTTTACCTATGACCCGCAATTTTCTGATGTGGCTACGCCGTTGTCGGATGTTTTTAAGCACAAGCGCGGCGTTTGCCAAGACTTTGCGCATCTCGCCATTGGTTGTTTGCGTTCGTTGGGTTACCCCGCGCGTTATGTGAGTGGTTATTTGGAGACACTGCCGCCCGAAGGACAAGAAAAATTAGTGGGTGCAGATGCAACGCACGCGTGGTTCGCAGTCTATTCACCGGGCGAAGGTTGGTTTGAGTTTGATCCTACTAATAATAAAGTTACCGGCGAACAACACATCACCACCGCCTGGGGTAGGGACTATTCAGATGTTACACCTTTAAAAGGCGTCATTTTCGGCGGCGGTCACTCGCCGCAATTACGTGTGTCGGTGGATGTAAGGAGAGTTGTTGAATAAATTTCCGCAGCTTTTATTGGGAGCTGTTTTTTGTTAATTTAGATGCCGTTCTTTGATCTCATCACAGATCAGCGTGTTAGATATCTGCTTATATAGAAACCAAGCTGTTATTCGTTTCTTAGTTATCTATATTTGGCAGATTCGATTGAAAATCGAATTAAAGAGTTTGATGGCTTAAAACTCAACAGCCAGCTGCTTTAGCAGGTGGTTGTTGAGTTAAACCAACCGCTGTCTCTACCTTGTCCAGACAATTGACTGCTCGTTACGGCAAAAGCTTTTCTGCGAAACGCTACGGCATATGATGCGGTTTGCCGAGGCA
>JACCDR012103623.1_pt1 | contig 12518 bp, 13 predicted proteins | sample 7446431 | NCBI WGS metagenome assembly JACCDR01 (sample SAMN15323443, study PRJNA562643) | freshwater metagenome | isolation source: river surface water | place: USA:Blue River Watershed | collected 2017-08-17
CAGCTGACGGTGGCTTCGTCGGTGCGCTTGTCACCTTTGTTGTCGACCCAGCTCACGCTGATCTTGTCGCCGGCCTTCGCGCCCTTCACCGAAAACTGCAAAAACGGGTTCTTCGCCACCGAAGGCCCCCATTCAGCGGCCAGCACCTGCTTGCCGTTGTGCGCAGCCGTCACTTCCTGAATGAACCACGCCGGTATGGTTTTACCGGCCGAGTCCTTGCGCAGGCCGGTTTCCATCTCGTGGCTCATCAACACACGCACGGTGGCTTTGTCACCGGCAACTTGGGCGCGTATGCGCATCGGATCTGCCATGGTCTATCTCCTGAAATCGAAAACTCAAAACATCGACAACACCACCGTCGCCCCCAGCGGAAGCCGCGGAACCGGCTTTGCCGGGCCGCTGGCTTCGCCCCCCTTGAGGGGGGAGGCGCCGCAGGCGCTTCGGGGGGTGGGCGCGTTATCCGCCACAGCCACCCAGGGTGACCTTGATTTCCTTGCTGGCATAAAACACCTTGCCATCGTTCATCATGGCCACTGCAAACACATTGGACGACTGTCCCATCTTCACACGCGTGTTGACATTGGCGTCAACGGCATCGGTGACGTCAAAAGACGCGGCCAGCACGTTGGGGTTTTTCTCCACCAGCAACAGCAGCTTCTTCACACCCGGCAGGGTGGTGGAAGCGCCCACCGGCACCACGGCACCGTTTTCGGCGATGTCCGGGCCGGTGATGGTGACGCTGGCGTTGGCCGCCGGGGCGCTGCCGCCCAGGGCTTTCATCAGGTCGGCCATGTTCTTGGCCTCAAATGCGGCGCCGTTCCAGGCCGCTTGCGCCGCTGTGGGCAGCAAGCCGGCCGTGGCCAGCAGCGCTGCCAGCTGGGCGCTGGTGGTCAGCATGTCGCGTCGATTTTTCATGGGCTTCTCCTAGGGGGTTCAAGGGGCGGGGTGCCGCACACTGAAAATGGGTGCACCGGCAGCAAGTTGAGGAAGAAACAGGTTGGCTTTACTTGGCGCCCTCGGCCAGCCATTTTGCAATGGCCTGCACATCGGCGGCGGGAAGGGTTTGTGCGGGCATGGGTATCGGCCCCCACACGCCGGCGCTGCCCGCCACGATCTTCTGCTTCAGGTAGTCCATTGCATCGGCGCGGTTGGCGTACTTTTTGGCCACATCGCGCAGTGCTGGACCCACCACCTTGTTTTCCACGCCGTGGCAGGTCAGGCACAGGTGTTTTTTGGCCAGGTCTTGCGCCAGTTGTTCGGCGCTGGCGCTGGCGGCTGGCGCTGCAGCGGCTGCAGCGGCGGTTTGTGCGCCCCGCTGTGCGCCCACCAGCCGGTTTTGGTCGAGCAGGTTGCCGTGGGCGTTGCGGGCAAAGTCGGGCAGGAAAGAGGCCACCGCCGGCTCGGTGGCGCAGTGGGTCATGCAGGCCACCGCTTTCACATCGGGCTTGCCACGGTTGCCAAAGCCTGCACCGGGCCACATGCCGTGGTCGGTGGTCATGCCGTTGCGGTTGGGCATGCGGGCCTGCGTCTCGGCCATGTTGCTGTGGCTGAGGGTGTAGTTGTCGGGCACCACGCCGCCCAGGTTCAGCAAAAACGCGGTCACGGCATACACCTCGTCGGCGCTCAGCGACTTGGGCGCGTTCCAGGGCATGGCGCGGTAGATGTAGTCCCACAGCGTGCTGAGCGTAGACACCTTCATCAGCGTGGTGCGGCCGGGGAAGCCGACGTCGGTGAGGCGGGCGACGCGGCCGGTTTTCACGTCGGCGGCCGTGGTGCCGCCCACCAGCGGTGTGAAGACCTCGTTGCTTTCGCCAAAAACCCCGTGGCACGAAGCACACTTGGCTTCCCACACGTCTTGCCCCTTGGCCACGCTGCCCTGGCCCTTGGGCAGGCCTTTGAAGTCGGGGCGCACGTCGATGTCCCAGGCGGCCACTTCCTTGGGCGTGGCGGTGCGGCCGATGCCGGGGTAGGGGTTGTTTTGCGCCTGGGCCCAACCCGCAGTCACGAAGGCCAGTGCAGCGGCGGCCGCTGACAGCCGGGCTGGTTTAGGACAACTGAACATTTTTCACCTCCCCGCTTTCCTGCACCAACCAGGTCTGGATGGAGTTGTTGTGATAAATCGACCGCGCGCCGCGCACGGCACGCGTTTGGCGGTAGCTGGGCTGCACGTAGCCGGTGCTGTCCACGGCGCGGCTTTGCAGCAGCGCCGGTTTGCCGTCCCACACCCAGGGCAGCGTGAAACGGGTCAGGCACTTGTCCATCACCGGGCCCTGCAGCTGGGCGCTTTTCCAGTTGCGCCCACCGTCGGCCGAAATGTCCACGCGCGTGACCTTGCCGCGCCCGCTCCAGGCCAGCCCGGTGATGGTGTGGAAGCCTTGGTCCAGCAGCACCTGCCCGCCGCTGGGGCTGGTGATGACGCTTTTGCACTCCTGGATGCTGGTGTACTGCCGGTGCCGACCGTCGGGCATGAGGTCGATGTAATGAATGGCCTCGTCTTTGGTGGCGTAGGGCATGTCACCCACTTCGATGCGGCGCAGGTACTTCACCCAGCTCACCCCCTGCACACCCGGCACCACCAGGCGCAGCGGGTAGCCGTTTTCGGGGCGCAGCATCTCGCCGTTCTGGCCGTAGGCCACCAGCACCTCGCCCGATTCCACCATCTCCATCGGGATGGTGCGGGTCATGCTGCTGCCGTCGGCCCCTTCGGCCAGCACGTAGCGGCCACGCTTGGTGTCGGCGCCGGCCATGTCCAGCAGCACCTTCAGCGGTACGCCGGTGAATTCGCTGCAGCTGATCATGCCGTGGCTGTACTGGCAGGTGGGCACGGCCACGTTGCCCCATTCCATGCCGGTGTTGGCGCCACATTCGATGAAGTGAAAACGGCTGACCGAGGGCAGGCGCATCAGCTCGTCCATCGTGAAGACCATGGGCTTGTTCACCAGGCGTTCGTCGCTGCCGTTGACCATCAGCCGGTGTTTGCTGGGGTCGATGTCCCACCAGCCCTGGTGGTGGCGTTCGAAGTGCAGGCCGCTGGGCGTGACGATGCCAAACAGGCTTTGCAGCGGCGCAAACGACACCGAGCTTTGGGTGGTCTGCGTCAGGCCGGGGCTGGGGCGGCGCTGGATGTTTTTTTCAAACTTGCTGGGCCGGCCGTAGCCGTCAACGGCCACACCCTGGCCCAGACCCGTGGTGTGCGCGGGCAGGTTCAGTATGTTGGGGTCGCCACCCTCGGCCGGCACTGGGTTGCCCTGGGCCCGTGCGGCGGGCGCAGCAGCGGCGGCACCACCGGCCAGCGCAGCGGCAAAGGCGTTGCGGATGAAGTCGCGGCGGCCGGCTTTGGCTTGGCTGAAAACCGTGCGCACGCCTTCGCGGCTGATGAAGTTTTCGGGCGCCTTTTGCAGGCGGCCGGGTGGGCTGGGCAGGTCGGACATGCAGTCCCTCATTCGTTGTATTTGAATATCAACACATACGAATATACACCCTGGCACAGACCCGGGGTTCAGGGAAAACGAGGATGTGAACTGGCGTGTGACGCGCCCGGCCCGGCCCGGAGCGGTCTGTGTGTTGCGGCCGGGACGCCTGGACGCGGCGCCCAGGCGCTCAGGCCTGCCCGACGATGGACGCGGTGGCCATCAGTTCTTCAAACAGCGCCAGCGACACCCGGCCCGAGACGGCAAACGGGTCGAGCGACGGCTTTTCTGAATACTTCAGCAGCAGCCCGGGGTTCAGCCGGCCCATGTTCACCTGGCCCATGCTCCAGCCGGCGAAGCGGCGTTCACCGATTTCGTCATAACACAGCAGTTCCACCTGCGTGTGGCGGGGGTCGGTGGCGATGCGGTTGTACAGCGTGTTCACTGCACTGCGCCCGCCTTCCAGCGCCTGCAAAAAGATGCCCTCGCTAAAACACAGCACGCCGGTGATGCCCAGCGACGGGTTGTTGGCCTTGCTCTTGCGCAGGATGGCCACGAGTTCTTCGTGGTTGACGGTGTCGACGGCGCGGCTGGCGTAAAGAAGTCTGACGAGCATGGTGGGTGGCGGTGTCCGAGAAAAAGAATGGGGGCGACGGCGGGTGGCGTGTTCAGCTGTGCTTGCGCGGCAACAGCGACAGGAACTCGCGCCGCAGGTTGGCATCTTTCAGGAAGGCGCCGCGCATGACGCTGTTGACCATCGCCGATTCGTTGTCCTTCACGCCGCGCCAGTGCATGCAGAAGTGGTCGGCCTCCATCACGATGGCCAGGCCGTCAGGGCGCACGCGCTGCTGCAGTTCATTGGCCAGCATGGTGACGGCTTCTTCTTGAATTTGCGGTCGGCTCATGATCCAGTCGGCGATGCGCGCGTACTTCGACAAGCCGATCAGGTTGCTGTGTTCGTTGGGCAGGATGCCGATCCACACCTTGCCGAAAATGGGGCACATGTGGTGGCTGCAGGCGCTGCGCACGGTGATGGGGCCGACGATCATCAGCTCGTTGAGCCGCTCGGCGTTGGGGAATTCGGTGACCGCCGGCATGGGCACGTAGCGGCCGCGGAACACCTCGTCGATGTACATCTTGGCCACGCGCTTGGCCGTTTCGTTGGTGTTGTGGTCGCTGTCGGTGTCGATCACCAGCGCCTGCAGCACCTCTTGCAGCTTGGCGGCCACCTCGGCTTTCAGCTCGGCCACCTCGCCCTCGCGCATGAATGCGGCGATGTTGTCGTTGGCATGAAAGCGCCGGCCTTTGCTGACCAGCCGGTAGCGGATGCGTTCAGACGCTGGCAGCTTTGCCAGTTCTTCTTCGCTGCGAAACAAGGGCGCTTCGGGGGCTGAAGCGGCGGATGGGGCAGGGGTGGTGCCGTTACGGGCCATGGGGGGGAGCGGTTTGCGTCAAAGGGATCGCATTGTGCTGTGCCGGCTTCGAACGTGCTGGCGAGCGTGGTTGCGGGTCGGGCATAGACTGCCGCCATCTTCAGCGCCCTCGCTGCCAACCCCACTGCCGTGCCGCCTTCACCGTTCCCACCGCCAGCACCTTCAGCGCCATCAGCGCCGCTGGCCCGCCTGCTGGAGCTGACCGCCGACGCGGTGCATGCCGTGCGCAGCGGGCGCTCGCTCACCGACGTGCTGGCCCATTCACCAGCGGCCACCCGACCGGCCGTGCAGGCGCTGAGCTTTCACGTCCTGCGCTGGCTGGGCAGCGCCACCGAGCTGCGCGCGCTGTTGGCGCCGCGCACACCGCCGCCCGCGGTGGAGGCCTTGCTCGTCACCGCACTGGCCCTGCTGTGGCCCGGTGAAACCCTGCCCTACGCCGAACACACGCTGGTGGACCAGGCGGTGTCGGCGGCGCGCCTGCGCGTGCCGGCGGCGGCCGCCTTCATCAACGCCGTGCTGCGGCGTTTCCTGCGCGAGCGTGCCGCCCTGGTGGCCGCCGTGGGCCACGCGCCCGTGGGCGCCTACAACCACCCCTTGTGGTGGGTAGAGCAGGTCAAGCGCGACTGGCCTGGCGACTGGCAGGCGCTGCTGACCTGCGCCAACCAGCGCCCGCCGATGACGCTGCGTGTCAACCCACGCCGCTGCAGCGGCAGCAGCTACCAGCAGCGGCTGGCGGCGCTGGGGCGGGCATCGCGCCTTTTGGACGAAGCCGCCACCGGCATCACCGGCCCGGCCCAGACCTTGGTTTTGGCCGAACCCTGCCCGGTGCAGCAACTGCCCGGTTTTGCCGAGGGCGACTGCTCGGTGCAAGACGCCGCCGCGCAGCGCGCCGCGCCGCTGCTGTTGAGCGGCTTGCAGGCCCTGGGCGCCACGCCCGGCACCGCGCCGCGCGTGCTGGACGCCTGCGCCGCGCCTGGCGGCAAAACCGCGCACCTGCTGGAATGTGCCAGCCTGGACCTGCTGGCGCTGGACAGCGACCCCACCCGCCTGGTGCGCGTGAACGACGGCCTGCGCCGCCTGCAACTGCTGCCGCCCCCGGTCGGAGGCCGGGTGGACATGCGGGCCGGAGGCCGGGTGGAAGTGCGTGCCGGCGACGCGCGCCAGCCGCGCGACTGGTGGGACGGCCGCGCTTTTGACGCCATCTTGCTGGACGCCCCCTGCACCGCCTCGGGCATCGTGCGCCGCCACCCCGACGTGCGCTGGCTGCGCCGCGCCGACGATGTGGCCGCGTTGGTGCGCATCCAGGCGCAGCTGCTGGACGCGCTGTGGCCGCTGCTGGCGCCCGGCGGGCGTCTGCTGTACGCCACCTGTTCAGTCTTCAAGGCCGAAGGTTCGCACCAAATCGACGCGTTTTTGCAACGTCTGGGGCCCGGTGCCGCCCGGCTCGACCCGGCATCGCCGGGGCATATGCTGACCAGCCGTGACAATGCAGCGCAGAGCCCCACCGGCGGCAGCCCCCCGGGGCACGACGGATTTTTCTACGCTCTGCTCCACAAGAACTAGCACCCACCCCAGCCGCCCATGTCTGCACCAACGGTCCGCTGCCATGAAATGCCGGGCCAGGCGGCTGCAAGGCGGGTGCGGGGCTGGGTGTTGGCGTTGTGCTGCTGCTGGGCTGCCCTGGCGCCGGCCTGGGGCCAGGGGGTGGAACTGGCGCTGTTGCAAACCACCCGCGCCGAAGGCGGCCTGAACCTGGACTTTGCGGCCCGCGTCAACCTGCCCAAGGCGGCCGAAGACGCGCTGATGCGCGGCGTGCCCATCTACTTCGTTGCCGAGGCCACACTGCTGCGCGGGCGCTGGTACTGGCGCGACGAACGTGTGGCGCGCATCTCGCGGTCGTGGCGAGTAGCCTTTCAGCCGCTGACCAGCTCCTGGCGTGTTTCACTGGCCGGCCTGAACCAAAGCTTTCCCACGCTGGCCGATGCGCTGAGCGCGGCTACACGCAGTGCCGGCTGGCGCATCGTGGAGCTGAACCAGTTGGACCCCGACAAGGCCTACTACCTGCAATTCAGCTACCGGCTGGACACCGCGCAACTGCCCGGGCCCATGCAGTTCGGGCTGGGCGGCGGCGGTGAATGGGCGGTGGGCGTGAGCCGCGAGATCAAGGTTGAGCCTTGAACAGCCGCCCCGCCCGCAACCCGGCGATGACCAACGCCAGCAAACACAGCCTGAGCTCGGCGCAGTGGGCCTGGATCGTGGCCGCCGTGGCCGCCACCGGCGCCGGCTTGGTGCTGGCCTTTGTGCTGTCGTTCAGCGGCCCCGAGGGCGGCACCTACGAACGCCACTTCGTCTGGCTGTTCTGGGTGAACGTGGCGGTGGCCGTGCTGCTGCTGGTGGTGATCGGTGCCGTGGGTGTGCGCCTGGTGGTGCGGCTGCGGCGCGGCAAGTTCGGCAGCCGGCTGCTCATCAAACTGGCCGGCATATTTGCCCTGGTGGGCCTGGTACCGGGCCTGGTGATTTACACCGTGAGCTACCAATTTGCTTCGCGCAGCATCGAGGCCTGGTTCGACGTGAAGGTGGCCGGCGCGCTGGACGCCGGCCTGGCGCTGGGCAAAGGCACGCTGGAAGTGCTGGCCAACGACCTGGCCGGCAAGGCCCGGGGTGCCGCCGAGCGCCTCGCTGAAGACAGCCGCAGCACCGGCGTGCAAGCCAGCCCGCTGGTGCTGGAGCGGCTGCGCGAACAGGTCGACGCCCAAGAGGCCAGCTGGGTGGCGGCCAGCGGTCAGGTGCTCATCACCACCGGGGGCCGCGCCGAGGCCAGCACACCCGAGCGGCCGCCAGCCAGCCTGCTGCGCCAGGCCCGCCAAAGCGGCGTGGCCAGTCAGATCGAGGGCCTGGATGAAGACGCCATCGCCGCCGGCACCGGCCAGCCACGGGTGCGCGCGCTGGCCCGTGTGCCGCGCACCGACCTTGGCTTGGCCGGTGGCGAAGACCGCTACCTGATGCTGCTCAAGCCCCTGCCCAGAGCACTGGCGCTGAATGCGCTGGCCGTGCAGGCCGCCTACAGCGAATACCAACAGCGCGCGCTGGCGCGCGACAGCCTGCGCCGCATGTACATCGGCACGCTCACCCTGGCGCTGGTACTGGCCGTGTTTGCCGCCGTGCTGCTGGCCATCGTGCTGGGCAACCAGCTGGTACGGCCGCTGTTGCTGCTGGCCGACGGCGTGCGCCAGGTGGCTGCGGGCGACCTGACCGCCAAGCCCGTGTTTGCCAGCAGCGACGAACTGGGCGGCCTGACGCGCAGTTTTGCCGACATGACGGCCCAGGTGGCCGACGCGCGCAGCCAAGTGCAGCGCGGCATGCTGCAACTGGAAGGCGCGCGCACCCGGCTGCAGACCATCCTGGACACACTGACCGCAGGCGTCATCGTGTTCGACCGCGAAGGCCGCATCGACACCCTCAACCCCGGCGCCACGCGCATCTTGCAGCGCCCGCTGTCGGCGTGGCGCGGCCGCAAGCTCACCGAGCTGACCGAGCTGGGCGAATTTGCGCGTGCCGTGGAACAGCGCTTCGAACTGCTGGCCACCAGCCCCGAAGCGGGTGAGCGCGACCAGTGGCAGGAGTCATTCGACCTGCCGCGCAGCGACGGCGGCACCATGACGCTGCTGGCGCGTGGTGCCACGCTGCCCTCTGACGCGCGGCTGCTGGTGTTTGACGACATCAGCGACGTCGTCTCGGCGCAGCGCAGCGCCGCCTGGGCCGAAGTGGCGCGGCGCCTGGCACACGAAATCAAGAACCCGCTGACGCCCATACAACTGTCGGCCGAACGAATGCGCTACCGGCTGGAAAACAAGCTCGAAGGCACCGACCAGGCCCTGCTGGTGCGCAGCGTGGCCACCATCGTGAACCAGGTGCAAGCGATGCAAACCCTGGTCAACGAGTTCCGCGACTACGCCCGGCTTCCGGCAGCCCAGATGCAGCCGCTGGACCTGAACACCCTGGCCAGCGAGGTGCTGGCGCTGTACGGCCAGGCGCAAGACAGCGGCGTGCTCACGGCCGAATGGGCCAGCGGCATGCCGCTGATACAGGGCGACGCCACCCAGCTGCGCCAGGTGGTGCACAACCTGGTGCAAAACGCGCTGGACGCCGTGGCCGGGCTGCCCGGGGCCCATGTGGAGCTGAGCACCTCGCTGGCGCTGGGCGAGCACGGCGAGCTGCGCGCCGTGCGCCTGACCGTCATCGACAACGGCCCCGGCTTCGCCGACAAGGTGCTCAAGCGCGCTTTTGAGCCCTACGTCACCACCAAGGCCAAAGGCACCGGGCTGGGCCTGGCGGTGGTGAAAAAGATTGCCGACGAACACGCCGCGCGGCTGCGTGTGGCCAACCTGCACGCCAACGACGAGCCCGACGCCCCGGTCACAGGGGCGCGTGTTTCGATATCATTTTCGAACTTTGCCGGAGCGACCCCCGCTGCGGCGCCACCCGGCGCAAGCGCGGCCGCCACCCCGCTACAGTAGCCCTGAAGGCATCAACAGGATCGCATGGCAACTATTTTGGTCGTTGACGATGAGCTGGGCATCCGCGCCCTGCTGAGCGAGATCCTCACTGACGAAGGACACACCGTCGAGCTGGCCGAAAACGCAGCGCAGGCGCGGCAAAAACGCGAAGCCGTGCGCCCAGACCTGGTGCTGCTGGACATCTGGATGCCCGACGTGGACGGCGTCACGCTGCTCAAGGAATGGTCTGCCGGCGGCCAACTGAGCATGCCGGTGGTGATGATGAGTGGCCACGGCACCATCGACACGGCGGTGGAGGCCACGAAGTTCGGCGCCACCGCCTTTCTGGAAAAGCCCATCACGCTGCAAAAACTGTTGCGCGCGGTGGAGCAGTCGCTGGTAAAGCCCGGCGCGCGCCCGGCCGCCGGTGCAGCCGGTGCACCGCAGTCACTGGGCCCTGGCGTGCTGGGCCAGCAAACCTATGGCGCCAGCACGCCCGCAGGCCGCGGCCACGACCTGCACATCACCGGCTACGAACACGGCAGCGCGGCTTATGGCGGCGGCATGGCGGCTGGCGCTGCCGGCCTGCACCCGGGGCACGGCGGGCACCCAGGCCACCTGGCGGCCGAAGGCCCCCGCGCCAACCAGAGTTTCGACCTCGACCGCCCGCTGCGCGAAGCCCGCGACGCCTTCGAGAAAAGCTACTTCGAGTTTCATTTGATGAAAGAAGGCGGCTCGATGACCCGCGTGGCTGAAAAAACCGGCCTGGAGCGCACGCACCTGTACCGCAAGCTCAAACAACTGGGCGTGGATTTGGCACGCAACAAGCGCGGCGGTTGATGCCAACCGGCGCGCCGGCCGGCTGCAGCGCCGGCAAGTGCTGCGGCAGCGGCTATACTGCTGGGCTGTGCACGGCCTGGTAGCTCAGTTGGTAGAGCAGCGGATTGAAAATCCGCGTGTCGGTGGTTCGATTCCGCCCCAGGCCACCAAGATAAAAGCCAAGTGCGACAAGCACTCAGCCTTGCAGAAAGCCCGCATCTGAGCGGGCTTTTTTGCGTCATGGATCAGTGCAATCCGCGTGCCGCTCCCAAACATCGACGGGTATAGTGTTCGGATTCCATGGTTGAAGTGCGTCGCCCTCCCTCGTTCAGCTTTCACATCGAGAGCGGCGAGGTGCTGGATGGAAGAGCCGTCCCGGCATCCATATTGGTTCAGATCCTTCAGAGTGCACAGCAGGCTTTTCTGCTGATTGGTGTTCACGTAGAAGGGCGCAGCATCAAGGCTCGCGCGCGCGTGTCCGCCGAGACCAGTGAACGTTTCCAGCTCGTGTGCCAGATCCCCGAGCCTGGCTGCTACGCGATGCCTGTCACGATTGGCGCACCCAACGATCTCACCCAAACAGAGACTGCCGAGTCTGCGCTTGCGATCTTCAAGCAACTCATGGGGCGCATTTCAGATCGGACTGATGCGGGTTTAGCTGCCGTCTTGCCCGACGAGCGCATTCGCCGACGCGTTCTCGAACTGGTCAAGGGCATGGCGCCTCGCGCCGGTGCGAAGTGGACTTTGAGCCTGCACGATGCGACCGACGCCCCCTTCGCGACCTTCGATCAGGGCACCATTCCCTTCGTTCAGCAAACGCTTGTGCCTGAAGAGCAGCGGGAGGCCTCACGCGTCGTTACTGGTGAATTGGGCAACATCAACTTCTTCGAGCGAAAGCTAACGATCGTCTACCCACCGACCAGCAAGGAGCTGGAGTGCATCTACGACGAGGCGCTGGAGGATCTGCTGTACGAACAGCGTCGAGGTCTGATCCAGGTCACGGGTCGAGTCCTCATTGGCGAGAACGGCGAGCCCAAGCAGATCATCGATGTCACGGACATCAACGTTGTGGATTCGACGGCGCTGGTGCTCCCCAAGGTCGAGCACGGCCGACTTCAGCTGGTCGCCGAACCGCCGCTCACGCTCCAGCCCGCGCTTGATGACGGCAAGCAATTGATGTGCGTTGAGGATCATGTCCTTGGAATTGATACCTTTGCGCAGACCCGAGCAGGCCTCATCGCCGAGGTTTCAGAGCAGGTGGCCATGCTGTGGAATGAGTACGCGCACGCGGAGGATTCCGAGCTCGACGGTCCTGCCCGGCAACTGAAGCAGGCGTTGCTCCACCGGTTTTCTGAGGTAGTGGATGCCCCGCAAGCAGAGTGACGTCGAGCGCAGCCTGCTGGCTAAGGGCTACGTGGGCCCCGAGCGCGGTGATCACAACTACTTCACCTATTTCTCCAAGGCCGGCAAGAAAACTCGCGTCTACACCAAGACCAGCCATGGGGCGCGCGAGATCAACGATCACGTCCTTTCGCAGATGGCGAAACAGTGCAAGCTGTCCAACAAGGACTTCGGACAGCTCATCGACTGCCCTCTGGATCAAGATACCTACGAAAAAAAGCTCACCGAGCAGGGCTTCGTCGAAGCCGATTAGCGCTTCCGCCTGCAACGTCACCGGCTGGGGCGCAGCAGCTCCAGCAGGCTCCAGCTCACCATGTAGGGCGCCACCCGATGGCCGTTGATAGCCAGCCCATGAGCGAAGCTCTGTGGCTGCGCTTGGGCCAGGGTGTATAGCCAGTAACCGACCTCCACCATGTCCCAATGCGCTCGGTCTCGGACGACTTGCGGCAGGGGCACGCGCCACAGCGGTTGCTCGTACAGGCGCAGGAATAAAACTGGTAGAACGGGTACTGCTCAGCCGCACACCCCACAGGCCGAATGGAGGCCATCATCAGCCGACCGCTAATGCTGGCGGCGATGGGCAAGGCGGCCAACCATGCCAACCAAACGACGCTGTATCTGACGCCACTGCACGGCCGGCCTGACGTACTGCGAAAGCTGGCCGCCAACATTGGCGCGGCTTTGCAGCACGTCAAGACTGCTGCGGAGCAGTTCAAGGACATGGACCCCTGGGCCTGCCTGCTGCGATGCATCAGCAACCGTGTCGCACCAGTCAACGGGCGACTGCGGCTGCCGCAGGAGGTGCCGGCCCCAGGGTAGTTGCCGGATTTGGGTTCAGTCCAGCGTCACGTCACTGCGCACGGTGCCGGCGCGGTCGGCGCTGACGCTCAGCGCGATGGCGGTGCCGCGCGGGCCGCGCACCACCCACTCCACCACCGCGCGGTCGGCGGTGATCTCGC
>JACCDR012355009.1_pt1 | contig 12517 bp, 12 predicted proteins | sample 7446431 | NCBI WGS metagenome assembly JACCDR01 (sample SAMN15323443, study PRJNA562643) | freshwater metagenome | isolation source: river surface water | place: USA:Blue River Watershed | collected 2017-08-17
AAGCTTTTTCGGTACGCCTAGCAGAGACAAGCGAGGAGCGGACCAAAGGACTCTCTGGCACACGCTTTTTACCTCGTAATGAAGGTATGTTATTTATCTTCCCCGAAGATGGACTGCACAGTTTTTGGATGAAAGATATGCATTTCCCGCTCGATATCATTTGGATCGACAATAACTACAAGATAGTGTGGATCGAAAAAGGTCTGATACCAAATACCTATCCAAAAACGTTTACTTCGCCCACACCAGCACGGATCGTACTCGAGATCAGCGCAGGGTTGTCGGACGAGTTCGGCTTTGCTCCCGGTGATTCTGTCTCTATCGAAAAAGTCTCTAGTAAAAAATAGCTACACCACAAAGTTTTTTGAGGCCAAGACTTTACACTCATTTTGTTTTGTTTCTCAAGGGGCTCTTTTTGTATTTATCCACAGACACCCCTGCTTGTTTTGGAGTAAAATAGACAGACACAATTTTATTTTTTTCTCTGTTTTTTTGAAAAAACAACAAAAAAGAAAGAAAAAGAGGTAAAAATGTGCTTTTTTTGTCGAAAAAAGTATCTTTTTAGTAAAAAATAATACAAAACGAGTATGAGTATCAATGTGACGAGGTTTGATGGGTCGAAAATACCTTTCAATGCCGACAAAATAAATCGTTCGATCGAGCGAGCCTGCGAGGGACTCCTCGATCCTATCGCAAAGGTAACCCAGATCGCCACAGAAACGAGCCTGACCCTCTATGACGGCATCACCACCGAAGAGCTGGACCAGGCTACGATCAACGCTGCGGTACAAAACATCAAAGAGGATCCAGAATACGACAAGGTGGCTACCAGGCTCCTCCTCAAGACTGTGTACCGCAAGGTCTGTGGTGACTATAACAAAGACGACATACTCGATCTCCAAGCAAAACATGCCGAAGGGTTCGTTCGGTATATTGAAAAAGGGGTGAGTTTGGGTCGACTACATCCTCATATGCAAGAACATTTTAATCTAAAAGAACTAGCTTCGACGCTGGTACTCGACCGGGATGAACTCTTTCAGTATGCTGGACTCTCTAGTCTCCTCGACCGTTATACTCTAAAGGATACCCAGGGTAATCCATTGGAAACACCACAGTATTTCTTTATGCGCGTGGCTATGGGACTGTCCTATAATGAAGCGAACCCGACAGTTATGGCTCAAAAGTTTTATCACAAAATGTCTCGTTTCGAGTATATCGCCGGTGGCTCGACCAACCTGGCAGCAGGAACACCAAAACCCGCTTTGTCCAACTGTTACCTACTCGAAATACACGACGACATGCAACACATCGCCAAGTCCGTCTCTGACGTCATGTTGTTGTCAAAAGGTTCCGGCGGTATCGGTGCTTCTGTTACCAAACTACGCGCTTCGGGTTCACCGCTCATGTCCAACAACGGTGCTTCGACTGGTCCGACCCCTTTTGCAAAGATCATCGACACAGCTATCCGGGCTATACAGCGTGGTGGCAAGAAAAAAGGAGCCCTGTGTTTCTATATGGAAAACTGGCACCTGGATTTCCCAGAGTTTATCGATTGGAAACACAACGCCGGAGACGACTATATGCGTATGCGTACGGCAAACACCGCTGTCTTTATGTCGGACGAGTTCATGCGTCGCGTTCACAGTGGGGAAGACTGGTACATGTTTGATCCAAAAGAAACACCAGATCTAAACGAGTTGTATGGTAAAGCTTTTGCTGACCGATATACCGAGTATGTAGCTATGGCTCAGGCTGGCAAAATGCGTGTCTTTAAAAAAGTACCTGCCAAAGAGCAATTTCGTCAGATATTGGTAGCACTACAGACGACCTCGCATCCGTGGTTGACATGGAAAGACACCATCAACCTGAGGGCCCTCAACAACAACACGGGTACTATTCACATGAGTAACCTGTGTACAGAGATTTGCTTGCCACAAGACAAAGACAATGTAGCGGTTTGTAACCTGGCGTCACTCAATCTCGCTGCCCACATCAAAAACAAAGAGGTCAATTGGGCCAGACTCGAAGAGTCAGTACGTTTGGCTGTCCGTCAGTTGGACAACCTGATCGACATCAACGTTTTGCCGATCCCTGAAGCAGCAAAGTCTGACCGAGAAAACCGAGCAATAGGTTTGGGAGTGATGGGTTTTGCCGATAGTATCGAACAGCTCGGGCTGTCATATGACTCGCCGTCGGCCTGGGACTTTGCCGATCGTATATTTGAGTTCATTTCCTACATGGCTATCGACGAGAGTGCCAACTTGGCTCGAGAGCGTGGTAGCTACACACACTTTGCTGGTTCTGGTTGGTCAAAGGGTCAAGTGCCGATCGACACCCTGGCTCGACTCGAGGCTGACCGTGGTCGCGAGCTTTCTGTAGCAAAGATGAGTAAACACAAGGGACTCAACTGGGATATCTTACGTGCCAAAGTCGCTGGTGGTATGCGTAACGCCACCCTCCTGGCAGTGGCACCAAACGCAAATATCGGTTTGGTTGCGGCCACTACACCAGGCATAGACGCTCGCTTTGCACAGGTCTTTTCTCGCAACAAAATCTCTGGTAAATACTTGGACATCAACCACAACTTGGTCAAAGACTTGAAAAACCTAGGGCTATGGGAAGAAGTCCGCGAGGTGATCATCGAACACCAGGGCGACATTTCTTCTATCGACGTGATCCCACAACACATCAAAGACATTTATAAAACATCATTTACCACTTCTCCGTACGCCTACATCGAAGTGGCTGCTCGGGCTCAAAAATGGGTAGACCAAGCACTCTCCCGTAACATGTATCTAGAAACTCGAGATGTCGACGAAACGATCCGCATCTACAGCACGGCTTGGGAAAAGGGATTGAAAACAACCTACTATCTGCACATGAAGCCAAGGCATACCGCCGAACAGTCTACGGTAGCAGTCAACAAAGCTCAAAAAATAGGTAAGGTTGGTTTCGGAGCACTCAACTTGGGTCCAACAGCTTTTGCAGCACCTCTCCAAAAGTCACTGTCTATGGACATCTCCCCGGTACCTAGTCCTGTGCGGGAGAGTGTAGCGACAGCTACACCAGTTACTCCGACGGCAGCAGAACACACAGGAGAACAAAAGCTTGTTTCTTTCGGAGCAGAGCCTGTGGTAACAACAGTTACCACAACACAGATGGTAGAGGAACCAGTACGAGCACCATCGATCGGTTTTGCGACAGTCGCTTCCGCTGCCGTCACTCATACCACACAAGCTGCTAGCATCGCCTCTTCCGCTGCGCCAGCTCAAAAATACAACATCATCGCACCAGAAGACCCAGGGGATGATCCAAACGTGTGTATTAGTTGTCAGTAATATTTAATAACATAATCATAATATACAAAACATATGGCACTCATAGGTAAAGCATCACCAACAGATATGAACTTGCACCCGCTCAACTACAAGTGGGCATACGAGTTGTACAACCAGGCCGTGCGTAACACCTGGTTTCCACACGAGATCGCGTTAAAAGAAGACATTCAGGACTGGGAGTCGATGACCGAGGACGAACGACATGCGGTCAAGTTTCTCATGGCATTTTTCAACCCAGCCGAGCTCATCGTCAATCGCTCTATCGCCCTGGGCGTCTACCCATACCTCAAAAGTCCAGAATGTCACCTGTACCTGGCAAAGCAGATGTGGGAAGAAGCAAACCACTGTGTAGCCTTTGAATACGTTCTCGAGACATTTCCGCTCGACCGTGAAAAAGTGTTCGGTATTCACCTCGAAGTACCGAGCATGTTAGCCAAAGAAAACTACATCAACAAATACATGACTCGTATGACCGAGGATACCCTCGATATTTCGACAGTCGAAGGCAAGAAAGACTTTATCCGAAACTTGGTAGCTACCAACATCGTCATGGAGGGTATTTGGTTTTACTCGGGCTTTATGGTTGCCCTCTCTTTCCGTCAGCGAAACAAGCTCCGCAACTTTGGCTCTATGATCAACTGGGTGTTGCGTGACGAGAGTCTCCACCTCAAGTTTGGTATGAACCTCATACACAATATCCTAGAGGAAAACGCCGAACTCTTGACCGAGGAGTTTGCAAACGAAATACGCAATATCATCATCGAAGGGGTCGACCTGGAAACAGCGTACAACAAAGACCTCTTCCCGACAGGTATACTCGGCCTCAATGCTGACTATGTAAACCAGTACGTACAGTACGTGACCGACCGTCGGCTCCAGGAGCTGGGCTTACCAAAGCACTACAATGCCACTAACCCAGCAAAATGGATGTCGACTGCCACAGACGTCTTTGAGCTCGTCAACTTTTTCGAAGCACAAAATACTAGCTACGAAGTAGACGTCAAAGCCGGAGAAACCAAAGGCGAAACCAAAGCTTAGGTAGTAAAAAGCACACAGCGTGCACAAAACCCCTATTCTAGGGTTTTGTTTTTGTTCCAGTTTTTGTATACTTACTATATATTTATCCATAATTTATCGTTGTCATTTATGAAAAAAATACGTGTCGCTATAAACGGAGGAGGTAGAATCGGTCGAGCATTTTTACGTATCGCACACAAACGCGATGATATGGAAGTGGTTGCTATAAATGACCTTGGTAATATCGATAACATTGCCTATCTCATCAAATACGACACTGCGTATGGTCAAGCGTTTCGTGATACTCATGTTGCGGTAAGTGGTGACAAAAAATCAATTATTGTAGGGGAGAGCACTATTGCTTTTGTTTCTCAAAAAGAACCGAAAGACTTGCCGTGGAAAGATATGGACGTAGATGTAGTAGTCGAGTCGACCGGTTTCTTTACGTCGTTTGAAAAAGCACGTGCTCACATAGACGCTGGAGCAAAAAGGGTCGTGATCTCTGCCCCAGCCAAAGACGACCCGACACACGACGACGAGGGGACTATCCTCATGGGTATCAACTGCGATACACTCTCGCAAAAAGTAGTGACTTCAAATGCATCATGTACCACAAACGCCGGCTCACCAGTCATTCAGATTTTGAACGAGACCGTTGGTATTGAAAAAGCCATTCTAAATACCGTGCATGGCTATACCGCCAGCCAAAGCATCGTCGACGGGCCAAATGCAAAAGACTGGAAAGAGGGTAGAGCAGCTGCCCAAAACATCGTGCCAACCTCGACCGGGGCAGCCAAAGCCACTACCAAAGCTATCACCTCCCTTGCTGGCAAGTTTGACGGACTCTCCATGCGCGTACCGGTCATCGCTGGTTCTATTGTAGACATTACTTTTGTCGCAAAGCGAAACACGAGCGCCGAGGAGGTGAACCAAATCCTCAAAGACGCTGCAGCAAAGGATCACTGGAAAGGTATCTTTACCATAACCGAAGACCCGATCGTTTCCTCGGATATTTTGGGTAGCGCACACGCTTCTATTGCTGACCTCGGGCTAACCCGCGTGGTAGACGGTAACCTAGTCAAGGTCCTCGCCTGGTACGACAACGAAATGGGTTACACCCACTCTCTGGTACTACATGTGGCCAAAATCGCCGCTTCTATCTAAGGTTCTCAGCACATCTAAAAGGTACTTGATTTTTATACTAAAGTGTGATATAATATACATCGGATACAGTAGCCCTCCAGTTACCCCTCAAGTAGGACAGACTCTGTTACTTTGTAATAATACTCCACTGGTGTCTGAAAACCAATCACTTCTCTCGGTCGGTCATTCAAGAAGGAAAGAATCTCATCGATTTCTTCTTGAGTTACGGTACCAATATCTCTTCGTTTTGGCACAAAGCAGCGTATCCATCTGTTGGTGTTCTCCACCAAACCCTTTTCCCAAGAATGGTAGGGATGTGTAAAATATATCTGCACCCCAAGGAGAGCTTCTAATTCTCTCCAACAGGTGAATGCAATATCGTTGTCCGTGGTGATACTTCTCAAGGCAACACCGTGGAACAGACAGGAAAGCGCGACACGAATCGTGTCGCGCTTTCTGTTGAGAAGTTTCCTAACCCATGTTTTCTTGGCAACAAAATCAACGGCAACCAAAAGCACCCACGGACTTTCTTTTGAAACAATGAAATCAAGCTCGATGTGACCAACTTCTTTCCTTTCTGGTCTCTTTTCAATATATTTTCGGCCATCTTTGGGTGTTTTCCATCTTCCTCGCTTCCATCCACCCCTGTGGTTGTTCCAACCCCAGAAAAGGAGATGTTCTAGACCTCTGGACTCTGCAAATTTGTATATGGCTTTGGCAGAGCATACGATACCAAGCTCTCTTTTGAGATGGCCTGAAATCTGTTTTGGTGACCATTTCTTTTCCAGTTTTTCTTCGACGAACAAAGTTAAAAATGAATTTAGGGCTACTTTGAGACATTGCTGTTTTGCTCTCCATCTTTGAGCGGATGATTTCTGTTTAGCTTTCTTTGCGTCGTATATTCCGTTCACACTATGTTTTCTGATTTCTCGACTGACTGTGTTTACACTACGACCAAGAAACTCAGCAATTCGACGAACAGCCGAACCAGCACAATACATCTTTTCAATACAGAACCTTTCTTCAAAATTCAAATGAACATATTTCTTTTTCATATGACAATTAAAATTAAATTTTCGCTCATACATTAATTCTAACTGTCCTACTTCAAAGGTATCTAGATCTAGCTAGTGGCCAAAGGCCTTCAATTTCACAGCTAGCATCTGTATGCAACCTGGTAGTACGCTACCTGGTCTCTACGGAGAAAAGATGTCTACTTTTGGTTTGTTGTTTTTCGTGATGATCATTTTTTCGGTCATCTCATGTTTCTTTTTGGGGTGGCTGTGGGATCGGCGGCGCGCTAAGCGTTATGCTCGTCTCGCCGCCGAAAAAGCGGCGGCCGAGGCGGCACGCATCGCCGCGCTGCCACCGCTCGACACGACCTGGCTCCTGAGGGTGCCGGAAAACCTTATCGACCAAAATCCTGTTAAAGGGTACTACTCTACGCGCTATAACCGGCTCATCGTCATTGATCGCGAGGGTTGCGGTTGGGTTGGGTTGGTAGTCCCGGAAGTACTCGACGCTCTGCAGGCGGCCGAGTACGATTGGATGGAACTATGGGTACCATTCAAGGGACCCGGGGAGAGACATTGTGCTGAACCTGTCACGGTTGACGGGTTCCGCATTGACATCTACCCCATGTGGATGAAGGCTGGAGTCAACCCGGCGGAATGGACCCTCTGGGTCCAAATCGAGAAACACTTCAAAAACACGGTGGCCGAGGGGTGGAACTACCAGCAAGGTCTTGGTAGGCTCCTCTCCGTCATCCGCGAGCGGAAAGAAAAAAACAAATAATAACGACTAACGACCTCTCGCTCGACATCAAGGCTCGCCTATCCGGCGGGCCTTTTCTATTTCTTTTTCTATACTGATTTTGCTACAATATAGACATGAACATATACATCGGTAGCGATCATGCTGGGTTTCAGCTCAAAAAAGAGCTCATACCATACATGCAAAGCTTTGGCTTTACGGTCACTGACTGTGGGCCGGAAAAGTATGATCATGACGATGATTACCCCGACTATATTTCTAAAGTGGCTGGAAAAGTTTCGGAGGAATCGACAGCAAACCCCCTGGTGCGCGGTATCGTCATAGGCTATTCCGGCCAGGGCGAGGCGATCGTGGCCAACAGGTTTCCACGGGTCCGTGCTGCTGTCTACTATGGCGGACCAAAACATATCCTGACCCTGTCTCGCGAACACAACAATGCAAACATTCTTTCTCTGGGCGCGCATTTCCTCACTACCCAAGAGGCCAAGGAAGCAGTGGAGCTGTGGCTCCATAGCGACTTTTCCCACGAGGAGCGTCACGCCAGGCGTATTATAAAAATAGAACAGTATTCATGATCAAAGTCGTCCCCGCCATCATTCCTCATAACAAGACTCACCTCATCGAAGAGTTTGAAAAAGTCTCTTTGTTTGCGCCGTTGGTGCAGGTGGACATTTGTGATGGTATTTTTACCAAAGCCTCGACCTGGCCGTACAACGGTCGTGACACAGACTTTTTCCAAGGTTTACACACCGAAGCAGAGGGTTGGCCAAACTGGGAACAGGTAGATGTGGAACTACACCTCATGGTAGAGCATCCCGAAGACGAGCTGGACAAATGGCTACGTACAGGACCAGTCAATGTTATTTTCCATGTTGAAGCAACCGACAAAGTAGCAGAGTGTATCGAAAAGATACGAACAGTCGGAGTGGGGGTGGGGCTGGCTATAAAGCCAAACACTCCTCTCTCCTCTATAGAGCCGTTTATCGACCAGGTAGATTTTGTGCAGTGTATGGGTAGCGACCTGTTGGGTACACACGGGGTGGAACTCTCAGAAAAAGCAGTGGATAGGATAAGAGAATTGCACAGCCGTTTTCCGCAGAGTATACTTAGTATTGATATTGGTGTACGAGAAGACAATGCACGCATGCTGGTGGAAGCCGGGGTGAAAAAACTGGTGGTTGGAGGAGCAATTTTGAATGCTGATGAACCACAAGAAGTATATGATTTTCTTTGTTCTTTGGACTAACGTATGAACACCACACTTACAGACGAAAAGATACAGCTTTTAGAAAAAAAAGCGCGAGACATTCGTGTTTCGATCATCGAGATGCTTGTCTCGGCTGGGTCCGGTCACTCGGCTGGACCCCTCGGCATGGCAGATATTTTTGCCACGCTCTATTTTCATGTTTTAAAACACGACCCGCAAAAACCAGACTGGCCAGAGCGCGACCGTCTCGTCCTGTCAAACGGACACATTGCTCCTGTCTTGTATGCCACCCTGGCTCATGCTGGGTATTTTGATACAGCCGAGCTCTTGACCTTGCGCCAGTTTGGTAGTCGCTTGCAAGGACACCCACACCGAGAGTTTCTGCCGATACTGGAGACGAGTTCTGGTCCTCTCGGCTCGGGTCTCTCGCAGGCCGTCGGTATGGCCCTGGCTCGTCGCATAGACAAAGGCAAGAGCGACAATATGTTTTTCTACTGTCTCTGTGGTGACGGTGAACTGGACGAAGGTCAAAACTGGGAGGCGGTCATGCTGGCAGCCAAAGAAAAACTAGGAAATCTCATTTTGATTGTAGACCGAAACAACATCCAGATCGACGGCTACACCGAGGACGTCATGCCACTCGACTCTCTGGTACACAAGTTTGAAAGCTTTGGTTGGCATGCCGAGGAGGTCAACGGCCACGACTTTCTGGCTATCGTCTCTGCTATCGGCCGAGCTCAAGCCGTCTTTGACGGACCGAGTGCTCTCGTCTGTCGTACTATCCCGGGCAAAGGTGTCTCTTTTATGGAGCGTGACTACAAATGGCACGGTAACCCCCCAGGGGTCGACCTGCCCGGAGAGCCACCAAAAGAAGAACAGGCTAGGATTGCCCTGGAGGATTTGCGTACATTGTACGGATACATCGAAAGTGAACATAAATAGTCGGTATGTTAAATACAGAACAAAAATTACAACAAAATATATTCACCGGGCCAGAACAGGTACCTATCCGCAAAGGTTTTGGTACTGGGCTGTTGCAAGCCGGCAAGGATGATGAGCGAGTGGTAGGACTGTGTGCTGACTTGACCGAGTCTACCCAGATGCATCTCTTTCGTGATGCGTTTCCGCAGCGGTTTGTCGAGATCGGTGTGGCCGAGCAAAACCTAGCGTCTGTGGCGAGTGGTATGGCTGCTATGGGCAAGAGGCCTTTTGTATCTAGCTATGCTATGTTTTCACCTGGTAGAAACTGGGAGCAGATTCGTACCACCATTGCCTACAACGACCGAGGAGTAGTGGTTGCTGGTTCTCATGCAGGGGTATCGGTGGGGCCTGACGGTGGAACACACCAAGCCATCGAAGACATTGCCATCACTCGAGTCATACCAAACATGATCGTTGTCTCACCCTGTGACTACCGGGAGGCACACAAAGCTACTTTGGCTCTAGCAAAGCTCGGCAAGCCAGCTTACCTGCGCCTGGCCCGCGAAAAAACGCCGGTCATGACTACCGACGAGACTCCTTTTGAGATCGGCAACATACAGCGGTTTTTTGGCGAGGTACAGGCACCTGTGGCGGTTTTGGCTACCGGTGCCTTGCTCTACAAAGCCCTCAAGGTAGCAGACGCTTTGGCTCGCGAGGGTGTAGTCGTTTCTGTCTGGAACGTGGCAACCATCAAACCACTCGATACAGACACCTTGGCCACGATCGCAACGTCAGCCAAAGGTCTGGTCACCGTGGAGGAACATCAGATCCATGGAGGATTGGGTAGTGCCGTAGCAGAACACCTGGCAAGTACCCACCCACTACCGATCGAGTTTGTCGGTGTCCGTGACCAGTTTGGCCAGTCGGGCAAGCCAGATGAGCTCCTGGAGCACTATGGTATGGGGGAGGCGGGGATACGTGAGGCGATTACCAATCTACTGAAGCGAATCTAATATGGAAAAACCAAAGATCAAAAAAGGAATATATCAGCATTATAAAAACAAAAAAAAGTACGAAGTACTCGACCTGGTACGACACACCGAAACCGAGGAGTGGATGGTGTTATACAAAGCACTCTACAAGTCAGACTTTGCCAAGCTGTGTGTCAGGCCCTATGACATGTTTGTAGAAGAGGTCAAAGACCCGGTGACTCGCGAGTCTGTACCACGTTTTGCTCCACACAAAGCTCCTACGAAAAAACCAGCACAGAAAAAGGCAAAAGCAGGAAAAAAGAAGAAATAATATGGAAGGGTTACCAAAAGAAAATGAATTACCTTTTGATCTAAAATTGGGAAAGTTAGAGACTATCCTTATACCTCATAACGATGAAGAGTTTCCAGAGTCTATGATATTGCGCACTTTTCCTCATTTGGATGGAAAACTTGTGCGTGAAGAAACACTACCAGAGGAATGTGAAGGCGATATCGAGTGTATTACTGGATTCTATGCAAACAGTAAAGAGGACTTTGATGTACTCAAACGATATGGTTTTGATGTGGTAGATCACGACACAGTCCTAGCCAAAAACGAAAAAGGAGTCATAAAAGCTTTTACTGTTGTAGACAAAATAGAAGGAGAGATTTTAGATTATATGAATGAACATAATACTGACACTCAAGCAAAAGAAACTATCCGAGTTTTTTGTGAAAAAGTTGCTCGGTATTACACCTCTGCTCAATCGTCACATTGGGTTGATTTTGCTCTAAATCAAATCATGTATGGAACTAAAGTGGGTGAACAAGAGAATAAGTGTTGGATTATTGATGTAGGTCCAGGATTTTTTGCCCATAACAATCAATATATTAAACAACTGGTTTTAGAAGAAATGTTGCTTATACAAAGGCGTATCCCCAGTATGGACTTGAGTCAAGCGATCAAGTTATTGAAATAAAAACTATATCTCTGTTATTTTGTATCCTTCTGGAGCGTGAGCGAGTAGGTCTTCTAGTTTTTCGCGAGACAGGAGGCCTTTTTGGGCGCCGATGTATTGTACCACTGACTGCGAGTTGACCGGTCCCCAGGAGAGCGCTTCTTTTATGCTTTTACCCAGAGCCAGTGCAGAAACCACAGTCGAAGCAAAAGCATCCCCAGCACCAGTGCGCTCTACAGGGGTATGTGGGTAGACAGGCATAAAGAGGTATTCGCTGCCGTCGAAACTGTATGCGCCGTTTATACCGTCGGTGATGCAGACAATAGCTGGACCCAAGTCTTTCATTTTTGACAGGAGTGTTTTGAGGTCACGGGAAGACTCTTCGAGGATTTTTTGGGCTTCTTCGACGTTGCAGAAAAAGATGTCACTCTCGCGGTACAGTCTAGCCAGACGGTCCTTGCCTGTTTTGATCTGAAACGTACCTGGTTGAAAAGCTAGTTTTGTTTCCGGATGAGTTTCAACAAAGTTTGCTATTTCATCATGGAAAGCCAAGGTGTTAGAAGCAAGTGAAGACAAATATATCCATTTGGGTGGGGTGACTTCGCCTAGACTATAGCTAAAAGCCTCGTGTTTGATGAGGATAGTACGGTCCACGTCGTACCACAGGACGTAGTGATAGTTTGTTTTTTTGCCAGCTTCGGTGCGTACATAGAGTGTTTCGACACCGTTTTTTTGCAGTTCGGCGATACAGTCCGCACCGTTTTGGTCGTCACCTACATAGGAGAGGAGGGCAGAGGAGAGGCCTAAACGAGCGGCGGACACAGCAGCGTTAGCCGAGTTACCCACAGCTATACATACATCTACCGACTGGTAGGGGATCTTTTCACCAAAAGCAACAGAGAGCTTGCAATTGGTTTGGTCTACTTCGCAATGTACCTCGGCTTCTTCGAGTCGGATAAACGCATCGGTCACTATGTCGCCGATACACAGTATGTCTATGTCTTTTGTCATGGGTATATTGTATCAGAGTTTCGGTCTTGCGCTAGGTGTATGCAAACTTGTCTTTATTATTTTGTATGCTAAGGTAACGGTGGAGTACATGCCCTCCAGTTACCCCTCAAGTAGGACAGACTCTGTTACTTTGTAATAATACTCCACTGGTGTCTGAAAACCAATCACTTCTCTCGG
>JACCDR011732259.1_pt1 | contig 12516 bp, 34 predicted proteins | sample 7446431 | NCBI WGS metagenome assembly JACCDR01 (sample SAMN15323443, study PRJNA562643) | freshwater metagenome | isolation source: river surface water | place: USA:Blue River Watershed | collected 2017-08-17
GTCGAAGCCCGTGGGGCTAGCAAAAGTGCCGGGGGTCCCCGGCCACCTCCGGGGACGACCCGATAAAGTGGGTCAATCGCGGCCATCAGCTGGAGCCCAAGCGGGCAACAAAGAACGCTTAACTACTTGAAACTCAACGACATATCGACCAGCGGTATCAACCTTGCGAGTGGCCGTCACCTTGTGATCGCCGGTGCGAATCAGCGCGGCCAGATATTCGAGCTCGACGCTCACTCCATAGTCCTGTGTGATGAGTGGATCAAATTGCTGCTCGTGGCTTGCAGGATCTGGTTTGAGGCTATCATCACTCGATTGGTTGATCTCGCTGTTGTATCGGTCTGTCATTTGTATGCGCCCTCACGTTCTAACATGTCGGAATAAGTGGTCAAAGCGTTGGCCTTTTGGCTCCACAATAAAGCAGCGTTATAGACCTTATCTAGCGTGCTTTGGCTGTGATTTAGTATGCGCTCCCCCACGTAATAATCCACTCCCTGTGTAGCCAATAATGTACGGACAAGCTTGCGCAACTCATGGCTTGACCATGCCCCGTTCGTGGCCTTCTTCACCTCTTTGTGCAGCAGGCTGACGTCCAGCGATTTACCAGATTGACCGGGGAACACGAATGCTGAATTGCTCCTTTGGCTCATCTTGTGGATGCCCAGAACCTGAATGACCTGCTTAGTCAGGGGGATGTCGAGCTGTTCACCTGTCTTGGTGTACCTGGCCGGTATCCGGCAAGCCTTGCCCTCTATGTCTATCCATCTCCAGCGTAATGCAGCGGTCTCCCCTATGCGGGTTCCCCATGAAAGCATGAGGAGCATCAGGGTTCTGATCCGGCCAGCTGGAGGGATGCAGGCAATCACCTCGGCAAGGTCTGACTGGTTCAGCTTTGGGGCTTTCGGCTTTACCCGTGCCGTGCCAAAGTCCTTGTATGTCCAGCCCGCCAGAGGGTCGATTGTGATCAGGTTCATGGCGGTTGCTGCCTTGGTTGCCTGCTTCAGAACCACAAGAACCCCCCTTACATAGCTGGGGGCGTACTGCTCTATCATGGGCTGAATCAGAACCCTGTCCACCTCTGATTTACTCAGGGAGAGTACCGGGATGGCGCCCAACTTCATCAGGTGGTTGTCGATCATCCCAATCACTGTCCGGGCTCGTGCTTTCGTGATTTCGCTATTTCGTTCAACTCTTGACTGATACCACTGGAGCAGGTCTGACATGGTATCAAGGCGGTCAACAAGCGCCGTGGCGTCAGGTGTGAGAAAGAGCTTTTCCTTCATGTGGTGGTATATCTTCCTCGCCGCCTTGGTGGACACATCCGGGAACTTGGCTACCAGCGCCCAACGCTCTCGCCCGCCTTGGTAGTGTCGGAGGTGAAATGAACCTCTCTCCCGGTCTTTCGTGCTATACCTGAACACCATGGATGAACTCGGATCAGACAGCTGGGTGACTTCCTTGTCACCCATGTGCCGCTTGATAGACGCATCGGAAATGCTGGTGCGAATGGTGGAGCTAATCATTACGTTACCTTTGGGATGAAGACAGCCACGTGGGCGCCTGTTTCGTCAAAGCCTATTGCCAGCGTCTGCTCATGGCGTGTCGGCTTTGGTGGCCAGTCCTTTAGAACATCACCAGCGCCAGACATAAACTCAAGCTCCCCGAAAATGTCGATTCGCTCAATGCGGGGCGTGATGCCTTGGGAACTCAGCAGCTCGTTGAGTGCAACCATATTGATCATTGGGTCAGGCCCTCCAGTATCTCTTTACGCGCTCGGGCCAGAAATTCCTTGTAGTGGTTATCCGTCAGGCCAAGCAGCTTTGCCCGCTGGGGTCTGGTGCTCTCCAGCCATAGGAAATTACGGGTCCGTGGGCTACGGCGGCGTGCCACACTCTGCCAGCCTGCGCCATGCTCAATCCGAATGACGTCGGCCAGAATCAGCTCACGGGATGCCATGCGGCACAGTAGCGCCTCGATCTGCTCCTCCAGCGGGACAACCTTGCGCTGCTCCTTTCCGGTGATAGCGGTCATCAGCGCCTTTGATGAGGCAAGAGATTTGCCAGTGCGACACCAGTGCGAGTGAGCGGTAAAGGCATCGGACAGGGCTTTGTTAATTCTAGTGCAGGTCATTTTTAAGGTTCCATTTGTTGAAGTTGTTGATTAATTCCTGCCACTGCATCGCGGCATCGCTATCTATGATCAGCTCCTTGCGCGACCGGATGCCGGTTAGCAGCCTGACCACCTTGAGCGCATCGTCTTCGCTGGTGACGACTCTCCCCGCTCGGATGGATAGATAGAGCTGGAACTCTGGGCGCTTGCACATCAGCACACACGCCACCACATACGTTTTTTGCTTTACTGCCACTTGATAGCCTTGAGCTTTGCTAGCGTGTTAACTGGAGTGGTGTAGCGGCCCCGGTCCTCTGGCTTCATGGTGAGCAACAAGGTATCGCGCTTGATGGCTATGTCGTCACTAGGCACCCCCTCAACGTGGACCACGAACCCACCAAAACACTCGATAGTGTCGGCCTCCTCAGCGCACTGAATATCACACAGCACGACATGACCGGCTGGCGTTGCCTCGAACTCTTCATATAGCGCATCACCACGGCGCCACGGGGCGCGCACGTTGCTAGGGATGGTAAGATCAAGCGCCTCTGGCTCCAGAGCCTTCAGGGCCTCAATGGCGGCGCGTCTGGCGTTAATTGTCGAGCCACACAGGCCCACTATCAGGGTTTTACTCACTATCGCCTCTCTTGATCAGGTTGTTGGATGCCTTGGTGGCTTGCTTGGCAAGGATGGGGGCATAGACCCGGTTCCAATCCAGCTTACCCTTACTCACCACGATGATTCTTTGCACAGTGTGGGGCTTGGGTATCTTCTCTGCGAAGTACCACGAGGCCACCGTGCGGGGTGATTCCTTGAGCATGGCAGCGGCCTTATCTATACCACCAAGCTCGGTTATCCAGTCGAATATGGTCACCTGTCTAGCTCCTTTGCTGCTACGGGTGGAATGATACAGCTGCACATCCCATGCAGTCAAAGGATTTATGAATTCTTTTTACACTCTTAGTGGAATTGAATGGGGCGAATTGCGGACACAAAAAAGCCCCCAAGCGGGGGCCTACGTTATCGCAACAATTCGAAGTGCGGGCCATCATAGAACCGCTCATCTTTCCAGTCACCATTCATGTTCCAGTCGCCACCCCAGCGCACCTTTACGCCCAGCTCTTTTGCGGCGGCCAATACATGATCGGCCATCAGATTAAACCGGGACTTGTCATTCCAGTCTATCGGGTACGGGGCGAGATCGACGGCATCGCCGGTAAGGTGCTTACTATTCATCGTCTGTGATGCGCCCTTTGCTACCAGCTCACGCTGGCGCTCTTTGGTGCGGATCCCCTCAATGACCGTGATGTCAAAAGGCATCGTCTCAAATGCCTTCAGTACCACCCGGCGCAAATCCGGGTTGATGGTGTTCAGGCGCTCAATCGAGCGAGCACCCAGCTTTACTTTGCTCATGGCTTCTCCAAATGTGAAAAAGGCCGGGACAATCCCGACCTCTCATTATAACACTAATGTACGCTGGCCCAAGTTACCGCAAAAGCACCCTCTTCACCCTCATTGCAGAACTCAAACCACCGCTCGAACTCAGCCGTTAGGTCTTCAGGCACTGGCAACTCTACCATCCACGCGTGCCCCTCAAAGTGGCTCAGCTCATAGCCATCCTCAACAACGGCAGCCATAAACTGCCCGGTGTCAACATGCCCAATCACATAGGCGTAGCGCTCATTATCGTTTGTCAGGTATTCAATTTCCATCAGATTTCCTCCTCGCTCAAGTCAATGTCGTCGTTTTCGTGCTCACAATGCGGGCAGTAGTCCAGATTGCCCATGCCGTGCTTGCAGTGGTCAGATGGACCCTTGCCTATGATAGGGCAGGTGGGTATATCCCACTCCGGTGAGAGATAACGATCCATCCCTTCCAGATAACCAGCCTCTTCAGTCAGCGGGAGTGGCTCAACAAACGCTGAAGCTACCGGCGGGGATGGCTCCAGCTCCAGCTCCTTGGCATCCAGCGCATCGGCAAGGCCTTGATTCAGCCAGCTGTCTTGGTCTTCCAGTAAGGCCATGACCACTTCCTGCTCCATCTGCTTTCGGGGTTCCATAGAGGCCACGCTAAAGGCCCTGATAAGCTGCTCCTTGTGGATTAGCTCCAGCGCCTCCTGTAGCTGGGCGTCAGTGGCCGCCTTGATGTCAATGGCGATGGCTGTGTCAGTTGGCCCTATCATTTCGGCAACCCCCACACAGCAAACGGACCATCTTCGTCTTCACCCAGAACCAGCATGAATGCCTTATCACTGGCGAACGGGTTTTTAGGGTTCCAGCTCTCAAGCTCCAAATCAACACCCTCCATTACGTCCGGGTCGTCCTGCATCGAGCGATATAGAACAGTCAGACCATGTTGCTCTGACATAAGCGCCACGAAGGCTTCCCACCCCATTTCGGGCAGGCCCTTTGTGATTGAGTGACACCAGTATTCACCTATCGTCGGGGTCTCTGGCGATACAGGGATTGGGGCCATGACAGCCCCAGCATTCACAATTACTTGTTTACTCATCACCGCGCCCTCGCTCCCACTCTCTCAAATCTTCAACCGTCTCGATACCCTCTTCAATAAGGGTCAGATCATGCCGCTGACTATCAAGCCAGTGGTTTTGGGTGGCGTTCGTGAAGAAGATGCCAGACCCAATATCACAAAAAATATTGCCGTTCCGACTCATCCAAAAAAGCCAGCTTTGGTCGCCCTTCGGCTTATGCGCCACCACATCACCCGGCCTCATATCTAGGAACGTCACTAACTTACGGTTACTCATCACACCACCTCATGGAGTTCAAAAACTGGTAAGCCTATCGCGGCACCGTGGGTGGCCTCCATCTGCGCCCCCTTGCTATCCCGCCAGCCCGGAAGCATCACCACCATGTCACTCTCGTTCACCATGGGCAGGCAGATGTTCATGTATGACTGGTGACTACGCAACCCGATTGGGAGCATGGCCGGGTTTATCACGATTGCCCCTTTGTGCTTGAGCTGGGCCTCAGCGGCTGCAAACTGCACGAAGTAGGTATCAAGGCAATTGCTGATCGGGCCTGCTATGTAGACGATTTTACCTTTCATTCGACCACCACCTTTGCAATAACTGGGCGACACACCGTGTCGGCATGAAGCTGTGCCAGTACCCCGCTAAACAAGTTCACAGCAGACTGGGAACCGCCAGCTAACCTCATCCACAGATTACGGCTATCTGGGGTGCCGCCCGGCAGCGTCGGGATGAAACACTCGGTCGGCTCAACCATGTGAAACGGGATTGTCTTCACCACCTTCATTTCAATGTTCATACTGGCACCGCATTCATATCTACTGGAATACACGCAACGTCACTATCAAACCTAACCAGAGCCCCCGTGCTCAGGTTGACGGCGTGGTCGTTCTTTGTGCCTGAAAGCCGCATCCAGATCATGCGATTCTCATGGGTTCCTAGCTCGGCATACTGGCCGAAGAAGAAACAGGATGCCGGGGTGATCTCTGCAAAGATAACGTGCTTTGGCTTTGTCTCGGTTTCTACTTTCATCAGTTATTCTCCATGTGTTGGGTCATCACAGAGACCATGGCCTCAACCATAGTCGTGTCGTTCTCAAGGGCAAAGAGCTTCAGGCGGCGCTTGAACTCAGGGCTCACCTTGAAATTCAGTGCAGCGGTGGACTTATCATCACGAGCTGTCAGGGCCTGTACCGGGGCGGCTACCGCTGCCACATCAAGGGAGGCAAGAGCCCGCATCTTTGCGTTTGCTGGGGGTGGTGCGATTGCCATCAGTTGTGCTCCTGTTGAAATGCCAGTTCGGCGCCTATGGACTCAGCCAAGAATTGAGCCCGGTTACGTGGGATGAAGTATGGGACCTCATTCGGCGCCTTGCCTTCATCCAGAGCGGAGCGGTAGCAAGGGGATTCGTTCAGCATGGCGCCCATCACTTTCAGGCCAGCGCCCAGTATCGCCTCAATCGCCTGACTGACCTCACGCTTGTTCCGTGAACAGTGGTTCAGGATGAGCCGGATCCGCTCCCGGTCAACCCCATGCGCTGCCACCAACTGAATGGCAAACTTGATGGAAGGCATCAGATCATCAACGCTGGTCCCGGTCGGTATCAGAATCAAGTTGGCCTGCTTGGCGTACATCGCAGAAGCATCGGTAGAGCGTGGGCAACCATCAACGATGATCAGATCTGGCTCATCCGCTGCCATCAGTTTCTTGATTGGGTTCACCCCTTTGGCTCGGGTCACATACAGACTGGACGCGCCCAGCTTCGGATTCTCAAGACGACGCTCGAACCACTGGCGGGTTGTCTCTTGGGTTGGGTCGGAATCCATCACAGCCACATCCCAGTTTGCGGCAGCATAGGCAACAGCGGCAATCCGGGCAACCGTGGATTTACCAGTGCCGCCCTTGGGTGACAGAACAGCGATAATTTGAGTCATAAATACCTCTTGGTGAAAGTGGTTGCTATTGGCAACGGGTCATTTTCAAAAGCGGGACTCTCTGTCCCGGTGACTAAATATTAACGAAAGGACGATTTAACGCAAGCACTTTTCACAAATAAAAAAGGCCCCTTATCGGAGCCCTTCATCACAGCACCTTACCCAAGTTTTGTTTTGGAAAACTCAAGGTCTTCCATAACCTCCCGGTAGCGCTTTGTCAGCCCCAAGTTCACAGCCTGAGACCCGTAGACGGCCACTGTTCCCAGTACCAGACCAAGCTTGTCGGCGATGGCCTGATTATCAAGACCCTGATTCCGCAGCTCTGCTACCTTGGTGATGTTGGACTCTACCTTTTTTGCCCTCAGTGGCGTCTCAGCCTCGAACCGGAACCCAGCATGTGACTTGCAGCGACCATGGAGACAGTTCCTGATTGAGCTGTATTCGAACCCCCCTATCTCGGCTGCCCGGCGGATCGTCTCGTATATCACCTCTTCACCCGTGGAGAGGCTGATAGCTCTTACCCTTGTTGACACTGGCTGGGTGTCTGGCTTTCGATTAGCAAGGCGGCGCAGCTGCTTGGCGCTCCCTTGGTACGGCTGCTTAGGCTTCATTCCAGCTCCCTTTCTTGGCTTGTGATTCGATCATACCAAGTGCAATGCAGCGGCCTGCATACACCCGGACAGTCCGGCAAGAGACACCCATGAGCTCTGCAATCTCCTTGTTGCTGTATCCGCGATTCCTGAAATTTGCCACGGCTACCATGGAGGGGGTTGGCTTGGGCTCAACCTTGGCAACGCCTTCAGCCTCCCACGAATACCCAGCGTGAAACTCGGTGCGACCTCTCAGGCAGTGGCCGATGCAGTCGGCAGAATAGCCCTGCTTCTCAGCCTCGGTGATGGATGGGAAGTGCATGAAGTGGCTACCGTCGATAGCTCTGGCGATTAGTGGTATGGCTTTCATTTGGTGAGCAATCCTATGTTGCGGGCCATGGGTACACGGTTTCGAACCGTTGAGGCAGATAGGCCCATGATGGCAGCTATCTCAGTGGTATTGTGCCCGGTGTTTCGGAGGGCGGCTATCTTGTGGATCAGGGTATCAGAGCCCGTGGGCCTTAACTTGCAGTCAGCCTTGAAGGTGAAGCCGTTATGTGACTTTCGATACCCGTTCACACAATTGCTAACACAGGTTCTATCAAACCCCCCATCCCTTGCGGCTGCCGTCACTGAGGCGAATCTAACCACCTGCCCAGTGGCGATGGATGTGGCGATAACTGGAACGATAACAGGCATAGCTTACTCCGGCTTGATGTGGGTAGTCAGGCCAATTCTCGCGGCCTGCTTTTGGTACTTCTGGACGGTATCGACGGCAATCCCAAGACGCTTGGCTATCTCCTTGGTGATCATGCCTGAGTTGCGCAGCTCTGCCACCTCATGGATCCGGGGGCGTAGCTTGGTGACTGGGCGAAGACCGGACACGGGGGTAAAGGTGAAGCCACCGTGGGAGGGTATCAGGCCACGAGTTGCCATCTGGACGTACTGATAACTGAAGCCGCCTTTCTCGGCGGCCTCTGTCATGGACTTGTAGATTCGCTGCTCACCAGTGGTCATGGACGTGGCGATTACAGCGGTTGACTGGGGTCTTTTAGCGGTCATAGTAGGTCATTTTCCGTAAGGTGATTAGGCCAAGGTGCTTGGCTCTCTGCTTGTGATATTTGGCAGCGGCTAAGCTTATGCCCATTGTGTCCGCTATCTGTTGATTCGTCAATCCCTGCTTGTGCAATTCCGCCGCCTCAACTATCCGGGCGCTTGGGCCGGGGCTTCTCAGCGGGGTGTCTGTCTCGAACTTCAGGCCTGAGTAATAGGGCAGTTGACCGGCTAGACACAGCTTGATCATGTTGTAACAGAACCCGCCATCATTGCAGGCCTTGGATATAGACGGCCACTCATAGACAGTACCGGTCTTGAGGCAGGTAGCGCGGACGTTGTACTTGTTGGCGTATGGACGACCGGGGATCTTTTTGACGCTCACAGTGGTGCCCTCATGTGATAGCAGACAGTGGAACGGGAGATACCAAGCTCAAGGGCAATCAGGGCGAATGAATACCCTTTTTCCGCCAGCGCATGGACTTCAGCGTGGCGCTTGGAAGCTCTGGCCGGGGTAAGCTCGGCGGCGGTGGAGAAGTAGTAACCGAAGTGGGTCAGCTTGGGATTCCTCAGACACCGACTCACACTGGTCTGGTTGAATCCTCCAACTATCACCGCATCCTTGATGCTGTTGAAGTAGTGAACCTCGTCCGGGTTCTTGACGCTGGTCGCTGTAACTGGTGTGGGTCTTCTGCTCATTTTGCAACTCCTGATCTTCTGGTGAGATAGCGGTTCATCTGCTCGTGGGTAATCAACAAGGCCTTGCCGTCACCCTTCAACAGGATTCTGTGACGGTAGCCGCAGCTAATTTGCTTCCACTTGCCATGTGAAGCGATAACAGGCCTTCTCAGGCCCTCCACAAGCGCCGCAGCGGCTTTCCGTGCAATCTTTGGGGGAATGCCCTTGCTTACGATTAGGTGCTCTTGTGCGCTCATACAGGTGTACACATCCCCACGCTTCCGCAACCATCCTCAAGGAACTTGAACAGCTCCCCATGGTAGGCGCTCAGGGCGTCACCTTGTTGCTTCAGGGCTGAACGTAGGCGCTCGACCCGGTAGAGGGATGGGTCACTCAGTGCAGCGACACGCTTGACTGCATCCGCCTGTGTGTACCGGTGAGCCTCAAGGATTGGGGCTGGTATCGCCTTGATGATCTTGCGCTCACCCTGCTGCCGGGCAATCACGCTCACAGTAGTGTTGCCACACATGATCACATAGCCACGGCCCTCGGCGATGTCAGTCAGCAACTTGGCCAGATAGCGGTTCATGGTCTGGGATGCCTCGACTTGGGTCAGGGCTTCACGGGTCAGGGTAATGTCGAACATGATCAGGATTCCTTAAATTCAAAGTGGGACTTGGGTCGAACACGGATGGGCTCGACGTATCTGATTTTTGCCTCATCACCTCCCCAGTACATGCGGCCATAGACCTGAACCTTGAGGCTACCGCTCTTAGTGGTGCTCAAGATGTGGCACTTCATCCAGTAGCGCTTAACGTGTCGCCTGAACCGGTGCGAGCACTCAAGCAGGTGAGTAAAGTTATCAACAGTAAGTTGCTCGCTCATCACACGGTCTCCAGATTGCGGTAAAGGGTTGAACGGGAAATATTCATCTGCTTGGCAATCTCCCCTTTGCTGTGCCCAGCTTCGACAAGGGCCTTTGCCATTGCCAGTTGTTCATCGGTCATGCTCTTGGGTCTGCCACCTACCCGGCCTTCAGCTTTGGCTTGGGCAAGGCCAGCCATAACCCTTTCTTGCAGGAGTGAGCGCTCGAACTCTGCCAGCATCATGAACAGGTGGAGCTGGAGGCGGCCATTGGCGGTACTGAAGTCGATATTCTCGTGTAGGGACTTCAGGGTGATGTTTCGCTCACTGAGCAGGGCTACCAGCTCAAGCAGGTTCGACATGGAGCGACCCAGACGGTCAAGGCGCCACACCACTATCACGTCACCCTCTCGGGCCTTATCAAGCAGTCTTTCCAGACCGGGGCGGTCTTTCTTGGTGCCGCTCATCTTGTCGCTGATTATCTCGTCCACCCCGGCGTTGTTAAGGGCGGTCATCTGCATGGCGTTATCTTGTTCAGCGGTGCTGACTCGGGCGTATCCAAAAATCATTGCTCTACCTCTCTCTTTGCCTTCTCGGCGTCGTATTGTTCGATGAATGCGTTAGCTCGGTTAATGGCGGCTCTCAGGGCATCATCCGACTCCTTGTTTCGCCGCGCTCGAATGGGTGCATATTCCCGCTCTTCAGTCACATACCCGTGGCGCTCTATCGCCCAAGCGGCCACCACAACCGGGACCCGGAACAGGAGCTTTACCAACTCCCAGAGCGCAGAAAGCAGGACTCCCCACAGTATGAACTTGAATACCAAGACACCCATTTAAGCCTCCAATTTTTCCCAACAAACACATCACAGTTGATTCAGTCAAAAATTCCCAACAAACACATCACAGTAGGTCGGGGCCGTAGGTGAACACCAGCGCGGTGGCGATGCCGGTACACTGCTTGATGTCACCAGCTTCATAGGCCCTCCAGCCTCTGGAGCTATCCACAACCAGATTCATGTGAAGGGTGTGCGCCTTGGGGTGCTTCTCCTTCATGATCTTGACCATGGCTCTCCAGTCAGCCCCGCACTTGGGGAACCCGACATCCGTGGAGCCGACCAGCTGTTTTCCATCTTGGTCATGGACCATCAAGAAGGCCCCGCGACTCTTGCGCAGTGGCAAGGAGCAATTGCGCTTGGCGATGGCCTCGGCCTTGCGGAACAGTTCAGACTTGAGCTTGAGCAGCTCCACCCACGTTGGCATCACTGCTCACCCCCTTCACTCAGCTTGACCAGCAGAGCCTCGGCAACCCCCAGCCACGCTATCAATGGCAGCCACCCACGAAACGACAAGGCGATTGCGCTACTGGTGATGGACTTGAACGCCACCTTTGACGCCTCATCACCGTGGCCTATCACATCACTCCGAACCATGGCCGCAAAGTTGACTGTAAGGCGTTTGGCTTCAGCGAACGATCCGAACATCGCCCGACCGCCCTTTGCTATCCCAGCTGCTTTCATGCGAACCAGTGCAATCTTGGCTAACTCTTGCTGTGTCTTCATTTCGATACCCCTTCTAGTGATAGTCAAAGGCTATAGCACCTAACCCTTGAGTATCACCCCTAACTTGTGCTAGGGATGCGTACTTGTCCAGATTGTTAAAGAGCGGTGTCAGCATTTCACATCATCTTTATGGGACGGGGTTTTTGCTGACAGGGCTATTGAAACACAGTTTTGGGATTGCGTGCAAGCTTTTAATACAACCTTTTTGCGAATAGCTCTGAGGGGTGTCAAAAACAAGAGTTTGTGGGACAGAGGGATTTTGGAGAGTCAACAAAAAAGGGCCCGAAGGCCCCATTTAATTATTTGCGCTTTTTCTTTGTGGTGTTGTTGCGTACCTCAAGCACCTGTGATACCCACTCCTCGGCCAGTTGCTTCATGTTGTCCCCGGCTATCTTCATGGGGGATCCACACTGAAGGTGACCACCGAAACAACAGGAGTGAATGGCACCACCCCACACCACCCGGCACAGATACCCGTTCTGGTTGACGAATCGGAATGTCTCACCCTGCTTGGTTATCTCCAGCTTCATAGGGGGGCCTTCCATATCTGCTTGGCATCTCTCCAGAGCTCACCCACCAACTCAGGGAGGCCAGTACACAGGACAACCACCGGGGAGACCACAACCATAAGCGGCAGGACCGCTACCACGAACAGACGGCGGGCCGTGTTGTTCTTCCAGTGGCAGGGATGCTTAATCATGACTTACTCCTAATCATAGCAGTGATGGCAGATAGAGCCGGTGCGGATAAACTTTCCGCAACAGGGGCATTTTACAGCAGTCACCTTACCCATACACCACCCACCCAGTAATGATGGCGACGGCGGATGCGATGAAGAACGCCATAGCCATGTTGTTGGCCCAATTCTTACCCATGGATGGCACCACCTGCTAGGGCTCGCTCTTCACGTACCAGACGGTCCCGAAGGTTGTCCAGATAGCTGACGATGGTGACGGCCTTGATCTGCTCCCCGCTCTGGTCCGATACCAACGCTGCAACGTCTGCAACTCTGGACTCTCCGAACAGGCTGGCCTCATACCATAGGCATTTCGCCACATAGTAACCCGGAGGGGTGATCCTAAGCGGCTGGCCCTCTGCATTGGTCAGGATGTACCAGACAGGGGCGCCGGGGCGACTGTGGTGGCGGATGTTAAGCTCGATGTGTTCGATCATAAATACTCCATTCAAAAAAAAGCCCCAGTGAAATGAATCACCGGGGCATCAATAACCTCTCACCAGA
>JACCDR010553013.1_pt1 | contig 12515 bp, 11 predicted proteins | sample 7446431 | NCBI WGS metagenome assembly JACCDR01 (sample SAMN15323443, study PRJNA562643) | freshwater metagenome | isolation source: river surface water | place: USA:Blue River Watershed | collected 2017-08-17
CGCCGGTGGTGGTCTCGGGGTTGCCGAACATCACACCCAGCTGCATGCGGAACTGGTTGATGAAGATAATGGTCGTCTTCGATTTCGCGGTGATCGCGGTCAGCTTGCGTAGCGCCTGCGACATGAGGCGGGCCTGGGCGCCGACGGTGGCGTCGCCCATCTGGCCGTCGAGTTCGGCCTTGGTGGTGAGGGCGGCGACGGAGTCGAGAATGATGACGTCGATGGAGTTCGAGCGGATGAGCGTCTCCATGATGTTGAGCGCGTCTTCGCCGGAGTCGGGCTGCGAGACGAGAAGATCGTCGAGGCTCACGCCGACGACCTTGGCGTATTTCGGGTCGAGCGCGTGCTCGACGTCGATGAAGGCCGCAAGGCCGCCCTTGCGCTGGGCCTCGGCGATGACGCTCAAGCAAAAGGTCGTCTTGCCCGAGGACTCGGGGCCGTAGATCTCGATGATGCGGCCCTTGGGCAGGCCGCCGACGCCGAGCATGAGGTCGATGGCGAGGGAACCGGTCGAGAGGGTCTCGACCTTCATCTTGGCGTTGGCGCCGAGGCGCATGATCGAGCCTTCGCCGAACTGTTTCGTGATGGAGGAGACGGCGAGCTCGATGTTCTTCTCGCGGGCGGAGTTGACGGGGACGGGCTTGGTTTCGGCTTTGGTGACTTTATCGGCTTTGGACATGGGAATGGGTGGGGGAGTGATGGTTGCGGTCACCTTAACACGAGGGGATGACAGCAGTATGTCAGGAGACATGCGGACCGCCGCCGGAACCGGCAAGTGCGGAGTGCGGAAAAAACCGCCTCTTTTCAGGCGGTGGCCTAGGCGGCCGGTGCCGGCGTGCGGTTTACCCCAAAGGCGAAATAAACGGCCAGACCGATGCACAGCAGGCTCACGGCGTAGTTCCATTTCAGCTTTTCGCCCAGAACCAGCCAGGCGAACACCACAAAGACCACCAGAGTGATCACCTCCTGCATGATCTTAAGCTCGTAGCCCGTGAACTTGCCGTAGCCGAGCCGGTTGGCGGGAACCATCAGCATGTATTCGAAGAGCGCGATGCCCCACGAGAGCAGGATCGTGGCCCAGAGCGGCTTGTCGTGGAAGAACTTCAGGTGGCCATACCACGCGAAGGTCATGAAGACGTTCGAAAGCGTGAGGAGAACGATGGTGGACATGGCGGAGAGCAAAAATCCCGGACGCCAAAAGCCAAATCCCAAACCCAGCGCCCGGGGCGAATGGCCAGCGGCGGACGCAACGTCAGCGCCTGGGTTATGATTCCGTCAACGCATACACCGCGAACGACGCCAGCCAGTGGGCGCGATTGAAGTCGTGCACGTCGATCATCGGCAGCGCGGCTTCGAGGTGGCGCACGGCGGCGTCGCGGGCGCGGCTCTGCCGCGGATCGGACTCCGCCAGCGCCAGGCTGATGCGCCGCCAGCACCAGGCGCGGTTGAGGTTGAGGCCGATCAGGTGGGCGATCTTCGGGTCGGAAGGGTTGCTCACGCGCACGGGCGTGAAGAGCTTCACCGGCTCGCCGGTGTGCAGGTTGGGCAGGAATCGGCTCAGCCAGCGGCTGAAATTGTCCGGCGGCAGCACCGCCGCCATCACCTCGGCCTCGGTCAGCGCGGGCGAGAGGAAATCCTCCCCGGAGGGCTCCCAGCGCGCGCCATAGTCGGTGTCGTGGCCGAACCAGTAGGCCATGCGGCTCGTGCAGAAAAGCTTCAGCTCCTGGTCGTCGGCGGCGCGGGCGTAGTCGAGGGCGAGCTTGACCGCGAACGCCGTGTTGTTGTGCACACCATGCCGCACGGGGTGGGTAAGCGCGGGCAGGTAGGCCATCAGGCCGGTGCGCATCACGGCCACGAGTGGCGCGAGATTCTTCACGAGGTCCGTGTCGTAGCGGCGCAGTTCCTCGTCGAGCTTCAGCAGCCACGCCCAGCCGTAGGGGCGCTCAAAAAAACTGCGGCCCGGCGCCGTGAAATAGGCGGCCTCGGCCGCGATGTTCGCCTCCGACAGGTTCTCCCGGAGCGCGAGGTCGATCTCGGGCCGCTCGGGCAGGGCGGGAAACAGCCGGGCCAGCCGGGCCAGCATGCAGTGCTGGTGCACGCAGGAATGCCAGTCGTAGCTCCCGTAAAACGCCGGGTGCAGCGCCCGCGGGGTCTGGACGTCGCCGGCACCGTTGACCGGGTGGGTCAGCAGGTGCGGGTATTCGCGGTGGACGTTGACCAGGCCGAGTTTGGCGAACTCGGAGGCCTGGGCGGGGGAAAGGGTCGGAAAGGCGTCGGGCACGGGGACGGTCAGACTAGGCGGAACAAAAGAATGAGTTGAAGAAGAAATGCTGCCGCATAAGTTGTGCCGGGTCGTAAAATCCACGCACTTTCATCCATGAAAATCAAAGCCTACCTTAAGCCGCACTGCGGATGGTCCAACGGCGTCCGTGCCATCATGCGCAAGCACGGCCTCGAGTTTGAGGACATCGACATCATCAATGTCCGCGCCAACTACGAGGAAATGGTGCGCAAGTCCGGCCAGCCCCTCTCCCCCTGCGTGGAGATCGACGGCGTGATGCTGGCCGACATCTCCGGCGAGGAAGTCGAGAACTACATGCTCGCCAACAACCTGATCAAGCCGAGCGACGCGACGGTGAACGTCGCCACCAACGCCGGCTGTTCCGACGCCGAGCACGCCGCGATGCAGGCCAAGCCCGTCCGCTTCTTCTGAGCCGGCATGGACTGGAGGCGGGGTGCCCACTCCCCGCGATCTTTTGCAGGGCGGGATCGCTGATCCCGCCTTCTTTTTTTGCGCTTTTTGTGCTTTTTGTGGCCATCCTGTTCCCATGCCTTCGAAACCCATCCCCGGTTCCTCCGGCGAAATTCTCCGCGAGCTCCCCTCGGCCTACGAGCCGCACCGGGCCACCGGCCTGCTGCACCTGCCGCGTTTCATCGCGAAGTGCAAATACGTGAAGCGTCACGGTGCGCTCCCGGCCAGCTACGCGAAGAACTACAAGCGTGGCATGGACCGTTTCCTGAGCATGCACCTCGGCATCGACCCCAACGCCGTGGAGAAGATCGTCCACGAGTGCCTCGACGCCAACCTCGGCGACGACGAGATCGACCGCCGCCTGCTCGCGCTCTTCCCGGCCGACCTGCGCGTGGCGAAGTGGAACCGCGAATACGTCCAGAAGGGCATGACGCCGAGCGGGCGCGACTTCCTCAAGGAAGCCCTCACCAACATGGGCTGCCCCGACCGCACCGCCGACATCATCAGCATCACCGACCTGATGGACTTCGACGAAGGCCGGATCGAGTGAGCCTGGTTACCGCCGCGCCTCAAAGGGCGAGACGGTTTCGAGGACGGGCTTGGGTTTGCGCGGCAGCCAGCGGGGGACGTCGCGCTTGTAATCCTCGTAGATCGCGCCGAAACGGAAACGCAGGTTGGCCTCCTCGTAGCCGATCACGAGCAGGTGCAGGCCACAGACCAGAAAGACCCAATACACGCCGATGTGCCACGAGCGGAACAGCAGCGCTTCGCCGCCCACGAGGGCCAGCAACGCCAGATACATCGGGTTGCGCACCCATTTGTAGGGGCCGCGCCGAGTGAGTTTCCTCGTCGGGTCGAAGAAAGCCGGCGTGCCCTGGCCGCGGGCCGCGAGGATGGCGGCGCTGAAAAGGAAGAAAACGAGCCCGATCGCCGCCAGCGTCAGGCCGGTCAGCGGCCGCGCGCCCCACTCGGCGGGCCATTGCGGGCGGCGCTCGAAAATCCGCAACGGAAGCCAGCCAGCCATCACGCCGGGGACGATGATCACGTAGAGCAGGTTCTTGAGCAGCAGCCAGAGGGGTTTCATGAATGGCCCGGTCAAAAACTGGGCCGCGCGCCTGCCGGTGGCAATGCCGGAGCGAAGTTATGCCGCGTGGCCAACCGGCCGGGGAGGCGGGGTCATCAGCCCCGCGTTTCACGATCTGCGGAGCCCATGCCGCGCAGGACTGATTATCCTGCCTGCAGCGGCGAGGCCCTCAGGGCGACTTCATCACCAGATCCGCGCCGAGCGAGCCGAGGCCGATGCCGTGGTGGTGGCGCAGCATGGTGAGGTTCTCGCGCACCAGTCCGCCCATGCTCGTGCAGGCGAGGTAGCGCGGCGACTTGAAATGCTCGGCGAGGCCCTCGCGCAGCGAAACGACATTCTCCTCCGGGGCGATCGGGTCGTGATCCATCGCCTCGAGCAAGCCCGAGAGGCGCGCGGCGGCGAGCTCGGCGCGGGCGAGGATGAGCGTCTGTTCCTCGCGCTGGTATTGGAGCGCAGTCTCCTTGTGCAGATGTTTCACGCAGAACTGGGCAAGCCGGGTGTTTTCCTTGAAGAACTGGGGCAGGTAGAAGTTCTTCCGGCCGTGGTGCGACTGCTGGTCGAAGTCCATGGCGCGGATGCGCACCTGCCAGCCCTCGAAGTCGGGCGTGAGCACGACGACGTAGTTGTAGCTGCGCATGTCGCCGAGCAGGCGCACGAAGCAGCGCTCGTTGAACTTCACCAGCTCCTTGGCGATGCGGATGGGCTTGAGCTCGGGGTTCTCCAGCCAGCGGTCGCTGAAGATGTCGCCGGGCAGGCCGGCGATGTGCTCCTCGACGAGCGTGCTGCCGGCGGTCATGAAGTTCAGCCGGTTGGGCGAGAGCAGGTGCTCCAGCTCGAGGCCGTAGATGCGCGAGGCGTCGGCGCGCTTGATGTAGAAGTAGTCGGGATTGTCGTTGAACGCGTTGACGATGCGGATGCGGAACGGCATCGAGTTGCCGAAGGTGCAGAAGTCCACGCGGTCGATGTAGAGGTGCTGCATCACCGAAAAGTCGCCGTCCACGCGCAGCAGCGCGTAGATGCGCTTCAGGTCCTCGTTGAGCCCGGGAATGTCCTCGGCGCGATAGGCGACGGAGTCCCACAGGGTCGGCTTCCCCCTGCTGTCCATGATCGGCACGGCCTCGTGGAAATGCCGCAGGCGCTCGTAGGTGACGGGCAGCTCACGCTCGCGGCGGTAACGCCGGAGGTAGGCGCGCAGCGGATCGCCGATGGGGTAGCTCGGCTTCTTGCGCGTGCGGAACGGGGCCTGGGAAACGGATTCTTCCATCGCCGCCAAGATGACCGGCGCAGGAGCTGACGCAACCGCCGGTTTCCGGATAACCTGGGCCGCGAGAGTCGGGCGCACCGGGCGCGGCGCGCTCCGATGTTGCCACGTTGGTGCGTGCGGGCTCTCGTGCGGTGATGCCCGGCCGCCTGCCATTTTTTCCCAAGTCGCCGACGAATCGCGACCGCCTCCTTCGCTGGGGCCTGATGGTGGGATTCGCGCTGGCCATCGCGCGGTTCTGGTCACCGTTCTTTGGTTTCACCGCCCTGATCCAGGCCGACGGCACGACGGCCCAAAACCTGCCGGCCAGTCTCCGGGATGCCCCCGTGTTCATCCACGAAAAGGCGGGGCGCTACGACGGTGCGTTTTATGCGCAGATCGCGACCGATCCCACCCTGCGCGACCCGGATCTGCGCACGGCGGTGGACGATCTGGGCTATCGCGGCCGACGCATCCTGCTGAGCGCGGTCGCCTGGCTGGCCGGCGGCGGCGAACCGGTGGCGGCGTTGCGGGCCTATGCCGGGCTGAACGTCGTGCTATGGTTCGGACTCGCGCTCGTGTTGATGCAGATTCTGCCGGTTGGCGGCGGCTGGCGCCACGCGGTCGCGTGGATCGCCGTGTTGTTCACCAGCGGGGTCATGGCGAGCGTGCGTCTCGCGCTGACCGATCTGGCCGCGCTGCTGCTCGTCGCGGGTGGCTTGCTGCTGGTCGAACGGCGGCGGCTTCTGCCGGCGAGCCTGTGTCTGGGCGCGGCCGGACTGGCGCGCGAAACCGCCCTCCTCGGCGGCGTCATGCTCGGACAGGGTTGGCCGAAGCAGCGCTCCGGTCGGCTGCGTTGGTGCCTGTGGGGCGGACTGGCCGCGTTGCCGCTGGTGGCGTGGTGGAGCTACGTGCATTTCGGCGCCCTGCCCTCCAACACGGGGAGCGGAAATTTCGCGCTGCCTCTGGCCGGGTGGCTGGGCAAGTGGGCCGAGCTTTGGCGCCTGACCGGCGAGGAATCAAACCACGGACTGGTCCTGCGGGGCTGGCTGGATTGCACGGCGCTGACCGTGCAGGCTGTGTTCCTGTGGCGGCACCGTGATCCGGGCGATGCGTGGTGGCGCGTGGGCGCGGCGTTTGCCGTGCTGGGCACCGTGCTTGGCGCCTCGGTGTGGGAAGGATTGCCGGGCGCCTACGCGCGGGTGTTGCTGCCGGTGACACTGTGTTTCAACGTGCTGGCGGTCCGCCGCCGGGCCGCGTTGGGGTGGTTTCTGCTGGGAAATCTCAGCCTCGTGGGCGGGGTGTGGGCCCTGCTGGAGGTGCCCGGCGCACCGCACCAACTCACCAATGCCCGTATCGGGGACCACCGTTACCTGCTCGAGACCGACGCGCGCTGGTCGGTGGCGGAGTGGAATTCCAAGCACCGCTGGGCCTGGTGCGCCGAGTCGGGCGGCCTGCGCCTGCGGGTTTGGCCGGAGCTGCCGGCGGTGCGGGTGGAGCTGGAACTGCGCGGCGTAACCCCGCGCGACGTGCAGGTGCTGCACGCGGGCCGCATCGTTTGGTCGGGCCGCGTCGGCGACCGTCCCGGCTGGATCACTCTGCCCGTGCTGCCGGTGTCGCGCGGCCGGCTCGACCTTGAGCTGCGCAGCCCCGAACCGGCACACGCCGAGGGCGTGGACAACACCGCCCGCCGCATCGGCCTCGCCTGCTTTGGCGCGCGGCTGGTGGATTAGGTTTCAGGACGCCAGCAACCGCTCGCACAGGGCAAAGAGGCGCGCGCGCAATGGCTGGCTGCGGTCGGCGAAGACGCGCTGGTGCATCTCGTATTCGGCGCGGCCGGCGGGGGTTTCAATGGGGATGGGTTCGTAGCCGAGCTGGCGCAGGTCGTAGGGGCTGGCGCGCATGTCCATTTCCCGGATGTCGCGGGCGAGCGCGAAGCAGTCGGCGGTCAGCTCGCTGGGTGTGAAGGGCGCAAGTTTGAAGGCCCACTTGTAGAGATCCATGTTGGCGTGCAGGCAGCCGCGCTGCTCGAACTGGTCGGTCGTCGCGCGCTCGGGCTGGAGGCGGTTCAACGGCCGCGCCGCGGGGGTAAAGAAGCGGAACGCGTCGAAGTGCGAGCAGCGGATCGGCTGCGCCTCGACGATGCGCGCGAGCTCGTCGGGCGGGAAGCGCAGCGGCCAGGCGTTGTGCCGCACCGCATCGGGCGTTTGCCGGTAAACCATCGCCCACTCGTGCAGGCCGAAGCACCCGAACGCGGGTGCCCGTTCCGTCGTGGCGCGCAGCAGGCCGGCCAGCCAGACGAGCGTGTCGCGGCGCTTGGCGTCGAAGGCGGCCGGGTTAAGCGCGACCCCGCCGTCGGTCTCATGGTATTCCGGCCAGCGCAGGAATTCGCGCGCGGTCTCACCGAGCAGCACGACATCAGGACCCGGATGCCAGCGGCGGAGCCAGCTCGGGCGGAAACGGTAATACTCGAACAGAAAATCCTCCACCGGGTGCTTCTCGCCGCGGGTCTGCCGGGCCTGGTGCGGGTCGGTCCACGCGCGCACGCGCCGCTCGTGCGCCGCCCGGCGCACGCACCAGTCGGCCTCGGGCAAGCGCCGGAAACGCTCGATCACGATGTCCACCCCGATACGCAAGTGATCCATGGTGACGAAAGCAACCGCAAGCACGCCGCGCTCTCCCGGACCGGCATGGCTTTCGTGTCAGGCCTACAAGCCCAATGTTCGTATTACGAACATTGGGGTGCGCTTACGGCCGGGAGACAAAGCCGAATGTTCGTAATACGAACATTTGCTGCCGTGTTGCGACGGGTTGGGAAACGACTCCGGGAGGATCAGGGGGAGGCGAGGAGGAGCCGGCGCACGCCTTCGATGGGCGACTGGGTGATAAATTGCAGGGCGACCGGCCAGCGGAGTTTGGCGGTGAGGGAGCGCAGGGCGAAGGCGGCGGGCACGGAGTTCAAGATGCGACCGCTCACGCCGCAGGGGAGAGGGACGGCAGGCGACGGAAAAAGCCGGTGAATCACCTGGTCGGCGAGGCGCGCCAACTCGGTGACGGAATCGGCCACGACCTGCTGGGCGGGGCCGCAGTCCTGCTCGGCAAGTTCGAGCACGCGCGGGGCAAAGGCGGAGATGGCAGCATTGGCGCCGGCGTCGTTGTAAAGGAAACGGGAGTTGGCTGCGTAATCGGTCAGGCCGGTGTGGACGCGCAAGGCCTCGGCGAGAGGTGAGAGTGACTTGGAGCCGGGCATGGACTGGCCTTGCAGTTCCAACAATGCGTGCGCCATCGCCCGGCGGCCGAGGTCGAAGCCGCTGCCGGCGTCGCCGAGTTTCCAGCCGAGGCCGCCCGCGTAGTGGACGGAGCCGTCGGGTGCGCGGGCGGTCACGAAGGAGCCGGTGCCCGCGTGCAGCACGAGGCCGGGTTTGCCGCCGGTGGCGAGTTCGAGCACGGGCAGCGAGTCGGGTCCGGTGGTGATCGCGCCGAAATCCTTCAGGGCGTCGGCCGTTTCCCGCCAGAACGGCGGGGAGCCGGCCATGTAGAGATGCAGGGCGGAGACGGGACTCCGGAGACCGGAGTCCGGAAGCGAGCTGCGCAACGCCGCGAGGCCGATGAGCAGGATATCGCGGGCTTTCTCGGGTCCGATCTGGCTCGGGTTACAACCCGAGGCGAGATGGCGCGCGATGACTTCGCCGGCGGCGTCCACGAGGATGAACTCGGTCTTCGTGCCGCCGCCGTCCACGCCGATCTTGTAGGAGGTATTGCCCACGGAACACACGGAATACACGGAACGAGGGGGACCGGAATTCTTTTCCGCGCACTCCGTTTTTTCCGCGGGCAAAACTCAGGCCAGCTGGCGGCTGAGGCGGCCCTTGTATTTGGCGCCCAGGCTGCGGTTGTATTCGATGGCGTCGGGCATGTTCTGGCTGCGCAGGATCGGGAGGGCGTGGCCGCCGGTCTTCAGCCACTCGATGGTTTCCAGCATCAGCAGATTCAGCAGCGTGGCCCCGATGAGCGTCGAGGTGGGGCCGGCCTTGATCGTGTCGGTCACCGGCGCGATGGCGTCGCCGGGCAGGCCGAGATTGTCGAGGACGTGGTCGGCGACCTCGTGGAGTTTTTTTCCGCCGGGATGAACCGTGGGGGCGGTCTTGGACATCTCCACGCAGGTCAGGCCGATGACAGTCAGCCCCTTTTGCTTCGCATAGAGCGCCACCTCGATGGGCGAGGAGTTTTTGCCGGAGTTGGAAATGACGATGATCGTCTCGCCGGCGAGCAGGCCGTATTGGCGGTCGTAGCGCTCGGCGATCTTCGTGCCGTAGCCGACCATGTTCTCGATGAACCCGCCGGTCGGGTCGTAGAGACCGCTCACGCAGACAAGGCCGCCCGCGCGGCCGATGATTTCCCGGCCGATGACCTCACTGTGGCCGCTGCCGAAGGTGTGGATCACGCCGCCGGCTGCGACGGACTGGCCGAGGATCGCGCCAAGTTTTTTCAGGGTCGGAGCGTTCTGTTCGCGGGCGCGGGCAAGGAGGGCGGTCGCGGTGGCGTAATAGGTGTCGGCGATCGAGGACATGGTCAGCGGGAGAAGGATAAGCCGACCGAACCAAACACATCGCGGCGGGGTTGGCCGTAAAAATCTTTGGTGCGGTAGTTCTGGGTGTAGGCGATCTGGAATTCGGGCCAGTGAAGCACGAAGCCGAGGCTGAGGTCGGCGACGACGGGGCGCTTCCGCACCGAATGGCTGTCGCGCCAGGTGTTGCCGTCGAGGAAGATGTCGCGTGCGACGGCGCGCACCTCGCCGCTGGCATAGGTGTAGGCGGAGAAGCGGTCGGGGCTGCCGTCATTGGCCGTGCCACCGCCACCGGGCCGGATGAGATCGGCGCCGAAATCGGCAGGCAGGCGCCAGCCGACGCGCACCACCACGCCGCCGGCGAGATGGGTCGCGACGTTGCCCAGCGTGACCCGATGGCGGAGCATCAGGTCCACTCCCAGGCGTGAGCCGGTTTCCTCGCTCCATTGCCACGTGCGGTAGCGGCGCTCCCACGAGAGCTGCAGGCCGGGCTCGTCGCGCAGCTGGTTGTCCCAGCCCTCGGCGTGGGGCACGTTGATCACGTCGTGCCAGGAATTCTGAAACTGCTCACCGAGAGCGGAGGGGCCGATGATTCCGAAGGAGAGTTCGACGAGCCGGAGCTGGTCGTCCAGCTGCGCATGCAGCAGGATCGAACCGTAGAGCCAGCCGGCGTAGGGGCGGTCGTTGGGGAGCAGGGTCGCGGTGTCGGTATCGGTGGGGGTGTAGGTGTTGTGGCCGAGGGCCGAGCCGACCTTGTAGCGCCATTTCACGTGCTCCGGGTCCATCCACGGCATGATCCTCGCCGCGGTCTGCACGAACTCGTGCGACTCGTTGAGGTTGGTCTCGCCCAGCCAGGTGAGCTTGAACCCGTTGGTGTAGTGGCGGTCGGTGCCGGCGAAATACTTGTCGTTCTCACTGACGACGGTGAAGGTGCTGTTGCGGATATTGAGCACCGGCAGGGACTCGCCAGCGAGGGCGGCGGCCGCGACGCCGCATAGGGAACAGGTGATCACCCGGATGAAAAACATGGGCGCGAATCAAACCCAGAAGCTCAGGCGAAACCAGCGTTATGTGACAGATCGAAGGTGATTACCGTTTGACCGGGTCAGCGCCATCTCGCTGTATGCCCGGATGCGGCCGGGCCAGCCGCGCAACCCCTCCCGCCGATGCGTCGCCCCTGCCTGTTCGCGTTTTTGTGGATGTTCACCACGGTCCTTGCCGCCGGGGAGATCGTGCCACTGGAAAAGTTCACCCAGGACACCCGGTTCTCCCGGGCCCGGTTGTCGCCCGACGGGCGCTACATCGCCTGCCTGCAGGTGCTGAACGGCGATCCGTGGCTGATGATTCTCGATCTGGAAACGAAGAAGACCGCGCGGGTGAATCCCGGCGCCACGCGCAGCGGCCTGCGCAAGGAGGTCGCCAGCTTCCGCTGGGTCAGCGACCGGCGCATCAGTTTCGTCACGACCGTGTGGGACGGCCAGTCGTTCACCGGCGTCAGCGCGGTGGATTGCGACGGGAAAAACTGGGCGGCCTTTGCCGGTCCCGACGTCGATCCCACCGATCCGCGACCGCTGCTGGCGACGAAGATTATCCACAGTTTCAACGACGCCGACCAGAACGTGCTGATGCTCGACCAGGGATTCTACGAGGGCAGCGACCTGGTCTATCCCGACGTCGTTCGCGTGAGCACCCTGAAAGCCACGATGCGCACGGTCGTGAAGAATCCCGGCAACGTGGTGGGCTGGGTGCCCGACCGCGAGGGCGTGGTCCGCCTCGGCATCACGCGCGACGGCCTGCGGCACGGCGTGATCTACCGCGAGAACGAGCAGGCCAAGTGGCGCACGATGCCGCTCGGTGATGAGGCGGCGGGCCGCCTCAGCCCGCTCGGTTTCGATCATGACGGGAAGAAACTGATTGTCGTGGCGAACAACGAGCAGAAGCGGCGCGCGGTCTATTACTACGACATCGCGGCCGGGAAACTCGGCGAGATCATCGCCAGCCACTCGGAGTTCGACATCATTCCCGAACGCGGCGCGCCGGCCATCGACGGCATCAGTTTGTCCGCTCCCGTGATGTCGGAACTCACCGAGAGTGTGGTGGGCATCCGCTATCTCACGGACGGCCCACGTTTGCACTGGTTCGATCCCGGCTTAGCCAACCTGCAGGCGGGCCTCGACCAGCTGCTGCCGAAAACGATCAACCTGATTGTCAGCCGCTCTCGTGACGAGAAACGGTTTCTCGTCCTCGCCTTCTCCGACCGCGATCCGGGCACCTACTACCTCGTGGATCTCAAGGCGGCCAAGCCGGAGGTCTCCCGCCTGGCCGAGCGCATGCCGGGTCTGCCGGTGGCCGCGATGGCGCCGATGTATCCGGTCGAATACCGTGCGCGCGACGGCGAGGCGATCCACGGTTACCTGACTCTGCCGCCGGGGGCCGGGAAGACCAACCTGCCCGTGGTTGTCATGCCGCACGGCGGGCCCTTTGTGCGCGACAGCTGGCAGTTCAACCCGCTGGTGCAGTTCCTCGCCAATCGCGGCTATGCGGTTTTCCAGATGAATTTCCGCGGCTCGCCGGGCTATGGCACGGAATTTTACCGCAAGGGTCGGCGCGAGATCGGCCGCGGCATGCAGGACGACATCGAGGATGGCACGCGCTGGCTCATCCAGCAGGGCCTGGCCGATCCGCAGCGCGTCGCCATCGTGGGCGGCAGCTACGGCGGCTACGCCGCGTTGTTTGCCCTCGGACATGATCCCGAGCTCTACCGCTGCGGCGTGTCCATCAACGGCGTGACGGACTGGACCGACATCACCAAGGAAAGAAAGGGCGAGGAATATCGCTACGCCTACCTCTTCTTCCGCGAGTGGATCGGCGA
>JACCDR010512890.1_pt1 | contig 12508 bp, 12 predicted proteins | sample 7446431 | NCBI WGS metagenome assembly JACCDR01 (sample SAMN15323443, study PRJNA562643) | freshwater metagenome | isolation source: river surface water | place: USA:Blue River Watershed | collected 2017-08-17
AATCTACACCAATTACAAGGATATTTTTATGAGTTTGAAATGCGGCATCGTGGGTTTGCCCAACGTTGGCAAATCCACCCTGTTCAACGCCCTGACCAAAGCGGGCATCGCGGCTGAGAATTACCCCCAAGGGTGGACGATTAAACGGACGTAGAGGCCTCAATGGTTTCAAGCATTTCATAAAAATTCGGGAGCTGTTCTAGGACAAAATTCCCGCTGACAGAAGCATCAACGGACAAGGCCATCTTAGGATGGCTTTTTGTTTTTGTCGGCTATGAGTCCTATATCGATATGGGCCAATGCCAGCCTAAATAGCTGAGAAAGTCATCCATGTTGCCTGTTGGCCACAAGCGGATAGGTCGTAATTAGTTCGTGCGAATCGCATCGTGCACCGTGACTTAGCTAGAAGGTGCATTTCCAAATGGCCCCTATGCTGTCTGACCAGGGGAAAAGAAACCAAACAGTCACAATCTATGGGTGTGGTTTGAAGGAGATTTTGTGGTTACCGTTGAACAGTGCTTCTTAGGCGTTTGCTTCATACCGCTGGATGGCAATGAGCAAAAGTTTTTTGGATTCGCAGAATTTCTCACCGGTCTTGCGCTTATGGTGTTGGCTTGGACGATCGCTGACGTCCGATACCGGTTCCGAGTTCGGACCGCCCCCATACCTTTGTTGGGCATCACGTTTTTGGTTGTCGTTCTGGTCGGTATGCTCACACTACTGACGGACCTCTGGCGCGCTCAGCAGTGGCTCGTGCCAAAGGGGAGCCTTCTAACGCCTGCGTCGTGGCAAGCGCTCCTGGGCGGACTTTTCCTACTGACGTTTCTTACCTGGGCATGGTTCGCATTCATTCGGCCAACGACATACGGTAGGTACAACGCCAAGCGCTTCGCACAGACCCTGTACCAATTCATTCTCAAGGGCTCACCAGACGAACTTGCTGTCATCGCAGACGAACTTGCCTATTCGGCTCGAGCGCTTGTTGGACACGCCACGGATAGGGGCAAGTTGAAGAACTATCGGGCTGAAGGAACGAATGAGAAGAAAGACCCTCCGAAGGTTGAGGGGTACGCCAACGACCTGCTTTTGCTCATTGCTGACAAGAGGCTTTGCCGTTCAATCGTTGAGTCTTCACCAGGTACTGCGTTGGCAGTGTTCCACGCAATGGCTGAAATGAATAGACACGGAATCCAAGTGGAAACCTTCGCCAAAAATATCGTCAACGAGGCGCTCGCAAACAAGGACTCATTCCTCTACCACGAGGCCGAGGGCTATGAATCAGGGTTGATCGGCTACCACAAGCCACTCAGTCAAGCCATGTTCTCCAACTACGACATGGTCGAAACCATCGGTACGATGCTTGATTCCGATATATCACGCAAGTCGGAATGGGATGCTGACCAATGGGAAGCCTACTGCCGCATCGTCTTAATTACCTTTCGCGACTACGTCAAAAAAGGGCACAGGGGCCACTCGTTTGCACTCTACAGGGCAAAAGGCTACATTGAGCGTGCAGTCTCCGATATTTATACATTGAACGAACTTCCACACGCTTGGGACACCGACTCGTCCCGTCGACTTCGTGTTGTTGTTGAGTTCATCAAAGACGCGATCAAGGTCCTCGACGAGAAGTGGACTCCTGGCCAAGCTCGCATCCGCGTCAAAGAAAAGCACGGGCATTGGCACGAGACTTTCTACGATCACATTGCCAGCTTGATTTTCGAGGTGATCTTTCACGCTTCGGCTGTAAGGGCACCACAGTGGGGATGCTGGACGATTCAGCACAACTCGGTGTGGGGGGAGCTGTTTAACTTCAGTCAGCTAAGTGGACCCGCGGGCAAGGTGGTGAAGTTTAAGGTGCGACGACTCCTGTACGACGAGATTGCCAACATGAGGCGGTTCCCGAACTTCAAAGGCGCAAAGATTCTCGGCTTTTGTTTGAACGTGATGGGACTAACTCTCAGCCAGCAGGACTACGACAAAGACAGCAGGGCGCTTAAAAGGGCAGTGCTGGCTTGGACGAAGAGAAACTTTGTTTGGCTGCACGAGTACAACCCGCGTGTTGCTGAAGCGTGCTTGGTAGATGGCATGACCTTTGATGCGGAGCATCAACGATTAGTACGTACATCTCAAGCCGAAGGACTTAGGCGCGAAAGCAGTTATGTCTATTTCGAACTTGATCCTGCTGCACCGGCTTCCGAATAGATGCTGTCCTATCGCTGAAGTAAACGCGCGGTTCCTCAGTCTCGGATAACGCTGCGCTACTATGCTCAATACAGACTCTGTGTTGGAAGTTGACTTAATTCTTTAGCGTTGCTAAGGATGCGTCTAAGTACGGTATCACTAACCCCCAGCTTCTGACCCACAGTTGCGAACATCTTGCGCAGATCATGAAGCATGAAACGAGGCGCACCGACGCGCATTGCCATCGCCCAAAGGTGTTCGGCACTGACGCCTTTAAATATTTGGTCCTCATCCTCTAACCCCACTGACCTACGTTCCAGAATCTCCCGCATCATCGGTGTGATGGGGAGACTATGCGGGCGCCCCGTCTTGGTCTCAGGAATGCTCAAAACGCTGCCAGCGAGGTCAATTTGCTTCAGACGTATCTCCCTAGCTTCATTGCGTCGAAGCCCTGTGAAAAGCACGAAATAAAGGTAATCCCGCTGGCGCTCTTTGAGCTTGTCTACCGCTTCACGCCACAGAGGCAACTCAGACTCCTGCAACACTCGCGCTCGGGGCTTGGTTCGTTCTGGCAGTAATCCAGCAGCAGCAAGTCTCACAAAAGGGGACTTGATATTGAGACCATGAACCGCATTCACGAACTTAATCACTGCCCCAATCACACCTCGTCCTAGTTCTACGAGTGAATTACCTGTGTTCTGAGAAAACCAGTGGCAATGCTCGGCAAACGCTCCATGGCCCATTTGATCGACTGACTGATCTAGCCAATCTCCGAAGTGGGTTCTAAAAAACGACTCATACCGACGCTGGCTAGATGGTTTGATTCCTTTTGCAACACAGTAAGCCACATAGACCTCACGAAGCGTTGGCAGGTCTTGAGGGACTTGTCGGCTCGGTCGTTCACCTTTTCGACACTGACGAAGCACTTCCATTGCTTTGCTTCGGGCTTCTTCAACACTCATTAGTGGCCAGCAACCAAGCATCATCCGGAACTGTTTACCCCTAACGCTGGTTGCAATCAAAAAGGTGCGCTTTCGCTTGTTGAGACGAACGCAAAAGCCTTGAAGAAAGCGATCACGCAGGATTCGACCATCGGCTGCGGTAGAGCGCTGAAGCAGGGATTCGCTGATAAGTACAATCATCAGCAGTTACTCCAGGACAAAACGAGGACAAAAAACTCGGTGAAACCGAGATTTTTGTCGGTATGTCCTTGCACTTCTGCCAATTGCTGCAAGCGTGGATCGGGGACTTCGACCACGCCCGTGTTGGGCTCGATTGTGCAGATGGGGTATTGATATACAAGGAAAAAATTATGAGTTTGAAATGCGGCATCGTGGGTTTGCCCAACGTTGGCAAATCCACCCTGTTCAACGCCCTGACCAAAGCGGGCATCGCGGCTGAGAATTACCCCTTCTGCACGATTGAGCCCAACACCGGTGTGGTCGAAGTCCCCGATCCACGCTTGCAGCAATTGGCCGAAATCATCACGCCCGAGCGCATTGTTCCTGCCATTGTGGAATTTGTGGACATCGCGGGTTTGGTGGCAGGTGCCAGCACGGGCGAAGGCTTGGGCAACAAGTTTTTGGCCCATATCCGCGAAACCGATGCCATCGTCAACGTGGTGCGCTGCTTTGAAGACCCCAACGTGATTCACGTGGCCAACAAGGTCGACCCCATTGCCGACATTGAAGTGATTCAGACCGAGCTGTGCTTGGCCGACTTGGCTGCGGTGGAAAAAGCCATTCACCGCGTGAGCAAAATTGCCCGCTCTGGCGACAAAGAAGCCGTCAAGCAAATGGCGATTCTTGAGAAGTGCCAAGCCGCATTGAACGACACCAAGCCTGTGCGTACCATCGACTTCAGCAAAGAAGAGCGTGTCGAGCTCAAGCAGTTCTTCCTCATCACCGCCAAGCCCGCCATGTTTGTGGCCAATGTGTCGGAAGACGGTTTTGAGAACAACCCCTTCTTAGACCGCCTCAAAGAATTTGCCCACGCGCAAAACGCACCTGTGGTGGCGATCTGCGCCAAGATCGAAGCCGAGTTGTCGGAGATGGAGGACGCGGACCGCTTGGAATTCCTCAAAGAATTGGGCCAAGACGAACCCGGCCTGAACCGCTTGATTCGCGCCGCCTACGACTTGTTGGGTTTGCAAACCTACTTCACCGCTGGCGTGAAAGAAGTGCGCGCATGGACCATCCACAAAGGCGACACCGGCCCGCAAGCCGCAGGCGTGATTCACACCGACTTTGAAAAAGGCTACATCCGCGCACAGACCATCGCGTTTGAAGATTTCATTTCTTTCAAAGGCGAACAAGGCGCCAAAGACGCAGGCAAGATGCGCGCGGAAGGTAAGGAATACGTTGTCAAGGACGGCGACGTGATGAACTTCTTGTTCTCGTCGTAAGGCCTTGCTGCTGCAATAAAAAAGCCGCTCAGTGAGCGGCTTTTTTGTTTCTAACTTCAATTGAGCTTAACCCTATGGCACTAGGCTAAACGCTATCGACAAACTATACGCTTTTTGCGTACAATTAAATGAAAGCAGTTTTTGTTGAGTTGCCAGCGTTTTCTCGCTACCGAGCCGACTATCTAGACGACGAAGACTTTCGTGAGCTACAAACGGCCATGATGAAGAACCCTGAATCAGGAGATGTCATTGAAGGTACGGGTGGGCTTCGCAAATTACGTCATGCCGATGTGCGTCGAGGCAAAGGCAAACGTGGCGGCTTGCGAGTCATCTATTACTGGTGGGATGGCGCTAACCAATTTTGGTTGTTCACGCTGTATGACAAAGACGAAATGACGGATTTGAATCCTGATGAAAAGAAGGCGCTCAAACACATGTTGAAAACCGAGCTGGAGGCGCGGCGATGAAGAAACGAAATCTTTTTGCAGAGTTGACCGAAGGCTTTGACGCTTTGGGCAATGCACGTGCGGGCAAACAAACGCTGCGCACACATGTGGTGGAAGACAAGCCAGCGCCCGAAGTGACGGCTGATGAACTGCTGGCGCTGCGTGAGCGCTTGCATTTGTCACGCGCTTTGTTTGCGCGCTACTTGCGTACCAAGCCGCGCACGCTCGAGAACTGGGAGCAGGGGCGGGCTAAACCTAATCCGCATGCGGCTTTGCTCATCCGCCTTGTTGAGAAATATCCAGATACGGTTGAGCGGTTAGCGGCTGTCTAACTAACCCATCCCCCAATGCTGCGGAAACACCCAAAGCAACCCACCCGTCATCACCACATACCGCGCAAATTTGCCAATGGCCATGTAAACCACGCAGGGCCAAAAGGGCAAGCGCATCCAACCCGCTATGGCGCACAGCGGGTCGCCCACGCCAGGTAGCCAGCTCAGTAAACAGGCTTTGGGGCCAAGGGCGTGCAGCCATTGCAAGGCGCGTGCGTCGTGGCCCGAGGTTTCTTGGTGGCGAACTTTGTCGCTCACCTTGTGCGCGCCGTGGCCCATCCACCAGCTGATGGCACCGCCTGCGGTGTTGCCCACGGTGGCCACCAAAATGGCGGGCCAAAAAAGTTCTGGGTTGAGTTTGACTAAGCCAAACACCACGGGCTCCGAGCCCATGGGCAGCAAGGTTGCCGACACCAGCGACACCACAAAGACAGTGCTCAGGCCGTATTCGGGCAGGGCCAAGGCGGCCAACACAGATTGCATCCAAATTTCCATGCCCGCAGTGTAGTGCTGAAATTTTCAGCAGGTACAATCTCGCCTCCTTTTTAAGCACTCCCCACTTCTCCCATCCCCATGCACATCGGTCAATACACACTGGCAAACAACTTGTTTGTCGCGCCGATGGCTGGCGTGACCGACCGGCCGTTTCGCATGTTGTGCAAACAGTTGGGTGCGGGCTATGCGGTGAGCGAGATGGTCACCTCGCGCAAAGACTTGTGGGCCAGCCTCAAAACCTCACGCCGCGCAGACCACACTGGCGAGAGCGGCCCCATCGCCGTGCAAATTGCAGGCACTGACGCGGCCATGATGGCTGAAGCCGCGGTGTACAACATCGAGCGCGGTGCGCAAATCATCGACATCAACATGGGTTGCCCCGCCAAGAAGGTGTGCAACAAATGGGCAGGCTCGGCGCTGATGCAAGACGAGTCTTTGGCCCTATCGATTGTTGAAGCGGTGGTCAACGCCGCGCAGCCGCACAACGTGCCCGTCACCCTCAAGATGCGCACGGGCTGGTGCGACACCCACAAAAACGCTGTCAGCATTGCGCGTGCCGCTGAAGGCGTGGGCGTGCAAATGCTCACCGTGCACGGCCGCACCCGCGAGCAAGGCTACAAAGGCTTTGCCGAGTACGACACCATTGCCGCCGTGAAGCAAGCGGTGCGCGTGCCCGTGGTGGCCAACGGCGACATTGATTCGCCCGAGAAAGCCAAAGAAGTGTTGAAGCTCACTGGCGCGGATGCGCTGATGGTGGGCCGTCCCGCACAAGGCCGCCCTTGGATCTTCCGCGAGATTGCACATTACTTGGCCACGGGCGAACACTTGGCACAACCCTTGGTGGAAGAGGTGAGCCGCTTGTTGCTGGCGCACCTGAACGAGCATTACGCCTTGTATGGCGAACGCACCGGTGTGCGCAGCGCGCGCAAGCACATTGCTTGGTATGTGCGCAGCTTGCCCGGTGGCGAGGTGTTTCGCCAACACATGAACACCTTAGAAGACAGCGCGTCGCAACACCGCGCCGTGGCTGCCTTCTTCGATGACTTGGCCGAGCGTCACGAGCGCTTGCCCGAACCTGTTTTATTAGAAGAACCGTTAGCTTTGCATGAGTAAAAAACACATTGAAGAGGTGGTACGTGCCAGCCTCGAAACCTATTTCCGCGACCTCAAAGGCACAGAGCCCGACAACCTGCACGACATGATGGTGCGCGTCGTTGAAAAACCGCTGCTCGAAGTGGTGATGCAACACGCCGATCACAACCAATCACGCGCCGCCGAATGGTTGGGCCTCAACCGCAACACGCTGCGCAAAAAACTTCTCGAACACAAACTCATCAAATAAGACTGCACCCCATGAAAGCACTCATCTCCGTCTCTGACAAAACCGGCATCGTCGAACTCGCCCAACAACTCCACGCTTTGGGCGTGGGCCTCATCTCCACCGGCGGCACTGCCAAGCTCTTGGCCGACAAGGGCTTGCCCGTGACCGAAGTGGCTGAAGTCACCGGCTTTCCCGAAATGCTCGATGGCCGTGTGAAAACACTGCATCCCAAAGTGCACGGCGGCTTGCTGGCGCGCCGCGACACGCCCGAGCACATGGCTGCCTTGAAGGCGCACAACATCGATACCATCGATCTGCTCATCGTCAACCTCTACCCGTTTGAAGCCACCGTGGCCAAGCCCGGCTGCACATTGGCCGACGCCATCGAGAACATTGACATTGGTGGCCCCGCCATGGTGCGCTCTGCCGCTAAGAACTGGAAAGACGTGGGCATCGTTACCGATGCGAGCCAATACGCCGACGTGATTGCCGAGCTCAAAGCCAACGGCAAGTTGAGCGACAAGCTGCGCTTCGCTTTGTCGGTGGCCGCGTTCAACCGCATCAGCCAATACGACGGCGCGATCAGCAACTACCTATCCAGCGTCAACTTTGAAGCTGAAAAACTCAGCGAAGCCTACGTGCCCGAACGCGCTCAATTCAGCGGCCAGTTCAACGAGCAATACGTCAAAGTGCAAGACCTGCGTTACGGCGAAAACAGCCACCAGCAAGCCGCTTGGTACCGCGACCTCGCGCCCGCTGCAGGTTCGCTCGCCACTGGCGTGCAGTTGCAAGGCAAGGAGCTCAGCTACAACAACATCGCCGACGCCGATGCGGCGTGGGAATGCGTCAAGAGCTTTGACACTTCGGCCTGTGTCATCATCAAACACGCGAACCCCTGCGGCGTGGCCGTGGGCGCCACACCGTTCGAGGCCTACAGCAAAGCCTTCCAGACCGACCCCACCAGCGCGTTTGGCGGCATCATCGCCTTCAACCGCCCCGTGGACAAAGCCGCAGCCGAAGCGGTGAGCAAGCAGTTTGTCGAAGTGCTCATGGCCCCCGACTTCAGCGCTGAAGCGCTGGAAGTGTTCAAGAGCAAAGTCAATGTGCGTTTGATGAAAATCGCCTTGCCCGCCAATTACGGCGATGTGCGCAATGCCTTGGAAACCAAGCGCGTGGGCTCTGGCCTCTTGCTGCAAAGCGCTGACAACCACGAGTTGGCTTTGGCTGACTTGAAGATCGTCACCGTCAAACAACCCACGCCTGAAGAACTCAACGATTTGTTGTTCGCTTGGAAAGTGGCCAAGTTCGTCAAATCTAACGCCATCGTGTTCTGCAAAAACGGCATGACCATGGGCGTGGGCGCTGGCCAGATGAGCCGCCTCGACTCGGCTCGTATCGCCAGCATTAAGGCCGAAGCGGCCAAGCTCAGCTTGCAAAACACTGTGGTCGCCAGCGACGCCTTCTTCCCCTTCCGTGACGGCCTCGACGTGGTGGTGGACGCGGGCGCAACCTGCGTGGCCCAGCCCGGTGGCTCGATGCGCGACCAGGAAGTCATCGACGCTGCCAACGAACGCGGCGTGGCGATGGTGTTCACGGGCGTGCGCCACTTCCGTCACTGATTGCCTCCATTGAGTTTTGAATCACTTGGCTTGAGCCCAGCGCTGCAACGCGCTGTGGTTGGTATGGGCCTGTACGCGCCCACCCCCATCCAAGCGCAAGCCGTGCCTGCTGCGCTGCAAGGCGCAGACGTGTGGGCCACCGCGCCTACTGGTTCGGGTAAGACGCTGGCGTTTGCTTTGCCATTGGTGCAGCAGCATGTGCTCGTGCCGCGCCCTGCAGGCTATCGCCGTTCTGTGCGCACGCTCGTGCTGGTGCCCACACGCGAGCTGGCGGTGCAGGTGGGAGAGGTATTCACCAACTTGGGTTACCCGCAGGGGCTCAAAGTGGCGGTGGTGTATGGCGGTGTGTCGATCAACCCACAAATGATGGGCTTGCGCGGCGGCGCTGACATCGTGGTGGCGACGCCTGGACGTTTGCTTGATTTGGTCGACCACAATGCGGTGCAACTCAAAGACGTGCAGCACCTCGTGCTGGACGAAGCCGACCGTTTGCTCGATCTCGGTTTTGCCGACGAGTTGCAGCGTGTGTTGGCATGCTTGCCCGCTAAGCGACAAACCTTGTTGTTCTCAGCCACGTATGCGGGCGAGGTGCAAACGCTGGCGCAAAGCCTGTTGCACCACCCTGTGCGTGTGACGGTGGAGGCGATTGAAGCGCAAGCGCCCGACATTCGTCAACGTGCGATTGCCGTGGACGAGAAAAAACGCACCGCCTTGCTGCGCCACCTCATTGCCGAAAACGGATGGAAGCGCGTGCTGGTGTTTGTGGCCACACGCTACGCGTGTGAGCATGTGGCCAACAAGCTCTATAAGGCGGGCGTTTACGCCACGGCGTTTCATGGTGAGATGAGCCAAGGCGCACGTCAAGACGTGCTCAAGGAATTCAAAGAAGACCGATGGGAAGTGGTGGTCACCACCGACCTTGCGGCACGTGGCATTGACATTGCCAATTTGCCCGTGGTCGTGAACTACGACTTGCCGCGTTCGGCCACCGACTACACCCACCGCATTGGCCGCACGGGCCGTGCCGGTGCGCAGGGCGAAGCGGTGAGTTTTGTTACCGCGGCTACGCAAGCGCATTGGAAGCTGATTCGAAAACGCGCCCAAGTCGAGCTGCCGATCGAGGTGCTACCCAACTTTGAGCCCACAGACGAAGCGCCTGCGCTGTCACCGCTGAACGATGGCAATGGCGGCATCAAAGGCAAGCGCCCCAGCAAAAAAGACAAGCTGCGTGCGGCAGCAGCAGCCGAACAAGCCAAACCCTAAATAAAAAGCCACCTTCGAGGTGGCTTTTTTGTGGGAACTCAAAGGCTTAGTCGTTGCCGTCGTCAAAGCCGTCGAACGCATGGCGCTCTTGGTATTCATGGGCCGCGCCTGCAGGGCGCTTCGTACGCACGCCATGTTTGGCCAAAATTTCGACATAAAACTGCTTGGCTTGGTTGGCCACGGCGTTGTCAATGCAGGTGATGACGTTGGCCAAGTGCACCACTTCGGCGGTGTCTTCGGTCAAACCAAATTTGCAATCGAAGTCCCAAAAGTCCACACCTTCGGGCAAGTCGCGACGACGCTCGCGCTTGAGGTATTTGCGAATGTCGTGTTTGATGCTGTCGAGCAAACGGTCTGGGTGTTTGCCTTCAACTTGAAGTTGGAATGTTTTTTTCATGAAAGTCCTTGAGGGGAAATACGCCCGAGAAGGACGAAACAAAAAATAGAGTTAGAGCTTGGCAAACACATCGCTGGCTGCTTGCACAGTGGCGGAAATGTCGGCATCGGTGTGGGCCGCGCTGACAAAGCCTGCTTCGTACAACGCGGGTGCAATGTACACGCCGCGGTCGAGCAAACCGTGGAACAAGGTGTTGAACTTGGCGCTGTCGCTGGTCATGACCTTGGCGTAGTTTTGGGGCAGTTCGGGCAACAAGAAGAAACCGAACATGCCGCCTTGGCAGTCTGCTGCAAACGGCACACCGGCTTTGGCCGCTGCACCTTTGAGACCGTCCACCAAGTGTTGGGTCTTGGCGCTCAAGCTGTCCCAAAAACCGGGCTTGGCAATTTCGCGCAGTGTGGCCAAACCGCAAGCGGTGGCTACGGGGTTGCCGCTCAAGGTGCCGGCTTGGTACACAGGGCCGGTGGGGGCCAGCTGGCGCATGATGTCGCGTGGACCACCAAACGCTGCCAATGGCATGCCGCCGCCAATGACTTTGCCCAGCACCGTCAGGTCGGGTTTGAAGCCAGGGATGAGCTGGGCGTACACGCTTTGCGCAGAACCCAGCGCCACGCGGAAGCCGGTCATCACCTCGTCAAACACAAACAGTGCACCGTGCTCGGTGCACAACTCGCGGCAGCGCTTCATGAAGGGCACGCTGGCGCGCACGAAGTTCATGTTGCCGGCGATGGGCTCGATCATCACGCACGCGAGTTCTTTGCCGTGCAGTTGGAAAGCTTCTTCAAGTTGCGCGACGTTGTTGTATTCGAGCACCAGCGTGTGTTGCACCACCTCGGGCGGTACGCCAGCACTGGTGGGGTTGCCAAAGGTGGCCAAGCCCGAACCCGCCTTGACCAGCAACGCGTCCGCATGACCGTGGTAGCAGCCTTCGAACTTGATGATCTTGCTGCGACCCGTGGCGCCGCGGGCCAGGCGCAGGGCGCTCATGCCCGCTTCAGTGCCGGAGCTGACCAAACGCACCATCTCCATGGAGGGGACGTGCTTCAAAATTTCTTCGGCCAGTTCGATTTCGCGCTCAGTCGGTGCGCCGAATGAGAAGCCGTCAAGCGCTGCTTTTTGCACCGCTTCGAGCACCACGGGGTTGCCGTGGCCCAAGATCATGGGGCCCCAAGAGCCGATGTAGTCGATGTACTTTTGGCCATTCGCATCCCAAAAGTAAGCGCCTTGGGCGCGTTGCACAAAGCGGGGCGTGCCACCCACGGCGCGGAAAGCGCGTACGGGTGAGTTGACGCCGCCAGGAATCACTTGGGCGGCGCGGTCAAACAGGGTTTGGTTCAAATCGGTCATGGTTCTAGAAATCAATGTTTGGTTTCGTGGCGGGGTAGCGAGAAGTCTTCGGCGGTGGCGGGCAAGCCATCGGTGTCTTCGCTCTCTGCGCCTTCTTCGTCGGCCTCAGCCCAGAACAAACGGTCGGGCACGATGTGCCCCATGCCTGGACGAAAGCCGCTGTTGAGGCTTTGGTCCAAGTAGTTCAAGGCTTCGCGCGTGGCCAACTCAAGGTCGGTGCCTGCTGCCAAAACAGAGGCCAAGGTGACGCTGAGGGTGTCGCCCGCGCCCGAGAACAACGCGTCAAAGCGTTCAAAACGTTCGCTCACCATCACTGTGTGCGCGGTGGCCAGGGCGTTTTCCACATGTTGGTCTGGGTGGTTGATGCCGGTCACCAACACATAGGGCACGCCCACTTCGGCGGCAGCACGCGCAATGTCTCGTGGACTCGGGCTTTTCTCGCTGCTCCAGTCGGGCAGCAACCAACGCCACAAGCTGTTGAGGTTGCCCACTAAGACCGTGGTTTGGGGCAGTATGAGCTCACGGAACGCATCGAGGTAGGCGTCAATTTTTTCGTCTTCCCACCACGACAAATTGGGCATGTAGGCGATGACGGGCACTTCGGCATAGTCAGCACTGATCTCGGCGATGGCGCTCAAGTTGTCAGGTGTGCCGCAAAACCCCACCTTGATGATTTGCACGCTCATGTCTTCGAGCACAC
>JACCDR012338230.1_pt1 | contig 12505 bp, 13 predicted proteins | sample 7446431 | NCBI WGS metagenome assembly JACCDR01 (sample SAMN15323443, study PRJNA562643) | freshwater metagenome | isolation source: river surface water | place: USA:Blue River Watershed | collected 2017-08-17
CGTGCTTCATCTGGACTCATCCGATCCCAGTCGGGGTTTTGCTCCCGAAGCTTCGCCGCGAACTCGGGGTAAACTGCTGCCGCCTCAGCCTGAGGATTTTCCGATTGAGCAATCCTCATCGCGCCCGCGGCTGTTTGTTTCAAGGCTTCATTGATCTGATCTTGCGAGTATTGACGCTCCAATCCTTGAATCTGCAAGTCGGCAAGCTTGTTACGACGCTGCATTTCTGCCGGCGCATTATCCAACTCCATCTGAGCAAGCGCGTTGCGCGTCTGTCCGTACTGCTCATCCTGTCGCGCCTGGCGGCCGGCTAGGAACGAGCCAAACGGATCGGCTGCTTGTACAGGCATTATCCAACTCTCCGCACGCCGTCACCGTATCCAGGAGTCATCCATGGATACTGGCCCCACCCATTTGGCAGAGTGCCCCCACCATACCCAGTGCCGCCATAACCCGCTGGCGGGCGACCCTTGTTTGCATAGTAGCCACCGATGCGGCCAAGCATATTCACACCGCTACCAATGATGTTTGCTTGATCGGTGATTCCGGATGCACGCGCCTCGCCCGCATATCTTGCATTCGCACCTGCGTTCGCCGCGTGGTCTGCACCATAGGCCGCTGTTTGGTTCGTCGCTGTCTGGCCAACGCCAGCAATGCCCGCGAGCTGATTGACGTAGTTGCCAAATTCCTGCGAGGCGAGACCGCTGTTGAACTCAGCGAGAGCGCGCAGAGCATTCCCCGAGAACGCGCCGCCACGAGCAGCTGCAGACCGCTCAAGCCCTCGCGTGCCTTCTTGGCGACGGAACTGATAGCCAGGGGACTCGAAGAACGCGGACATGTTCGGCGTGCCACTTCCCTGCCCTGCTTGCGCCTGTTGCTGGCTCTGTCGTAGCAGCCCAGGAATATCTGCGCCAGTGTCATTGACGAATTTCCCGTTGGGTCCGCCGGGCTGCAGCGTGCCGATGCGATTGCCGCCGTACCAGACCTCGTAGTAGCCCTTGCCGACACTCTTGGTCGTAGTGCCGGCGGGCAGTTCCGTGTCACCGACAAGCTGCGGCTGCTGACTTTGCCAGGCTTCGCTCGTCGTGGTTGGAAGACCGAACAGTTCACCGAGACGGTTGAGTGCGCCCGTGCCAGTGACTCGATACGGAGCGAGCTGCGCGTTAGTGGTGTCGAACTGGCGTGCGCTTTCGGCCGTCGCGTTGTTCGCCCCACGCGCTTGTGCGCCGGCGGCCGCGCCAGCCCGATTGGCTGCGTACGCAGTCGCTCCGACTGTTAGGACTGTGCCGGCAATTGCGAATGACATTGTTGCTCAATCCTCAACCATTCGTCGTAATCGTTAGTGACCAGCGCGGCCTCTGCCTTGTCCACTTCTGTTTCATCACATGCGTGAACCGTGATCCACACGCAGTCTTCATGAGCAAAGCCCGCTCGTTTCGTGCCAGGACGTGACACGATGACCTGCGGAGCTTTCATACGTCGTGGACCATCCTCGGTCACAACCGTGATCTCGCCCTTCGCCAGAATGTTGATGTGCTCGTGCTTATGGATCGCACCCGTGAGCACGCAGTGCTTTGGAATCGATAGCGCACGCGCATACAGACCCTTCGCAAAGAAGTGCTCTACGGGCATCTCAGCTGGAACGCACTGAAGAATTTCCTGCTCAAGCGCTCTGATCGCGTCTCGAATAGGCAAGCGAGGCTCGACCTGGATGTCAGCCGCGAAGTTCACAATCTCGTACGTCATGTGGCGATCAGCCCAAATGCGCGCAGCACGGCTTTGAGTTCGTTCACTTCGGCTTCCAACTGCACGAGGGTCGCACCCGATGTGTCGGCGTTGGCTGCTTGCTGCGTCGCTGTGGTGCCAACACCGAATGCCGTGAACTGGCCAGAGGCGTGAACATTGGTCCCGTTCAACAGCGGGACGGTAGCGCCGCTCGTGCCCGTGTTCTGTGTAGCAGCCGTGCCAAGGCCCAACGTGGTTCGCTGAGCCGCCGCATCGGCATCATCAAGCAGCGCCCGGCCTGCAGCCGTGCATACAATCTCTTCGATATCACCCGGGCCGGCGGTCGCGCGGCCGAGCAATCTATTCGTCGCCGAGACGTTCTGAATCTTTGCGTAGGTAACGGTGTCATCGGGGATGACTGTCACAGTCGATCCCGCAGCGGCCGTGACATCGCCGGTGAGTTCCGAGCGCTGGATACCAGTCCCAGTGAACTCCAGCCCGCCACCGACCTCGAGTTCCTCGACTGTCCCACCTGGAGCCGTGTCACGACCCAACAGGCGATTCGGCGTGACAGCCTGGATCTTCGCGTAAGTAACCGCGCGGTCCTGGATCGTGCCGGCGTTTACCGAGTCTGGATCTGGTGTAACGCTCGTTTGGTTGAAGAAACGTCCCCACTCCACCAAGTTCTTGGGGACATCGCGAAACGGTCGGATCGGCATCAGCGCGCGTCCAGCCTGGCGCCCGTCACAATGAACGGAATCGGATCGCTGACGCGGAACCGATAGACGCGCTCTCGCGAACGTCCACCGCGATCCCAATGCACCCGCTTTCGATACTTACCCGTCGCACCCAGCGAGCGATTTGAGCGCGCTCGGAACGTCACACCGCCATCGTCAGACACGTCGAGCATGATCTCGGGCGCAGAGCCCTGACCGGTCAACGGCACATTGCCAACGTCCAGATCCAGCTCCAAGCGGTCATGCTGCATCCATCGGCCACCGTCCGTAATCGCGCCGCTCGTGGCCTCACGAAGCAGCGGCTGGCCCCACTCGGAATAGCTCCTCGGGTCCAGATACGCGATGTTTCCAGACCGCGTATCGCCAATCAGTGCCTTGTCATAGCACTTGACGATCCACTGTGCGCGCCAGTGGTCATGCCCATAGCTGCCGCGCTCGTGCCATTCCTGAGTGTTGATGTCATAGACCCAGGTTGCGCCGGCCGTTGGGAACGTGAACACAACGAACGTGTGCCCATCGAACACGTAGGCAAAGCCACGTGCGTCCGAAATCGTCGAATAGTCCTGCCAGCGCTGCTCGACACCTTCGGTTGAGATGCGCTTGGCGACGTTGCCTTCCAGCCTGCGCGCGAGCCGGTCCTGATCGATCCAGTACACCGTGTTGTCGATGGAACAGGTCGAATATCCCGCGCCACAGCCGCATTCCACGTAGCCGTTCGGGTTGCGCTCGAATGGGAAGCCCGACGCACCCGTGTTGTCCCACATCTCGATCGACTCTTCGCCGAAGAGAATGAACTGGCGATTGTTCGACTCGATACTCAGCAGGTTGTCTGGATTGCCTTCTGCCGTGGCGAAGTCGAGCGCGTCATACACCGTGAAGTCGGTCAGATCGCTGATGAACCAGCGGCCTGAATTGCGCTCGATGAACGCACCGTAGTTGTCCATCACCGCCATGCGCTTCGCGCCGCGCGAGATGTAATCGGGATCTGAAACTTGAGTCAGTGTTGACCCGTCATACACCCACAGCGAAGGCTCGATCAGGATCGCGATCTGCCCGGAGTTCTTGGCGATATCAACTTCGCCGAGTCCATTGACCGAGCCAATCGTCGTCACTGCGCCCGCGTTCGACACGGAACAGAACGACGACCCAACCACGCAATACAGCCGGCCGTTGAATGCGATCGCAGCCCGCTGATAGTTCGTACTGATGTTTGCAAAGGGCGTCGTACCCGCAATCCCCTGGATCAGCAGCGGTGAGCGTCCCTCCGGTGGCTGCTGTTGCGCGTAACAGTTGAGCAGCCGGGTTTGGGCCGCCTTCTTCGAGCGCAGCCTGTAGGAGTGGAAAGGAAGTGGTATAATCATTTCATGCCAAAGAGATCAAACTTCCAATGCACCTTTTCTGGTTGTGACAAAGCGGCTCATGCCAGAACGTTCTGCATAGCGCACTACCGCCAATGGCGGCTTGGACTTGAGCAGAAACCCAGGCGAAGAATCGTTCCCGTGGATGCTGATGCGAAGACACGCATCTCTATGCTGTGCGTTCCCGATCCGGCCACCGGCTGTTGGATCTGGACTGCATCCAAGAACAATCAAGGTTACGGTCGTATTCGCTTTGAAGAACGTGAATACTTAGCGCATCGACTCAGTTACATCGCTCACGTCGGTGATCTGAGCGATTCGGCCTGCGTCTGCCACAAGTGCGACACACCACTTTGTGTCAACCCGGAACACCTATTCATAGGCACACACAAGTCGAACGCGGCCGACAAGGTGAAGAAGCGACGCCATCCGCGAAACACTGCAACCTGCTGCAAACACGGCCATCCATACAAAGATGGCTCGTACTACGTTTACATGCGTCCAAATGGGGCAACTCTACGGCGCTGCAGAGCTTGCCTGAAGCTCCAGAACTCAAAGCGTTGATCCATCAGTCGACGCTGCTACGGCACCTTGACGCCGATCCACGCGGTAGGTTGCTCAGGTCGGCCTCTTCCATGTTCGCAAGCACGGCCGCGCGCTCAAGTTGTTGCCTCGCCATCATGGCATCCGAAATCAGCGACGGGCTCGGCATACCGGAGGGGAAGTGCTTCAACAGCCGTTGTGACAACAAAGGCAGTACCTGTGCTTCAGCATTCGAGTCCAGCGGAAATTCATCAGCCAAACTGTCTTGCGGCGGAAAGCCCAGATCGATTCCCTCAGCGGCTAGGAAGGCCATCAGCCGATTGAGTTCGCGTAGGGCCAGCATCGCGTCTTCAGGGCTGGCGTCCTCGTCTGAGTCAAGCACATGGATCTCACGCAGAGCATCTGTGATGACGACGCGATTGGTGCTCATTTGGGATCCGGACAGGATGATTCGCTACCGCCAGGCTGGCGAAGCAAAAACTGGTGAAAGTTTCCGGGGTAGGCTTTGCCGTCACTGTTGTGATGGGTGATGTTCAGATTTGGCACCAGCCAAATCTCCCCGCATTTATTGTTCCAGCGCTGGCTAAATGCGTAATCCTCGCCCCACCAGATGCGATCACCCATCACCGCGCCATGGTTGAACAGATCCACCGACTGATTGAATAGCGGGCCGTACGTGAGCTCGGGATAGTGATACATGAACTGATTGATCCCTTCCTTGGTGATCTTCAGAAAGCCCGCTGGAACCAGCTTCGCCTTCAATGCACCGTCCGCTCGAACAATGGGGCGATTGTTCGCATCACAGTGCAGGACGCCCATGTAGTCCTCCGGAGCGTCCTCCGGCTCGTGCTTGATCCGATAGGTACCTGCGACGACATCTCCTTCCGTGTTGATCAACGTCAGCAGGTCCTCTGGATCCCAGGAAACATCGTGATCTAAATAGACGATGACATCAGCGCCCGCATCCAGCGCCTTGCGCGTCATCGTCGCCCGCGCACCGGAGATGTAAGGACAACCAATCTCAAACACGATCTGATGTTCGATGCCTGCCTGGTCCAGCACCGGGACTGAGGCTTCGAGCGCTGCCAAATACGGAGCGAACGGTCGCTTGACCGTGGGAGTGGCGAAAATGACCTTCATTTGATCCCTATGCCGAGGAGGTTGTAATTCTCAAGACGCTTGGTGGTCACATCTCGAAATCCAGACTGCTCCAATGCACCGTGCAGCGTCGCCGCTACGAACCCTGTTCGATGGAGCATCAGCGGGTTGTCCAGGTCCACCAGCCCATAGATCAAGTCGTGCCCCGTGACCAGCATCCCGGGCAAGGGCTCAAACGTTGGCGTGATGCCTTCGAGGTCCGGGACGATGATGGTCACAAACCCGCCGGGCGTGAGCACACGATGAAATTCACGCAGCGCCTTCAATGCATCCTGTGGATGCAAATGCTCGAGCGCGTGTGAGCAGTAAACGCCATCAAACGGGCCCGTCTCGCCCAGTTCCGTCATGCTTCCGACGATGTCGGGATTGACGGACGGGTCCGCATCCAGGCGGACCTCATCGCAACCCTCAAACGGGAGTGGATAGGATCCACATCCCGCATGAAGAAAACGCCGCCTCGGTTGCAACAAGGCGGCGTTGCTCATCAAGCCGAGCCCTTCCACAGGCCAAGCGCGTTGAGAGTATTGGTCACCTCAACAATCCAGGCCGTTAGAGAGGCAGCGATGGTGATGTTGGACGATACCGACACCACCGACGCCGCTTGGATGAGATTGGCTCGCTGCGCGACAGGCGTAGCACCGTAGAAGGCAACCTTCTGAGTCGCGCTGGAGCCGATCTGCGCTCCATCAGCGTCATTGATAGTGATTTGCTCGACAGGCATGTGAATTACTCCTTAACCGTCAGCGTGGATACGAGTTGCCAGCTGCGGACGGAGCGCGGCATAGCCGTAGAGCACGTCGAGTCGGCAGGGGAAGGTACGATCCGAGATGTTGAAGTCCCGGACGATGGACACGCTGATACCGTCGACAACAGCGCGATACGCTTTGTCAGTCCCGTCCGGCATCGGCAGATCGGCCGTCGCGAAGGTGAAGGCGTCCTTGTAGAACAGCATCGAGCCGCCCAACAGTTCGCTCGCTCCCGCGCCAACCTTCGTCACCGCACCCGTGTTCGTCGGCGAAGCAGTCACGTTCTGACGTGCACCACTCGTGACGATCGCTGGCGAGATGTTGATGGTCGTTGCGGAGGTCGACGTATCGGCCGTCACAACGAACTGCTTCGCGTAGCCCAGATCGACCTTCGTTTCGGGGTGCACCGCGTTGCAGCCGGCCAACGTGATGATGTCGCCCTTCTTGAAGGTCGTGGTGCCGGTGTCCACCGTGAGCGCCGAACCGGTCTGGTTCGCGCCGGCGATGTTGTACAGCGTGTCGCCCTTCACCGCGGTACCCGTGGTGTGATCGGAGAACACGGTGTTTTCCCACCAGTCCGCACCCGCGATGCGACCCAGCTTGCCCTCGCGGTACTGCTCGGCAATCGAGTCGGAGTCCTGGAACAGACCCTTCGTGTCTTTCAGGAACTTCGTGGTATGAGCCGGCTTCAGGATGCCGTTGCGCTTGGTCAGTGGCGCCAGGTTCTGAGTCAGCACCTCGCGAGCCGAGGAAACATGATCCAGACCGAAAGCCACGGTGTCGCCATCGACCAGGTTGTAAACCTGCTTGTACAGGCCCTGATACACATCCGACTCGATGTTGGTCGCGAGGACCGACATCGCCGGATCAATGATGCGATCGCTGAAGTCATCCAGCGACAGCGCCAGTTCTTCCGAGGTGAAGTTCAGGTCAACGCCCTTCACGTTGTTGACCGTCAGATCCACCTTCTGCTCGGTGGTGTTCTGCGCGGTCATCGCCATGCCGGATCGGACCGTGTACTCATTCGGCAAGCGAATGCGCAGCGTGTCGCCGATCTTGGCGCCAGTCTTTGCGAAGCTGTCGTCATATCCTCGATTCATCGCGCCGAGGAAGTTGCACTTTTGATGCAACACCATCGCCGCCTTTCGAGTGATCTGACTAATCGTCAGGAGTGAATTGCTCATTTGCGGTTAGCCTTTCGTTTCAAACGTGCCTGTTCCGCCTTCACCCACTCCTCATCGCTCATGCTGTCGCTCTCCGGCGATGTGGTGCTCACACGCGGAGTCGAGTCAGTTGCTTCGATCTTTGGAGGGGGCGGCGGTGCCTTGCTGACAGCAGGCTTTGGGGCAGGCGCAGGTGCGGGCTTGTTGAACGTCGCTTCTAACCGGCCGATCTCACGTGCGGCGCGAACTGGATCGAGTTGTGCGATCCGTTCGGCTTCCGCGCGATTCTCTGGCTTGCCGAGGTGATAAGCGATCTGCGGTCCGAACTCAGACTCTTGGATGACGCTGGCCATCGCGTCGTTGATCGGCGCGTAATAGGCCAGTTGTATGTAATCCGGAGTCTTGGCGATGAATTCGGCTTCGCGCGCCTTCCATGACTTGACGCGCTCCGCCTTCAGCCGCTCTTGCTCGCGTGCAGTGAGCTTTCGGTCGACGATTTCGTCGGCCTTCTTCTCGTAGTACGCGTCAAGCGCAGCCTCGTAGGCGGCTTCGTCGTAGTTGAAGTCCTCAAGCTTGGGGCGCGGTGTTTGCGCTTCTGGCTTGGCAGCTTCCTGCTTTGCAGGGGCTGGCTGCCTCGTTGCCATTTCACGCCAATAATCGCGGTCCCTCTCTGCGTCGTACCTGAGCCGTGTCAGCTCATCGATGCGGCTCTGAATGCCATTCCCTTTGGGCTTGGGCTTCGAGCTCTCGTCTGCATCGTTGACGGCGGGCGATGATTCCGCATCGACCTGACTCGTTTCCTCATCAGGTGCAATAGCATCGGGCGCAGGCGTCTCTACGACGGCCTGTTCGGTCGTATCAGTCATTTGGAGCGCTTTTCAGCGAGGTAGCACTGGCATGCCCGGCCAGCGACGGGTAAACCTATTTCTTGGTCGGCTTCGGCTTGTTCGCCTTCGCCTGACTCAGCTGTTGTTTGTGCTGAGCCTGCATGTTCGCCACGGAATTCTGCGTGGCTTGATCTTTCAACTGTTGCGAGCCGTCCTTCACGGCGTCCTGAACGTCACGTTTTTGCGTCTCAAGCTGCTGTGAGCCCGCGGTGACGGCGTCGGCAACGTCTCGCGACTGGTGACCAAGCTCATTCGCCGCGCGCTCGTGCTCCATGTCAGCATGGTGAGCTTCACGCTCGATGGAATTGGCCGCCTTCTCCTGAGCCAGCTGGATCTTGAGCATTGCGTTCTCGACTTCCTTGGCAAGTAACTTGCGGTTGATGTCGAGCGCCTCTTGGGCGGACTTGAGTTCAAGCTCAGCGCCCTTGAGATTGGCCTGCGCAAGCTGGGCAGCGGCTTTATCACCTGCGGCCTTCGCCATCTCCTGCTGCAGTTCCTTCTGTGCAGCTTCCACGAGCTGGCCGTGCTCCTGGACCATCTGCTGAGCCTGCTGAACCTGCGCCATCGCGGCCTGCACTTCAGGCGGAAGCTCTTTGCCCTCGGTCAGCATCTGCTGGATCGGCGGTGGCAACATCTTCTGCCGACGCTCTGCAATCTCTTGCGCATACGGCAAGTCGAGTGCCTTGTAGACGAGATCGCCGGCCGACATCATCAAGCCTTCGTCCACACCCGCCATCTGCGTATAGGCTTCAGCAGCCTCCATACGACGCGTTGCATACGATGGGCCGACAGTGATCGCGGTATCGAAGCGGCCGCGACTCAGATCGTTGATGATCTGGCCTGTGTCCGGATCACGCTTGTTGACGGTCTCATAGCTCTCTTTGCCATCCACGCCGAGGATTCGAATCTGCGTCTCGGTGTCGATCACTTTCGGGAACAGGTCAACCAGGATCTCCCAAGTGCGCTTGACGCCCTTGCCCATGTTGTCCTGGTAGTTGAAGTTGGCAATCTCACCTTGCGCCTTGCGGGCGGTGATTGCTCGGCCCGATGTTTCATTGCCCTGAGCACCGAGTGACGCGTCATAGATGCCCGTCACGGCCTTGATGTCGTCACTGGAGATCTGCACCTCTTGCACGAGTGCAGCGGGGATATTCGGCCCACCAAGACGAATCGGCGGACCAGGGGCAGCCGGGTCTACGTTGTAGACGTAGAACGGATAGTTCTTCTTGTGCGACTCCGCGTACTTGCCCTCAAGCCCAAGGATCTGCTTTGCAGTCACCCACGGCTTGTCCTGGGGAGCCAAGGCAACTGCCTCGATCGCGCTCGTCCGGGAATAGTTATAGGCACGCTGTGCGTCTTTGCCGGCGCGAGTGATGCCGTTCCAATAGACCTTTCCATCGATGACGACGTACTCGCCGTACACCATCACCCAAGGATGCATCGAGCCGGCCCATTCGACCGGGCCTTCGAGAATCGCATCCCCTGACACGATGCACATCATGATCTTGTGACATCGCTGGGTACGCGACTTGACGACCGTAACGCCCTCGGGAGGCGTTATAGGCTGGCCGTCTTCACCCAGTGCATCAACGACCGAACCATCGGAGAGCAGCAGTAGCTTCTTGTCGTATGGCTCTTTGTACCAATACTCGCCAATACGAACCTGGTCCTCAGTCTCCCAGTCCGCCTCGTCATCGAACTCGACATCATCCAGATCAACAATTTCAGCCTTGGGCCAGCGCGACTCGTACGATGCTTTGCTGATCTTGTCCGTGTACCACCAATCCTCGGCGTCACGCTTGAGCAGATCCTTCGCAGCCGGATCGCAGTACAGGCAGAAAGGGTTCAGCAGCGGGTCAATGTCGATGACCTGACCGAATGAGTCCTCAGCGTATTCGAGCGTGACGCGCCAAGCGCCCATGCCCGCGCCGACCTGATACTCCGCGGCGTAGTCGGTGACCGTGTCGAAGTCGGCATTGGCAACAACGTTACGGATGCCGCCTTCGAGGATCTCTGCCGTCTTGATGTCGCCATCCTCAGCCGCGCGCACCTTGCCCATCGGCCGGTTCTCGCGCATTTGGTTGATGACGCTCTTGACCGACACGTTGAGTTTGTTGAACTCATACATCGGCCGGTCATCGCCGCGCTCGCTCTTCGTGATCTCGTCCCACTGATGGCCCGGGACGCGCAGGAACTTCATGTCCTCGATGGCAAGCTCGCGGTTCTCGCGGTCAGCGTCCATCATGATTTTTGCACGACGCCGGACTCGGGTCAGCAGATCCCTGTCTGCTTTCTTTTCCGCTCGTGTCTTTGCCATTAACCGCGCCTGAAAGCCTTGTAGATGTCGCCCAAGTTCTGTGACTCGTTCGTCAGCTGATCTGCAACGATCGCCAGATACCGCGTCCCATCCGAACCGTTTGAACTGTCATCGTGGAGCGGCGTTGATGCCTGCCCTTCCGTATTCACACGCCTGCGATAGCGCCCGAGCCGATTGACCAGCTCGGATGCGTGTGTCTTGTCGATATAGAAGCGAGGGAACACCTCGCGTGTCTTGCGAATGCCCTGCTCAAGGCCGATGTCAGGCACGATCTCGACATCCCAGCCGAGCGCCCTGAACTGTTCCTCAGCGCTCGCGCCGGTGACGTGCTTGGCCTTGCCGTCGTGAGGCAGATACAGCTTGCCCCAGTTGAGCTTCAGGTCGATGAGCTCCTGGTGATAGCTCGGGATGTAGCGCATCCGATCTTCGATGTACCGGATAACGCGAATCTCCGAGCCCAGGCGCTGCACCAGCAAGAGCGCCATGAAGTCGTTGAAGCCCAGGTCCGTAATGACGTGGACCTTGAGCATCGGGTCATAGGGAACATTGCACAGACGCCCGCTGCTCTTGAGCTTCGAGACTTCGTTGAAATAGATCGCGCCCTCAACCGCTGGCCGACACTCGCCCTCGTAGATGTGGGCGTAGTCCTCGGGCGCCTCGCGCTTCATCTTCTCGCGGGCTGCATCCAGCACCGTCGAACGCCAGGGATTGTCCTGCCAGTTCATCTTCGTAACGATGGAACTGGGCTGCTCGGTCAGGACGAAGCGCTTGTACGTCTCGTCCGTGTCCATGTCTGGGTTGAAGCTCACCCAGATCTCAGAGCCTGGCGCGCGAATCGTTGGTTCGAGCAGATCCCACGAGCGCTTGCTGATGGTCTGCGCTTCCTCAACCCAACAGATCGTCGTGCCTTCGAACGACTTGATCGATGTCGCTGTCTGGCCACTCAGACCGTGAAAGCTGATCTGCGTGCCGTTGGCGCCTTTGATGTAGTTCTGCTGGACTTCGTAGAAGTCGCCCAGGCCCATCACGCCAACCAGGTCTTTGAGCAGCTGGTGCACAGACTCGCTGATCGACTTTTGGATCTCGCGAGTGCAAAGGATGCGCTCGGGCTTTGCCCTGCCTCTTGCCAGCAGCATCCTGGCGATCGAATGAGACTTCGCGCTGTCTCGGCCGCCGTAGAGAACTTTGAATCGTGCGGGTGGAACGAGGGTCTCTGTCGCTTTGCGCGGCAGATCAACTACTAGCTGCATCCACGGCTCGGATGATGATTTCCTTCACCGTGATCGGATTCTCATCGTCGTCGCCGCCGACCACAGGCTGAGGCGCCTTGCCGTCAACGCGGTCGATCAACTCCTTCACGGCCCAGCCTTCACCCTGCTCAGCGAGTGAGATCAGCGTCTCGACAACCCTGTCCAGGCGTTCCGGACCTTGAGTCAGTGCGCGCTTGAGCGCTGAATTGAACAGCCTTTTGGACTTCGAGGCGTTCTGATTGCCTTCGGGCGCACCAGCCATTGAAATCAATTCCAATCGTTTGAAAAACTAATCGTTCGTGATGCCGGCGAGGTTGCGCACCCAGTACTCGATTTCGTCAGTGCGCTGGATCGCCGTGCCCTCATTGGCCTGCACAGTGACCACGCGCTTTTCAAAGCGACGCGCTCGACGGCCAGTGTCCTCAATATCGTTGTCAGCGGCTGTAATCGCGATGTCGATCGTTGAGGCTGGAATGAGATTGGTCCAATCACGCACCAGCCGATCGTTGGAAATGTCCCGAATGAGATAGCGAGCGGTCGCTGGTGTGACCAGATCGCCGTTCTCATTGAAGAAACGAGCCCGCACCGTCATGGCGCTAGACTCGTTCACGTAGGTAGTCA
>JACCDR012559137.1_pt1 | contig 12505 bp, 9 predicted proteins | sample 7446431 | NCBI WGS metagenome assembly JACCDR01 (sample SAMN15323443, study PRJNA562643) | freshwater metagenome | isolation source: river surface water | place: USA:Blue River Watershed | collected 2017-08-17
CAAGAACTGAAAGAATCTATTTTATTGTTCGCGCAAAGTAATTCAAAAACCTGCATTGGCTTTTGTCAAATTTATCCGCTCTTTTGTTCTAGTGCCATGAAACGAATCTATTTACTGAACGATCTTTTTGTCGCTGCAGAGTACCGAAAACTCGGCATTGGAAAAAAGTTACTTGAAGCGGCTCATCAACATGCAGCTGTCAATAACATTTTTCGATTAGAGCTCTCTACAGCAAAAAGCAACCTGACAGCTCAATCACTTTACGAAGCGGATGGCTGGATGAAAGACGACATTTTTCTGTATTACTCCAAAAATGTTAGCCGGTAAGTACCGCCCTATTTCGAGCAAGAGAAACTAACATGCCTTGGCTGCAATTAAAAATCATTACACCGCGTCGTTATGTAGAATCCCTAGAAGATTCCTTGCTTGCCAGTGGTGCCGCCTCAGTGACCTTGGAAGATAATGCCGACCAACCCATTCTTGAGCCAGCACTTGGGGAAACCCCCTTGTGGGATAACGTGAAAATTACCGGTTTGTTTGATGCAGCAATCGATATTGCCAAAGTCACTCAACTCGCAGAACGCCGCTTCGGTAATAAACTACCCGAACACAAATGGGAACAATTAGAAGACAAAGACTGGGAACGGGAATGGATGGCCAATTATCACGCGATTTGCTGCGGTAATCGCTTATGGATTTGCCCCAGCTGGCAACAACCGCCCGAACCCAATAAAGTTAACTTAATGCTCGACCCAGGTTTGGCATTTGGCACCGGAACCCATCCAACCACTTTTATGTGCATGCAATGGATTGATGGTCAGAAGTTTACAAACTTGGACGTCATTGACTATGGCTGCGGCTCGGGAATACTGGGTATTGCCACCTTGCTCCTCGGCGCTAAACGAGTCATAGGAATAGATATAGATCCGCAAGCGCTCCTCGCCACCACTGAAAATGCGAAACGCAACAATTTGAGTGACGAGGCAATGCCGGTATATTTGCCCGACCAATATCCTCACTCACCGGCAGACATACTGCTCGCCAATATACTCGCGGGCCCTTTAGCGGAATTAGCGAATACCCTTAGCAGTCTTACCAAAATTGGCGGCCAAATCTGCCTTTCAGGAATTCTTGGCACCCAAGCTCAGGTGGTTAAAGCAGCCTATGCCCATTGGTTCGAATTTGATCCTATTGCCGAGCAAGACGAATGGGTGCGCATCACGGGAACTAGGGTTAGATAATGCCGAAACAACAGAGCTGGAATAGGCTTTTGATGAACTTCTAAACACAAAATGAGCTTTTCGCGCCTAAGCTTGTTCAAATTAACGGTCTTCAACAAGAATAATTGTCCGCAGAAGCATAGCGAGCTACACTCACTAAATATTTGAATAAGGAATACCGCTCGTTATGACTCAGATGGTTACACGCTGCCCGAAATGCTCGACCGCATTTCGCATTACTAGCACCCAGCTTGTATCTGCAAAGGGTGCTGTGCGCTGCGGCTCGTGTTTACATATTTTCAAAGCACAAGATTATCTCGTGAATAACCCCATAGTTGAGCCACCTATTGCCAATTCACCGCTCGATACCTTAAAGCCCAAACCAGCAACCACCCCAGCGACGGCAACAAAAACGCGCCTCAGCACCACAAAAGTTGAGGCGCCCCCTGCAAATGCCGTGGCTGCAACACCAAAGCTGGCAACTCGAACGACAGAAAAACCATTGGTTAGCGCAGCAACTAAACCCACAACCCCGACACAGGCGCCGCTCAGCAAACCCAGAGCACCCACTCCACCTAACCATACCGTCGCAGCTGATAAAGTCACAACCTCAGCAAAGCCAGCGGCTCCCACACAGCAGAAGCCGCAACAGAAGCCAAAAGCTGGGCCAGTCTTAAACAAATCCAAGGTGTTAGCTGATGGGGATGATCTTTTAATTAGCGATGACATGGATAAACCGGTACAAAAGAAATCGCTCTACGATGGTGACGAATTTTTGGGTTTTGATTCAACCCCCATGAGCACAGCCTCCCTGTTTGAGCGAGAAATTCGCGACGACACAGAAGAAGATGACCAAAACAGCGTAAAAATTGATGAATCTTGGGCTGAGAAGCTTTTAGATAGCGAGGAGTCTCAACCTCAAATTAAGAAAGCAGTCCCTGCAACAAAAACGGTAGATGGAAAAAAAGTCGACAACAAACAACCCACGGAAAAACCTAAAAACAAAGATCTGAGCCAGCCGATAGATTCTGCATACTCTGGGCCGGTTTTTAGCCTCATCACCGATGCTGAGGCTGAGCAGGAGTTCAGCGATGCCTTTCTTAGCGCAACTCGCTCACCAAACAAAGATGAAAAAGCAAACGACGCCAATTTGGTCGCCGCAGCGTTGTTTGATATAGACCCCAATCAAGAGCTAGATGGGGAAAAGCCTTCCACCAAGAAACCAGTTAAGTCGGCGTCGAAAAACCAGGCGTTTGATACCTCACGAGCAGCATTGCTCATGAATATAATGCCAGCTCCAGTGGAGTTTACTGCGAAACGTATGCAGCGCTGGCACCACCAAAAGCTATGGCCAGGCCTGTCGTTAGTAATGGGCCTTCTGTTGTTTCTCCAGATTGCCTACTTTAAATTTGATCACTTTAGCCGCATTGAGCCCTACAGATCTGCATACAGTATTATCTGCCCGAGCCTTGGCTGCAAAGTTCCAAGCCTAATAGATACCTCACAAATCTTGGTTACTAACCTTATAGTGCGCAATCATCCCAGTATCGGTCGTGCGCTCATGGTCGAAGCCATACTGATTAATAATGCTCCTTTTGAACAGCCCTTTCCCGATTTGATGCTGGCGTTCAGTAAACTTGACGATACACCTGTAGCCTCGCGTCGATTTACCGCGACAGACTATGTGGGCGGAGAATTGACGGGAGTTAAACACATTCCCTCAGGTCAGCCGGTTCATATAGCACTGGAAATCGTAGACCCAGGCCAGGATGCTGTTAATTACACCTTAACTCCCATGTAGCTAGCCCCAAAGCTCACCCCAAACACTAAGCGCATAAAATTACAACCCCTCTAAGCAAATTTTTTGTTCAAAAAAACGCCACAAAATGGCGTTTTTTCGTTTTCAATCGTCGCTCAAACAGTTATCATGGCGCCCCTTTTGCGCAGGAGCTTAAAACACATTTAAGCCTATGACTGCACTCACTAGGAGCATCTAATGTTCCGTATTGGACCTTACTTTATTGACAGCAAGGTTATCCTTGCCCCGATGGCTGGAGTCACTGACAGGCCTTTTCGTCAGTTGTGTCGTCGATTAGGCGCAGGCTTAGTAGTGTCTGAGATGGTGACGTCGAATACTGCGCTTTGGGGGAGCCGAAAAAGCAGCTTGAGAATGGATCACACCGGAGAAGTCGAGCCAATTGCGGTTCAAATTGCCGGCGGCGACCCAATGATGATGGCTGAAGCAGCGCAGTTAAACGTTGCCAATGGCGCCCAAATTATTGATATTAATATGGGCTGCCCTGCCAAGAAGGTGTGCAAAAAGGTAGCTGGCTCAGCATTGCTAAAAGATGAGCAATTAGTAGCCGATATTTTGCACGCAGTAGTCTCAGCTGTTGATGTGCCAGTGACACTTAAGTTTCGTACAGGCTGGAGCACCGAAGAGAGAAATGCATTGCGAATTGCACGCATTGCTGAAGATGCAGGTATCTCTGCTTTAGCTTTACACGGCAGAACTCGGGCCTGTGGCTTTAGCGGTGAAGTGGAGTACGACACCATTGCTGCAGTTGTGGAATCTGTGAGTATCCCAGTATTCTGCAATGGTGATATAGATTCTGCACAAAAAGCAAAACAGGTTTTGGATCACACCAAGGCAGCAGCGGTGATGATTGGACGCGCAGCGCAAGGTCGCCCTTGGATATTTCGTGAGATAGATCACTACCTCAGGACAGGTCAAGAATCACCCGATACATCCCTTTGTGAAGTAAGGGATATTCTAAACAGCCATCTAAGCGAGCTGAACCGTTTCTACGGTGAATTTATGGGGCCACGAATTGCTCGCAAACACGCGAGCTGGTATCTACAAAGTGTCCCTAATAGCGAATTGTTTCGCAAAAAATTCAATGCCCTAGAAACGGCTCAAGAGCAAAGCGATAGTTTACAGAGTTTTTTTGAGCAGCTAATTAAGAAAGAGGAAAGAGCCGCATGAACACAGCAACTTTTATGACCCAACCTAACACTGCAACCACCAACACGGCGCAGAACTTTAACCAAGCAGCACAACAGCAATCGCTCCGAGCTTGTGTCGAACAGGCAATGGATAACTATTTCAAACATCTCGATGGCCAACCAGTTGTCGATGTTTATGAAATGGTGATGGCCGAAGTCGAAGCGCCAATGCTCGAAATCGTTTTAAAATACACTCGTCACAACCAAACCAAAGCTGCACAAGTATTGGGCTTAAATCGGGGTACTTTGCGCAAGAAGCTGAAGCAATACGGCTTATTGTAATTCTCTCTGGCGACTTATTTCGCCACACACAAAAAAGGGGTGGCGACATGTTCCACCCCTTTTTTTTCCTTCAAAAATAGTTTTCTCTTCTTAGAATTAGGAGTTTCCCCTATGGGCAACACTCGTGATTTGGTCGCCGTTAAACGTGCACTCATCAGCGTATCTGATAAAACCGGCATAGTGGAATTCGCACAAGCACTCGCCGAACTAAACGTGGAAATTTTATCGACGGGCGGTACTTTTAAGTTATTAGCTGAACACAACATTCCCGCCATCGAAGTTTCCGACTACACAGGCTTCCCAGAAATGATGGATGGGCGTGTGAAAACATTGCATCCAAAAATTCACGGCGGAATTCTCGCTCGTCGAGGTATTGATGACGATGTTATGAAAAATCATGGCATTAACAATATCGACATGGTAGTTGTTAACCTCTATCCGTTTGAGAAAACAGTTGAAAACAAACATTGTTCTTTAGCTGACGCGATTGAAAATATTGATATAGGTGGCCCAACCATGGTGCGGGCAGCAGCAAAAAATCATGCGCACGTTAACATCGTCGTCAACGCAACCGATTACGCGAAAGTATTGAACGAATTAACTAACAACAATGGCTGCACTTCTTTAAAAACACGATTTGATTTAGCGATTAAAGCCTATGAACACACAGCAGCCTATGACGGTGCTATAGCCAATTATTTTGGCCGCTTAGTTGATGGCGGCAGCGAGAATTTTCCACGTACTTTCAACACCCAATTCATCAAAGCACAGGATATGCGCTATGGAGAAAATCCACACCAAAAGGCCGCATTTTATGTAGAAAAAAATCCATCCGAAGTGGGTGTCGCCACCGCCAAACAATTGCAAGGTAAGGAATTATCTTACAACAATGTCGCTGATACTGACGCCGCACTGGAAACTGTAAAATCATTCGCAGAACCAGCTTGCGTTATTGTTAAACATGCAAACCCCTGTGGCGTAGCTGTTGCAGAAAACATTAAAGCTGCTTATGACTTAGCTTACGCTACAGATACAGAATCTGCATTTGGTGGAATTATTGCATTCAACCGTGAGTTAGATGGCGCTACTGCAAAAGCGATTGTTGAACGTCAATTTGTCGAAGTCATTATCGCGCCTAGTGTTTCTGCAGAAGCCTTAGACTTTGTCAAAGCGAAACAAAATGTACGCCTGCTCGTTACCGGCAACTGGAGCACAACGAAAAGTACCTGTTTTGACTTTAAACGCATCAACGGCGGCCTCCTTGTTCAAGACAGAGATGATGGCATTATCACCGCTGCTGATCTAAAAATTGTTACGCAACGAGCTCCCAGCGAGCAAGAAATACATGATTTATTATTCGCGTGGAAAGTGGCTAAATTTGTGAAATCTAATGCAATTGTTTACGCAAAAAATTTACAAACAATTGGTGTAGGTGCTGGACAAATGAGCCGTGTAAACTCTGCACGTATAGCCGCAATCAAGGCAGAACACGCAGGCCTTCAAGTTGCCGGCTCAGTCATGGCATCCGACGCATTTTTTCCATTTCGCGACGGCATAGATAACGCTGCAAAAGTTGGCATCGCCGCTGTAATTCAACCCGGTGGCTCCATGCGTGATGAAGAAGTTATCGCAGCCGCCAACGAGCACGGAATGACTATGGTGTTTACGGGTATGCGGCACTTCCGTCATTAAAAATATAGGCAGAAAATATTTTGTCTATCAGTTTTCGATCGTTCACGATGGAGAGTACGCGCTTTCCATCTCGTAAAGAGTGAAGAAAAATGAACATATTAATTATCGGCAGCGGAGGTCGCGAACATGCGCTTGCATGGAAAGCGCTTCAAAGCAGCCAAGTTGAAAAAGTCTACGTTGCCCCAGGTAATGCGGGTACAGCCTTGGAAAACAATATTTTCAATGTTGATATAGACGTATTAAATTTTGCAAAGCTTGCGGAATTTGCTCAGCAAAATGCAATTGCTTTGACAATTGTGGGCCCTGAAGTCCCGCTGGTCGCCGGTGTTGTGGATTATTTTACCGAACGTAATTTACTGTGCTTTGGACCGAGCAAGGGCGCAGCTCAACTCGAAGGCTCCAAGGCATTTACGAAAGACTTTTTAGCTCGCCATAAAATCCCCACGGCGGATTACCAAAATTTCACGGATCTGGATCTGGCTCTAGCCTATCTTCATGAAAAAGGCGCACCTATTGTCATTAAAGCAGACGGTCTTGCTGCAGGTAAAGGTGTTGTTGTTGCAGAAACCTTAGCGCAAGCGGAAGCTGCAGTACGCGATATGCTTTCAGGAAATGCATTTGGTGAGGCAGGTTGTCGCGTTGTCATTGAAGAATTTTTAGCAGGCGAAGAAGCCAGTTTTATTGTGATGGTGGACGGCCAACATATTTTGCCAATGGCAACTAGCCAGGATCACAAGCGCGTGGGTGACGGTGATACAGGCCCTAACACAGGCGGAATGGGTGCTTACTCTCCGGCTCCTGTGGTTACTCAGGAAGTACATGAGCGGGTTATGCGCAACATTATTCGCCCAACTGTGGATGGCATGGCAGCAGAAGGCAATGTTTACAAAGGCTTTCTCTACGCTGGGTTAATGATAGATAAGAATGGTCAACCAAAAGTCATTGAATACAATTGCAGATTTGGTGATCCAGAAACGCAACCGATTATGTTGCGTTTAAAATCCGATCTCGTTGCACTCTGTCTAGCCGCATTAGATGGCAATCTCGATAAAGTAACTGCCGAATGGGATTTGCGCGCAGCGGTTGGTGTAGTACTTGCTGCAGGAGGCTATCCCGATTCCTATAAAAAAGGAGATGTCATTTCGGGCTTACCTGAAACAGAAATCGCTGGAGAAAAAATTTTCCACGCAGGTACAACAAACACTGGCAATACTACTGTCACCAACGGTGGTCGCGTTCTTTGTGCAACCGCACTAGGTTATTCAGTTGCTGAAGCCCAAGCGCGCGCCTATAAGCTTGCAGAAAATATTCGCTGGAATGGAATGTTTTATAGGAAAGATATTGGTTATCGCGCGATTGAGCGTGAGAGAAAAAGCTAACATTTTTTATTGAACATTTAACGCTGCAAGACCTGAATCCCGCAGAGTACCTAGATTAGGCTCTCTGCGGGATTCAATTGCTGAACTCAGAAAAACACAATTTGTATTCTCCTGCTTTTTTCTCCTGCGCGAATGAATAAGAGTTCTTATAAAAAATCGATAGACCCTGCAATCGCTGGCGGAGGCTCGTTCGACCCCACTTGAAATCGCATTAAAATTTTTGCTATTTGATCTTCAATATCTAACGCCACCCTAAAATTCTGCTCAAACTCCGCCTGGCTTCTCCGAACAATATTTACCAGCTCGACCCGTTGAGCGGTTGTTAAACCAACATTTATCAATGCAGCTTCTAGTTCGCTCACAGTATTTTCAATTAATGTTTTATTGGCATTTTCAATTTTCCGATGGGTGTCGTTAACGAAACGCAGCGTATTTTCCGTTTCCGATTCCAACGCGAGGATTGATAATTTCTCATCTGCACCTTCGAGAAGAATTGCAAGGTTGTCGCGCAAACGACCCACTTTCAAATCATCTTCGCAAGGCATATTTTTTACAATTAAGGTTGCATGGGTATAATTGATAAACATACGAACCCCGCTTTCAGCGAAACGGCCATTCATTTTGGCGATGCGTGAAAGCAATTCATCTTCGATAGGTGTCACATCACCTTGGTTGGTAAAATTCATTTTTTTATTTTCACTGCGCAATTGCCAGCTCGCTACCAAACCAAAACTGGTCAAATAACCTTTGATAAGCGCAGACAACCCTTCGATAGATGTCGCACGAAAACTGGACCGCAAAAAAGTGAGCACAGCTCCCAACTCACCTAAGGATGTCATCGCCTCCATGGCCAAACCCGCTGATGCGTGAGAAATATGCTCAATTTCAGAATCGCTGCGGACGGCTTGGTCTATTTTTGAAAGTAAAATATCCGGCAAAAATGGTTTAATTACATAATCATTGCCACCGACGTCATAGCCCTTGAGAATTTCTGCAGTGGTGTCATTCGCGGATACAAAGATAACCTTGAGTACTTTGTCGCGCATACGTATGCGGCTACAGACTTCATAGCCATTCATATCAGGCATGGTGACATCCAAGAGAACCAAATCCGGCTTTTGATGCTCGATCATTTCTAATGCGCGAGCCCCACTGGTTGCTACCGCTACCTGATAATGTTGCTGCAAGAATGCCGCTGTCATTTGTAGGTCGGTGATGGAATCATCCACAATCAGTAACTGATATTTTTCGTCACTCATACACGCGGTTCCAAAGGCAAATTATCCCCAAAAAAGATAGTTTATGCGCCTTTTCCAATGCTAGGGAAAGGGCTAACCTCCTAACCTAAAGGCTTAGTTAAGGTTTAGGTTAAAAGTCTAACCCTGTCAATTTAAACGAAAAAAATCACCAGAAAGCCATCCAAGAAAGCGATTTAATTGTCTAGGTCTCTAAAAACGAAGATCACCAGTTCCAACTAATACCCAATTTCACTGTACGCATAGGCCCTGCAATTTCATCATTCGGCTCGCCAAAGTTATCAGGCAGAGATTCGCCAGCTCCGCCGAACCAAGTTTGATAGGTATCGTAATTAATCGAGTTCCACAAATTCAACACATCTAAACGCAAGTTCAGCTTGCTGCCCTCACTTAGAAACTCTGTGGTTACATCTTTACTAAATGCGATATCCAATTGTTTGTAGCCAGCCGCTTCCGGCTTGAAAGTATTAAAGCGACACCTATTCCAACCTGCACGGCAATCAGTTCCATAATAAGTTTGCTTACTTTGCAAATGTAATTTCGCAGAAAAATCGACGCCATAAGCTAAGGAGACGGTAGAAGCAACAACTAAACGATGTTCCGGAATTTTATTAGCGTCATGCATGCCATAATCGGCAAGCTTTGGATAATCCAACGCAAAAACTTCACCCGACTCCCGATTGGTTTGCGCATCCGTGTAGGTGTATACAAAGGTGAGCCCCCAATTCGACATTGCTTTTGGCTTATCCAACTTAAAGTAGAGCGCGTTTTCTTTTGTCTCTATGCCATTGTCACCTATGAGCGTAGCGCCAAAGCCCGGCACACCAAAGGGGCCGAAGGGCGCACCCCAAGTAGAATTAGCCTCAAAAAAACTACCATCATATCGACGATTTGCTAATCGCCAAGCAAAACCATCCTTACTCTGAATTCGCGACAAACTCACCTCACCCTTCCAATACTCATTTAAACTACCGCGCACACCAAAACTAAACTGATCTGAGTAAGGGGTTTTGAGTTTATTATTCACCATAAATATTTCCCGCCCTGCGCCTTTGTTGCCGGTTACGAGTTGCTGCAACCCGCTGCGAGATAAATATTGTGAATCCCATTTAACGCATCCAGCATTTGTACAAGTGTGCGAGGGATCAAGCGAATAAAAATTCACTTCGTAGGTTGGGAAAGTTGCTTTGGTTGTTTCGAGTTGCAAATTATCAAATAAATTTCTATCGTAAGCCCGCCCTACTCCACCAAAAATCACAGTGTCGCTTTCATCACTGATGTTGTAAGTGAAGCCAACGCGTGGTTGCCATGCATTTTTGAATGCCTCGCGATTGCTCCCGTTGCTAAGGTAATCATTAATATTGATGTCTGATTTTTTAATGCCGATCCACGCGGGAATTGCGCTAACAACATCCATTGGTGTTTTATAGTGTAAAAAGCTATCGGATTTTTCATAATCCCACCGCAGCCCAGAATTCAACGTAAAGCGCTCAGTAATTTTCCAATCATCCTGTATATAAAGACCGAGCTGCTTGTTATGAGCTTTAGCCGTGCCGTCACCTATGCCAGTCAGAGGAGCGCCCCACTTCACCCGATAAGGTACGAGCGGGTCATAAGTCACGTTGTATTCGAATTGCGGGTTGTAAGGCAATTGCTCCTTCGCGTGCAAACTTATTGATTTATATTTGAAGCCAACTTTCACCGTGTGCTTGAGAAATGCAAGATAAGAAAAATCTTCTTGAAGCCCCCAACCCGATTGCCCTTTATCCTGAAAATTCTCACCACCACCAATATTGATTAACGATTGATTGCCTCCAAATAAATACTTGTAACCATTGCCCATTGTATGAGGCCGTGGATTCCAGCTATTCTCCTCATAGATGAGATGCGCATCGTTAACCCAATCATCTGCCCGAAAATTGTGGCTTAAATCTATTCGGGTCTCATCATTTTTCTTATCAGTGCCGTATGACGCGGCATTGGTATTGCCAATGTTAGTCAACTCAGTTTCTCTACGCAATTTCGCACTAAGTTCCAATTTTTGTCTATCGGAAATTAAATAGTCCAATTTTCCAAAAAAAAGATCTTCATTAAAATCCGCGGAGCGTCCACCAATCTCATTGCCTAACTCTGCCGGAAGATCGTCTTTTCTAACCCCACCTCCTGCGATAACTTCCTTTGGATCTATATTATCTTTACCCTCATAAGCAATAAAAAAATGCATCTTATCTTGTATAATCGGCCCACCCACATTAATACCAAATTGCTTTTGCACGCTCGGAACTTTCTCGCCACTTTCAATTTCCGAGGGGCGCAGCTTACGCATATTTTCATTGGTGTAATCTATAAACATGCCGCCATGAAATTCATTTCCGCCAGACTTAGTAACAGCTACTATTGCTGCGCTACTCAGCTGATCGTATTCCGCCGAATAATTTTGCGTGATAACTTTATACTCACCAATCGCCGATTGTGGAAAAGGGTTCCCTCTGCTTGAGTCTTGCCCGGTAACTCCTCCGCGCAAAACATAGTTTTTTTGTCCCACCCCATCAATAAAAACATTAATAGCGTTACTCGTTTGTGCACCGCCTTTTATTTGTGTGCTGCCATCATTTGCTGTTGTGAACTGAACACCCGGAGCTAAATCAGCAAAGGCTAAGAAATTTCGCGTATTCTGAGGTAATTTATTTATTTGCTCTAAAGACACAGCCGCTCCAATTTCACCACCACTGCCCGAGCTTTTTATTTTTGAGCCCAGCACGACAATTTCATCAATTTTTTCAGCGAGTGGTTTTGCAATTTCAAAATCCAATGCAATCGTTTGACCTACAGTTAAGGTAATCGTCTCTAGCTTCACATCTGATTTATTTTGCAAGAATACTTGGTAACGCCCCGGATTCAATCCTTTAAACGCATAAGAACCATCTTTTTGTGTGATGGCGCGGAACACATAACCATTGTCGATATTTTTTGCGGTAACCTCGACGCCTCGTTGGGGCAGAAGTTGGGCGGCAATTACGCCTTGAATATTCGCACCTCCGATTTGCGCGACAACCCTTGTACTTAGTGCTGAAACACTCAAGAGAGCGGCAGCCATTATTAACTGCTTTTTGGTATTTTGTTTTATTGTAATTTTCATAACACTTCCTTTATAGGTGTTGATATTTTTATGGACTAATGTACTCAGCGATACAGATTCTAACGGAATCAATCTAAGATAAGAAACTCTTGTCATTAAAATTGACGATTATCGACTTAGATTATTGTTTGTTGACCAAGGGATAAGATAGGCGTGTCGGCGAAATAATTATTGGCGCCAATTAATACAAAAATTAACTGGCTCGCCATCTTTGAATCGAAAAATAGGTGCTTTCATCCAGCAAAAATGCCCGGAAGAAATCAATACAGGGCTACCTAATTTCTAAATAATAGGGATGCTATTTCCGGCGGTATCGACAATAACCCGCTGGGTTGCAGCTGCAACCATCAACCCTAAGGTCGTTTTTCCAGAGCCCAGCATGCCGATTAGAACCACACTCCGAGCCATTCTGCTTACCTGTAAAACCGACTTTAGGATTGAAGTATTTTAGTCACTATCTCGATGCCCGGTAAATGGGCTTTTGCGATCAAAAGAATAATGACAAGAAAAGCGGCAACTACTAGAAAATAC
>JACCDR010873802.1_pt1 | contig 12501 bp, 23 predicted proteins | sample 7446431 | NCBI WGS metagenome assembly JACCDR01 (sample SAMN15323443, study PRJNA562643) | freshwater metagenome | isolation source: river surface water | place: USA:Blue River Watershed | collected 2017-08-17
GTAAGAAATATTTTGCCCTGGTGGTGCCGGGCAGCAGTTCCTTTTACTCCTGCCCCATCATTAATTGCTGATAATGAAACAGGCAGCACAGTAGATTTATTCTGGACGGATGTAGGAGCAGATAATTATGTATTGGAACAGGATGGAGTTGAAATTTATTCAGGCCCACTTCTCACCTTTCAGGCAACAGGGTTGAGTCAGGGTTCTTATGATTTCAGGGTTAAAGCCCAGGGTGCTGGCTTTACAGATAGTGCCTGGTCTAATACGGTCACGGTTGAAATTGTTACTTACTACAATACTACTTCATTTATTGATTCCACTTCAAATGCGGTATTAGCTGCAAGGCAAACAACTCTTGAACCATCTTCAGCAGGTGTTGATAAAGCATGGAGTTATTCTGTATGGTTTAGAATTGGGGCAGGAAAACAACCAGATAGAACAGCCTATATATTGCGTAATTATACCGGATCTGCCTACCAATTAGCGGTATATCAAATAACCAGTGATAATCAAACCCCTGCAAACTGTGAAGCATTACGTTTTGGTCTTTTTAATGGTGCCAACTACATTGAAATTCAAACTACTACAAAGATAAAAGCAAGACACTGGTATCATTTAGTGGTTACCTATGATGGCAGTGAGTTAAACACAGGTATGGAAATATACCTTAACGGAGTTCTTGAAACAGTTACACGTACTTCAGGAGGCTCCTACGCTGGTGCATTAAATAATGCTTCTTTAAGGATGGGTATAGGTACCGCAACTGGTCAGTTTGTCGGAAACATCAAAGATGCAGCAATCTGGAATGTTGAATTAGACCAGACCGATGTTACTGAATTATTCAATAATGGTGTTCCGGTAGATGTAACTTCAGTTTCTTTTTATGCAGATATTCTTGCTTTATGGAAATTTGAAACAAATGCAAATTGTACTAACAATGCATCATTTAACTTTACGGCTACCAATTTATCGCACAGTAATAGCAGTGCGGTTGACATTGCAAGAGAATTAATTTATTTCAAAAGAGCACAGTCAGGAAACACCAGGTATGTGGCATTTGGCGGTGCATACCTTGACCCGAATGATAATAAAATTAAAATGTATGTGAGAAGCGGAACATCTCACACAGCAGGAGGTCGGATACAAAAGTTGGTTTATGATCCATCCGATGGATCAGTGACAGTGGTTGATCCAGTTATTACAGATGGCAGTTATTCAATGTCAGGAGTAAGCACTGGATTAATTGGAACAGAGGTTCATGTTTTTTCAACCCGTTATCAGGTTGCCGGAGATACGTTTATTGATTCAAGAATATACCGATCTACGGATGGACTTACCGGTGAAACGTTTGATGCTGGTGAGGTGGTAGTTCCTAATTACTCACGTTATGAGTGGTACGGTGATTTGGTTTCCGGTAATGGTGTAAAAATGGTTCCATATTTTGGCCATAACGGTTCAGGTACATGGAAAGTAAGCGTATTTATATCAAATGATGACTTTGCAACACACACAAAAGTAGATGTTTACGATGGCACAACATACTACGGTGAAGCATGGTTGGCTTATTCTAATGGAAGGTGGATTTTGTTGATGAGAAAAAATCAGGCTTCCTACGGAATTTATTTGAGTTACAGTGATGACAACGGGCAGACATGGAGTGTTCCCGCATTAACTAATTTAGGTGATAGTGCCGGGGCGTGTAATTGTGCTATTGCCGTGGGATCTACCGGGTTACTTAATGTAATTGTAATGCAACGCGGTAATGATCGTATTTATCTATCTAAAAATAATAATATTGATACAGTAATTTCCAGCCCTACTTCATTTGAAACGCCTCAAATAGTTGGTCAGGCATACCAGGCTGATAGTTATAATCCATTGGGTTACCCTAATATTGTTCATTTAGGAAATGAGGAATATTTTGTAGCAACCTCATTTGAACAATCAGCTTCAAGGGCAGATATGTTTGTTGGTCATGGACGATTGAATGAATTAGTTTAAAAACAACTTTAATTTATGGAAGAAAAAGTAGTACACTCTTATTGGCACATTGGAATTGATGGTCTGTTCCATCATTATGCATTGACAATGAAAAACGGGATCAACAACTACTATGTTGATGGGGCATTAATCAAACAAGTTGAAAGTAAAATAATTTATGAAACGTCTGATATGAATAGTTCAAAAGACAGAAATTCTGTGTCTTGAATTTTTTCGGTTCCTATCTTCATAAGTTTGATTTCTACCTTACGTCCATCATTATCAATTATTTTTGAATTGTTAGTTCTAAAGTCTAAGTATACCTGCTTGGTATCTTTGGTGTGTTCATTAAATGTAATTTGCCTTACATCAACATTTTCCTGATCAGCACTTTCAGCGTAATCCTGAAGGTTAGGATTTATTAAAAGCGTTACTCCATTTTTATCATAAGGAACGTAGATTTGAAATATTAAACCGCATGCTACATCCATTGGAGGATTAAACGGTGATAGAATAAGTTTTAATGTCTTTTCCATAGTTAAGATTTGTTTGTGTGAATAATATTTCTTTAAATACTCCCTTTCCAAAAATTCAAAATCTCATAATCCGTAAGCAACCCCAAATCCCGCAAATAGATATTGGTTTGCTCCAGCGTCTGGTGCCTGCAAATGCGCTGCACCAACTTAATATCTTTCGTGAGCCGGTAGAGCGCAACCACACCGCTATGCTTGTAACTGTATAGTGAGTAGGCCCGTGTGGTGAGGTTCAATGCCTTCAGCACCTTGCTATTCTTTTCATAAAACAAATCTATGCCGCACGGTTCGGTGCCGGGCCTGCCTGCATAGCCAAAGATCCGGTAGTCGCCAGGGCAATCCAGCACACCGCTTTCAATAATCGCTTTGCGCAAGTCAGGGGCCATTGGCACATATTCATCCATACCGTTTTTACTGATCGAGCCAGGTATGTAAATCCGGTTTGCAGCAAGGTCAATGTACTTCACTCTAAATTCACGGATCTCTATGGGCCGTGCCAGCGTGTAGTAAATAAATTGTATAAAAAGCACCAGGTGATCGTAACCCATTGCCAGTGCCTTTGCTTTGATCTTAGTCAGTTGGTCGTCACTAAAGGCCGCGTGCTTCGTTGCCACGGTCTTTAATTTGTCTATGCCATCCATCGGGTTTACCTTCATCAGCCGGGCATCCTTTTTCATGCACCACCTGAAAAACGTATTTAGGTCGCCACGGTAATTGTTGAACGTCTTGTTTGCAATCTTGCGTTCCGTTTGCAGCCAGTGAAAGAAGTCGGCCATCACATCGGGCGTAAATGATTTAAGTAAATAGGGTTCAAGGTTGTTAAACTCAAAATACTTATCGAACAGCATTTTAAACGTGCGGTATCGCTTCAGAGATCCTTTGCGCAGCCGGTTTAGTTTCTTTTGTTGCTCAATGTAGTCAAGAGCCTGGTTGATCGTAAGCGTGCGCAGGTTGTGGGCCGTGGGTTCAATGATCTCTTTGCCCAGGCACTTCCCGGCCATCAGATCCGTGTTCACCGCGTAGATCACATCACGGGCAATATCCATTCTATCCTTCACCGTTTTCTTTCGGTTGATGGGTTCAAACATCCGCACCCGGCAAAGTTTCTCTTTTGATACATCCCAGGCGTAGAACAGGACATACCAGCGTTTCTTCAGATTGTAGTTGTGATGGATGAGCCGTGCCAGCTTGTAAGGATATGGTGCCACGCTTACTGCCACACTTTTAGGTAAGTTTAAAATATTACGGTTTTCTGAGTCAAAAACAGCATTTAAAGAAGTGGGCCCGGAGGGATTCAAACTATCAATCCTCACCTGCCTATGGCTATTCTGTTTTAATTTTAAACTTTTATTTTGTCTGTTACCCGTAATCCCTGCCATCACTGCCCCGCTTTGCTGCCACGGTTTGGCGTGTAGTGATCTCCGTCATCGTTCACAAGTGAAATTGTTCCTGTTCTTAAATGACTTACTAAGTCTTCCATGACGTGGGTTAAGTCCTGCACACTCTTGGTTAGACTTTTTATTGCATTTATTTTTTCGAATTCCAAATCTTCATCTTTCATTGGCTCGTTGTTTATACTCATTCAGTAACTTGTCTTTATTCTCCATCAGGCGTTTGGTCAATTCAAGTTGTTCCTTAAGTAGTTCAGTTTCCTTGTTCTGATATGATGCCTCTGGTTCATGCATTGTTGTTAGGCTTGCTTCTGTTTCCACCTGATAAAGAAAGTTGTGATTGAGTGCCTTGCTGATCTTTGCCAGCATTATTGCACCAATGTCAGCACGATTAAAAACCTTCTGCATATTGCTACGGCTAACGTCAACCTGTTCGGCCAGCCAGTTCACTTTTACTCCCTTTTCTTTTACTATCCGATGTATCTCCTTACCGATGTGCATCATTCTGGCACAATTTTGAGAAAAATATTCCCTTTGATAATCAAATAGTTGCACCGTTGTTTTCATCATAATTATCTTTAATGTCACACATAACAAAAAAAGTACCATATTTGGGACAATAAATCCCATATATGGCAGAACAACTAAAATACCGGCTTGCAGAACTATCAGAATTGCTTCCGCGCAACGTGGATATCGTAAAGCAACTTGAAGGTAAGGGAATACCGCGCAGCACTTATTACCGTCACCGCACTATCCGTAAAAACAGCACTCAATCAATCAGTGGTGATCACCTTCTCATCTATGCCCAATACTTCAATGTTGGCATCGATCAATTGCTGGCACCCGCCAAAGTGAAAAGAGTAAAAGTTAAAACCGTACTGCGATGATCACCACCATCCGCATCTACCTCGCTTTGCTGATTGATAAAATCAGATTGAAGTTAAGCACCCGCAATGCCGACCGCGAACAATTCATCCGCGATCATGGCCCTGAGTTGGGCGAACAATACGCAGCAGAATTTTGGGATAAGTATCACTAACTATAATCAAACCATTATGAAAGAAAGACTTTACGTGATCGTGTCACTCAAACATTCAACGAAAGATGAAGTTTGTTTTTGGCGTGCTGATAATGCTGGTTATACAATAAATCCCTGGCAAGCCGGAATTTATTCACAAACCCAAATAGATTCATGTCCCAGTTATTATAACGATGGGCACAACACAGTGGCTATCTGTGTAAACAATAGTTCGCTAAGTAATTCAGGATTGCACTACACCGTAAATGGCAGTGAACTGAAGAAATACCGCAAGAATAACAGGGGTGAAATTCAATTGGTACTTGAAGCAAATAAAATCAATTAACACCCTATGCAATTCAGCACGCAAGAAACCGAACTATTAAGACTCTGCATCACCAAAATGATTGAAGTCAATAACCTCAATCATGGCGAAATGTGCTGCAACATTTTATTAGGCACCACCGACCGCAGCGAAGATTTGCAAAAGCTGCTGGCAAAGATTGAAGCCTTTGGCCCGATGGAAATAATTGATCCGTACATATGAACGACTACGCTAAAACATTTGCCCAAAATTTATCCATTGTAAGACGAGCAAGAGGCTTGTCGGCAAAGGAACTATCAGAACAATGCAAACTAAAAAGTCTTAAACGCATTTCGGATATCGAAGAATTAAAGGGTGATCCAAAACTGGATGAAGTAGTAAAAATCTGCATTGCTCTATCAGTTGAAGTTAATCCGATGCTGTGTCAATCTGCCAAAGTTAATATCAATTTCCAATGACCGTGCAACGTGCCATAGATGCCCTGAACAGAATAAACAAACGCCTGAGCGTAGGCGAACAATATATACCTGCCTACGAATTAAAGGTATTGCGCAAAGCACACGCCAAATGGACGAAGGTGATCAACGAATTCACCAACCCCAAAGCACCGGCCAGGCCACTGCCAACAACCCGACATCAATCTCAAAACACCTTACCACTATGAGCAAAAACATTCAGGCGCAAACCATCACCAAAGCCGACCTCACCCTGCAAACCGTAAAAGCCATCATTGAAGAAGAATTGCGCATCGTAAACCTTCCGCTCAATGAAACATTCCGCAACCTGGCATTGAGCGATTATGAACTTGACCGCGTGCGCCAGCGATTGCAAAAGCAATTCGGCAAAAGCACCCGCGCCCTGCACAGCGACACCATTTACAGCTACACCGATAAGTTATTATCGCTATGATTGCTCCTTATCGCTTCCGCATTTTCTTCATTCGCCACCACTCGCACATTTCGCATTTCATCGTGCCCGTGGATGACAAAGGCAACATCATAGCAGAACTGGCAATACCATTTTATCATTCAAAACATCCAGCATGAAAAAAACATTTCTCCGATACATCACTAACCGTTACGACCTGCGCAGGATCAGCGCATTTACGTTACTGTTTGTTCTATTAATAACAGTCGCCAGGGTAGCTAACGCACCCGTTTTGGCCGTGTGCATAGCATGCGCGTACCTCATTTTTTGCGGACTGTTTTTATACGCTTCCTTCATTGCCTGGGATAAATACCGCAAGCTATGATGATGCACAACCCCTACACGGCACCGGGCACATACAAGCACACCGGCAGTGATCAAACCATCGTGGTGACCAACGTAGTTACTCACCATTACTTTGATGGTGAAATGAAGCCTGTAAGACCTGCGGTGGTCTACCGCGATCTGCTGAGTGCCGGACCCAACCACGTAGCCTACATGATGGACCTCGAAACATTTAAAACCAAATTTTATCAGCTATGATCATTCACTACATCAAAACCCATCCCTGGCAAACGGCACTGGTCATTGCGGCCGCGTTCCTGCTCACACTGGCATTAGTTTACCCGGCCACGTTGCACCTGTTTAGAATCAAATTCAATTATGCCAACGGGCAAACCCTTATGCAGTTCAGGCGTGTGCCCAACATACTGGCCCGGATCTTCTTTTACAGCAAACCTACCACCGTGCTATTCATTGGTAATGGAAGGCACTGGCACACTTACAAGCAGATGAAGGCAATGGATAAAGTTACCGGCAGGCGCAAAGTAAATTTTCTGTATAGCCATGAATTGCGCGAATTGATTGAGTACAAACGCAGGACGGTAAATAAACACCGCGCAGCATGACCAGGCGGGTGAAACTATTGCAGGTAGTACGCAAGCACCTGATTGATGAACTGGTGAAGCATTGTTCAACACTCACCATGCAGCAGGTAGAAAAGCGCATGAATGCCATTGAATCCATTAACAAGCGATTGCCACACATCACGACACCGGCACCGCGCATCAGCAGTCAACGGAAGTTATTTTTTTAATTCTCTTAAACCTCTTTTCTCTTATGCCAGCACTCAATTTCAAAAATCAATTTGTGCCCAAAATCCTATCCGGTGATAAGTCATCCACCATACGCGGCAAGCGCAAAAACCCGATTAAGCCAGGCGACAGGCTGATACTTTATACCGGCATGCGCACCAAATTGTGCCAACCGATAGGCACAGCAATTTGCGACTTTATCAGACCGGTTATTATAGCTGAGGATAATCCATTGACTTTTTTTCAATCTCTAAATGAGTGGCATACGATGCCGATTGAAGATTTGTATCGAATGTGTGTTAATGATGGTTTTTCTGATTACGAGGAAATGAAAACTTTCTTTCGCAATCAATATGGTTTGCCATTTGAAGGCGATTTGATCACATGGAAAGATTTCAAGCCTGGTGGATGGCAAAGAATAACGCGGAAATCTTCTCTAACTTCTCACGTCTAACGTCTCCCGTCTCATGTCCTACATCTCTCCCAGCTCCATCGACCGTATCAAAGACATTCCCGTGGCAGACGTGATCGGGCGTTACATTGAATTGAAGAAAAACGGATCGGGCTTCAAAGCCCCTTCACCGTTTACCGATGAAAAAACGCCATCGTTTTATGTGGTGCCTTCCAAAAATATTTTTAAGTGCTTCAGCAGTGGCAAAGGGGGTGATGCCATTGCCTTTGTCATGGAGTATAACAACATGACCTACATTGATGCCATTAAAGACATTGCGCAAAAGTGTGGCGAACGCCTGGAATATGAAGAACCAACACCCGAAGCCAAAGAGCAAGCCGACCACCGCGAAGTGCTTTATAAACTCAACGAAGCCACGGCCCGGCAATATGCCAGACAACTGCACGAACTATTAAACCAGCGTGCCGGTGACCTGGCCATCACCCACCCGGCCATTGATGAAATCGTAAAACGCAAATTCACTTACGATACACTGGTGCAATGGCAGATCGGCTATGCACCCATTTCTCCCTCTCCCCAGGGAGAGGGCCGGGGTGAGGGGTGGAATTTCCTTTGCAACCTCATTGGCGATAAAAACTATGCCGGTGCAATAGAACTCGGATTGATTAAAAGCAAAGAGCAAACCGGCAAACGTTACGATGCCTGGCGCAATCGTGTCATGTTTCCCATCCACAACCACCACGGGCGCATTGTGGCCTTTGGTGGCCGTGCCCTGGCACCGGATGAATTCAATCCGAAGTATATGAACAGCAGCGACAGCCCGATTTTCAGTAAAGAAAATACGTTGTTCGGATTGCACTTTGCGCACGAAGCCATCCGCAAGAGCGGCTATGCCTACATGATGGAAGGCTACACCGATGTGATCAGCTTCCACCAGGCAGGCTTCAATTGCACCGTGGGCACGTGTGGCACCGCACTGAGCGAGGCCCAATGCAAACTACTGAAGAAGTATTGCAGCAAAGTGGTTCTGTTTCCTGATCCTGACAAAGCCGGAGAAGCCAGCGCATTGCGCAACATCGACATATTGATGAAGCACGGTTTTGAAACTGCCGTGGTGCCCATGCCACAGGTAGAAGGCAAGAAAGTAGATCCCGATGAATTAACGAGAATGTTTAACAACTGAAAATGAAAACCTTCGATCTTTTTTTTAAAGACTTCACACCATTCACCACCACAGTCTTTGATGAATCATACGAACAATGGATTGAATCGGAGTGTAAAAAAAACAATGCAACGATTTTCTTTCGTGAAACTCACATTCGCATTATGGCACCTACCTGGGCAAAGGTATCAATGGTGTTAGTGTTCATTGGCTATGCGTATGGCATGAAGGAAAACGGTAGATAATCAAACTTTTATGGAATTATTTGATTACAGAGACGCAATTTTTTCAGACGACAGGAAACATCGCTTTCTGCTTACCAGGGCATGGGATGAAAGCAAACCCACTATTGCATTCATTGGGCTTAATCCATCCACAGCAAATGAATTAACCGATGATCCAACCATACGCAGGGTAATAGGTTTTGCACGATCATTTGGCTATGGCAAAGTGTTCATGCAGAATTTATTTTCTTATGTGACACCGTATCCGCATGAATTGAAAAAGTGCGGTTCAATGATCAATGATAGTAATACAGATTACTTGCTTCGCTATGCAAAATGGCAAAGTAATGCCGTGGTTTTTTGTTGGGGCAATTTTGATGTGTTGGGCCGTGATAAAGTTGCACTTGATATGTTTCCTAATGCGTATTGCCTGGGCAAGAATGCCAATGGTTCACCAAAGCATCCACTTTATTTAAAATCAGATACTAAACTAATCCTATACAATTAACAATTAACCCAAACACGTTATGATTTTAGAACAGGAAGAAGAAAAGACGGACATGTATCGAATCCTTTCCAACTGGAGAACGGCTTCTTTACAGATTTGACAAAGGCAAAAAACATTGCATTGAAGTACGGCAATACATCAATGGCGAACGCGGCAGATGTTCGTATCAATTTTCAAAGTGGTCACCGATCAGAAATTCAAGACATCATGCACGACTACCGGCAGCACAAGACCAGGGGCCAGAAGATCCGTTACTGGATCATCACCATTTTCTTATGGTCACTCATGCTTATTTTACTATGCATGGGTTTATTCTCCTGCTCATCCGTGCAATGGCACTGGGGGTCATGCAAAAAACACAATCATCAAACCGTAAACACCAAATAACTATGAGCCTCAAAGTAGAATTCAAAGCCATCGTAAAAGAAGTAGGAGCCATTGAAGCCGTGAAAAATGGCTTTCAGCAGCTTAACATTCTCCACATACCCGAAACCACAGACGACTTCAACGGCTTCAAGCGAAGTGAGCAATTTTTTCAGGTGCGGGTGTATAGCAATGCGCAAACCGACAGCCGGTTTTTTAAGAATGAAATGGTAGAGAAGAAATTTATTTTTGGTTGCTATGTAAACGGCAGACGCTACCTGCCACAAGGCAAATTCGATTACACCTACTACACGCAATTACAATTTTCAGAACTCAAACCCGCCTGACTATGAAATTCGTACTCCACATCCTCAAAAAGAAGCTGCAAAGCGAAAAACATTGCTCCCTGGTGCATAGCAAACTCACGCACGACAGACGTTTTGCCGAAAGCGCACGCATGGCCAAAGAACGCATTCCACAACTGGAGAAAGCGATTGAGATATTATCTCAACAAATGGCAGATGAAGGCATCACACTATCACAACGTTCACAGCAAGCCCTTAATAACGCATGACCAAAGAAGAAATAATCAAAGCCCTTGCCGAAGGCAAAACAGTAACACACTCCTATTTCACAGAAACGGAATGGATGAAAGAAGAAAATGGCGTTTACCTTTTTGAAGATGGTGTGCGTTGCCCTAAGCATTTATTTTGGGCAGACCGAACACACAAGGGTTGGAGCGATGGATGGGATATTTTTCAACCGGCAACCGGCAACTAACATGGAAGGCACCCTATCCGACTACATCCTGCGCAATCAAGTTGATGGCGTACTATGGAAAGCACAAAAGCTATTGGCCAACCTCGATAACCCGATCGTAAAAAACGATCGCATTACCGAAATAGCCAACACCATTGCACTCATACCTAAACCCGTGGCCAGGGAAACCTACGCAAAGCAGATCGGCAAACTGTATGACGTAAGCTGGCAAACGTTTAAAAAAGTGCTGGATGATATTCTGGCCATCCACAAAAAGCAGAGCGACATAAAAACCACCGTGCGCAAAAACAAAGTTTCTTCTCTGGAAGGTGACCCGGCCCGGTGGCCCTTCTTTGTGGAGAAAATAAAAGTGAACGCCAAAACCGGTGAAGAAACATTCACCGGTATAGAACTGGATAAACTTAAATTCGTGCAGCTTCTTTCATCCTTTGGATTCACCCGGTTCGATCCATCGGTTGAAACATCATCGCCAGCCAATCAGAAAGACAATTTTCAGTTTGTGCAGTTGGAAGATAACATCATCCGCACGGTTAGCCGCAACCAGATCATTGACCACATCGAGCACTTTGTAAACACGCAATACGATTTCACCACCTGCCAGCATGTAGATGCGCAATTGCTGATCAATAAATTTTACGATAACCTGCAGAAGTATTTCAGCACGGATCTCTTTGCCCGGGTGCGCACCAAAGACCCGATCATCATCAACCGCGACACGGTAGATAAAACGTTCTTCTACTACAAAAACGGCTACCTGGAAAGCGACAAAGCCGGATGGCGTTTTAAGAACTACGACCAGATGCCCGGCAGCGTGTGGGCCACACAGATGAAAGACTATGAACTGAAACAGGTGATCGACTTCACGCAGCACCAGGGGATAGAGCACTACGGCATGTTTGCCGACTTCATGTGGAAGATTGCCGGTGAAAACGAACAGCGCTTTGCCGATTTATGCTGCATTACCGGCTACGTGTGCCACGACTACTATCAATACAAGCTGAAGGCCATAAACATTACCGATAGCAGCCTGAGCGATGCCAGCGAGGGCCGCACGGGCAAAACCCTGTGGGCAAAGATGCTGGGCTATGTAAAGGCGCTTTGCGAAATAAACGGCAAAGACTTTAAGAGCGAGAACGAACGCAAATACCAACTGGCCGACCTGGGCACGCAGATCATTCACCTCAATGACCTGAAAACCCGTGGCAAGAACAAATTCGATTTTGAAGATGTGTTTAACGACATCACCGAAGGCTTTGAAGTGCGCAAGATGTATGCAGCGCCCTTCCGCATGCAAAGCAAATTCATACTAAGCACCAACAAGACATTGAACATCATGGGTGCCAGCCAGCGCGATCGCATTGTGGAATACGAGTGGAGCACCTTCTTTGGCGAACACCGCAGCCCCGAGCAGCACTATGGCAAATGGTTTGGCCGCGATTGGGACGAAAACGAGTGGGCACGCTTCCACAACTTCATGGCGTTTTGCGCCCAATGCTACCACACCCACGGACTGCGCACCCCGGAAGCCATCAACCTGAACGAGCGCAAACTCATGAACCACACCGCGCAAGAGTTTTTAGATTTTATGCTGGATGTGAAGGAAAGCATTATTGCCAATGGTGTGCCGTTTGAAGGATACAAGACCATTGGCAGCTTTGATGTGTGCAAAGAATTTCTGGCCTATGAGTTTGATAAAAAACAACTCTTTCACCAATTCATTTTGAAGAACGAAGATTTTAAGAGTTGGCTCAGTGCAAAGAAGTTTGGCGAGTGGATGGTAC
>JACCDR011138034.1_pt1 | contig 12500 bp, 21 predicted proteins | sample 7446431 | NCBI WGS metagenome assembly JACCDR01 (sample SAMN15323443, study PRJNA562643) | freshwater metagenome | isolation source: river surface water | place: USA:Blue River Watershed | collected 2017-08-17
AGAGATTGTAGAAGCTATGAAGCATAAGAAGAATAATATGGGTTGTGGCCACGCACTTCCTGTTCATCCTTGCGCCAAAAATTATCCGAGTCCCAGCACTTTTCATTCTCTTCCAAAACAAAAGCTGAGCGTTCGGCCTCATTGAAGAATAAAACAGTCCGTCCAACGCAATCTTCTGCGTCAGACTCATCTTTGACTTCTTGCGCTATATAAATGGTCATAAATAATAAATTGGCGGCCAAAACTCGCGCCTTGGCCGCCAACTTTGTATTGGATAGAATTCTTTTACTTCGCCGAGAACAAGGAGAACAATTCTTCCGGCTTAATTTCTCCGTCCTTGGAGGCGCAATTCTTAATAGTCAAAGATGCACTTTGTCCTTTGCCTGACAGAATTTCCGCCAAAGACTCAATTCTTATGTAATTTTTCGTATTGGCCGCCGAGATTAGCTTGCGGATGTCCCCAGCGTAATTCTCGCCGCCGAAGCCCATGCGAACCCGCTGATTGAAGTCGAGCACGAGAATTTCGCGCGTCTCAACATCATAAACGAACGGGCAGTTCATTTGCGCTGGTTCCTTGAGCGAGTAAGACGTGATTTCCTGCTTCAAGTCGAACTGTGGATTCTTCGATGTGAAGAAGCCCGCCGTCACTTCCTTGTTCTCGTTGAACTCGCTGCCCGCCCAAACATTAACCATCGGAGCTATGTATTTTACGCCCTTTGGAATCTTGGACAAATCAATCCGTCCATACTCAGTAGCTCCTGCGGGAGCTGGGGCACTCGTGAAGTCGCCCGAGTGCGTTAGGAAGCAGTTCGCCTGATTTCGGAAATTGATGATATCAGCCTTGCCCGCTGCATCGAAGTAAAGGAAGCTCAAGTCCAAATCAGTCCGCTCCTTGCCTTGAATCCAATGCACGTAGAAGTAAATGAAGGGATTCGTCTTTGCCTTGATTCGGGTTCCACGCTCCAATTCGGAATTCTTTGAGAGGAACGGAACGATGCGGTCCTTGAGGCTGTCCTGAACAACGACTTTACCGGAGAAGCCATACTTGGCTTTGATGTGTTGCTTGATTTCTTCCTGAAGGTGGACAAAGAACTTTGGATAGTTTGCCTCCTCGATGACAGTATTCCCTTTAACATCAATGACCCGATAAGAGGCATTTACATCAATAGACAAGATGGAAAATAGCACGCCGACTTCCGCCTTATCGAATGACTTTTTACACAAGTCAATAAAGGCTTGCTCGTTCTTCTTTGTGACAGCGTTGGCGACCGTTGAGAGATTACGAAGTAAATAGGAGGGGTTCTTAGAACACAGCTTACTGATTGTCTGCCAGTCCTTGTCCTCGATTGCCTTTTGCATGCGGGATGCGAAGGTCCGATAAACAAGGTTGCCTCCTTCCGTAAGCTCTACAGCGCCTTCCTCAATGAGGCCATCCACCTCCTTAACGATTCGTTTATGCAGGCTCTCATATTTGCCGCCCAAAGAAATGAAGGCTGCCACATAGAAATCGCGGAAACGATTAACGAAACCTTCTTGAGTGAAGAAATGCGTGTGCTTGAGGAAGCGCGCCCAAGCCGTCCGATTAAGGCCCATGTCCTCAGATACAGCTTCAAAGGAATAAACTGCGCGGTCATTCAAGAATGAAAAGATAGCAATGCGCTCGCTCCAAGAGAGCCCCGCGAATTTTACATCCGAAGGCAATTTGAAAGCAGAAAATTCCTTCTTGGCCGCCGCGAAACGTAATGCATCGAGGCTATTGCAGCGAAGGCTCTTAAGGGCAACGGGCAGCGTATTTCCTTTTGTTAAGGCGAGAAGTGCGGCTGTCCGAATTTCTGCGCTCTTAATGCGAGGCAACTTATGAAGAGAATCAGCGAAATAGCCAAAAATCTTATTCAGTTTCTTGGAGGACTTATTGTCCAATGTTACAGTTGCGCCCGCGAGTTTCTCAAAGTATTCCGTGAACTCCTCTTCTGAAGCAAGACTGATGGTCTTGAACTTGGCGAAGTTCACCTTGCTCTTCAAATCCTCGTAAAAGCTTTCGCTCTCGAAGTCATTTCCCGAAAACTGGAAAATGTAGCCAAAAATCTGAAATACACGCTCGCCAAATGCGAAATGCGTGCGCTGCTCCCAATTCTTGAAAAGAGGAGGTGTGAGTTGTCCGACTGTATATTCGTCCAAGATGTCGCGAGACAGTTCCATGGCAACATTGGGAGTGAGACGCGCGAGGCGATTTAGAGCGTCCGCCTCTAGCAGAAAGCCGAAGTTTGCAAGTTCCGCCAGAAGCACGTTCGCTATGCTGATGGACTTGCGTTGGACGGCCCCGTTTGTTTGAGGGACGTAGACTTTATATTTAGATACATTCATTGTGTGCGAATTAGCTGCGTGTGTTTTTTAAAAAGAGACTCCCGAATCGGCAGGGTATTAATTTAAGAGATTAACCCTACCTTAGCTGGGAGCAAAGGGACGAAAGAGAGCCCGCTCGAATTCGACAACTGTTATTAAAGCAAATAAGTTGCCGTTAGCTGAGCAGGAAAGCGGAAAGAGAAGCCCGAATTAGACAAGAATGGTTTGTATTAATAAATATATCTTGTCTTTAGCTGGGCTAAAGAGAATGCTACCGAATTTGACGGCTGTTATGTCCCCAAGAAATAAGCCGCCATTAGCTGATGGCAAAAGTAAAAAAGAGAGATAGCTCGAATTAACACGGTGGTATTTAACAGAATAACCGTATTTTAGCTGAGCTAAAGTGAGAGACTCCGAAGTGAACAACTGGTTTATTTTACAAGAATAAGTTGCTCTTAGCTGGAGTCAAAGTGTAGAAAGTTGTTTGTGGTTTTTCATTTCCAGAATCTTACGAGAAATGAGCGAAAAGTCAAGAAGAAAAGTGAAGCTGCGAGAGACGGGTTCGAACCGTCATCGGGCCAACATGTGCAGCCAGCTATATCCAATTGAGCTATCTCGCAAAAATACAAGTGAGGTCGGTGGGACTCGAACCCACAACAGGCGAATTAAAAGCTCGCTGCTCTGCCATCTGAGCTTCGACCCCGAAAAAGGCTCCTCCCCTTGGAATCGCACCAAGCTCACACTGAGTAACAATCAGGCCGCGCACTATTGCGCGCTGAGAGGAAAATAAATGGGGTCGGATAGGGTCGAACTATCAAAAGGCGGGTTAAGCGCCACGTTTTACCAATTAAACTACTACCCCGAAAAATAATTGACCCCGGAATGGGCTCGAACCATCAAGCAACGTTTTTAACGCTACGTTTTTTTTACCTTAAGCTACGCGGTCAATGTTAAATTGCGAGACCTGAAGGTTACGAACCTTCCCGCTCTGCATGCGGAGTTTTTCTTAAAACTAAAGTCTCGTAAAGAGATGAAGACGGAAGGCTATGACCCTTCATCACCGCTTACGTGCGGAGTTTTGCTTAAACTACATCTTCAAAAAAATGAGCGGGTCGGTCGCTACGCCGACAGAGTGGCAGTGATTCCTCGCCAACCTATTCCAGCTAGCTTCAAGCTGGTAATCAAAACTTTATCCGATTTCTCGGACGCCTTACGCCTCGGTGCGCATCTGCTTTCTGCGCCGCCGCTCACTTGCGAGATTTCTCTCGCGGGCTGGGGACGCCTGTTGCCAGACGGCCCTGTTAGCTACGCTAACACGTGGTTAGCAAGCAATTTTTCTTGCCGACAAGATTTTGGCTGAAACGGTATATAAGCAATGTAGTTTCAACCGGCATTCGGCAAAAGACAAAAAGTCAGCGGGTCAGAGAGGGTTCGAACCTCTGACACCTTTTTGGGGTGCAGTTGTTTTCTAAACAACTTCCATCGGCCTTCCTGGACCCGACCCTAATACTTGCGGTTGGGATTGCACTAACGACCCGACGCTTATAAAGGGTCCGCTCTGCTGTCGAGCTTCGCAAGTGAAAACTCGTTAATCCATTGGTTTATTTCTAATGGAGTTTCGGAAAGAATTTCGCATTCGCCTAAATAATTATGTCTGTCTGAATGATGCCTCTTGCAAAGCCAAACCACATCTAACGGTTTGGAGTAATCTTCGTGGTGAGCCTGAACAGTGCGAGACGCGCCACAAAAACAGTTCATCTTTGATATGCGATTAGCCTTTACGGCATTCTGAACTAGCAAGCGTGCAGCTCTTTTAATAGGGTCTGTTTTTGCCTTCTTTGGGTAAATCGGCTTTACTATACCTTTTGCGATGTTCGCTGCATCTCTAGCCCTAATCCTTCTGCGTTCTTTAACTCTCCACTCGGGGTCTTGAATGACTATAGAAAGCCTTTTAGCCGCATCTTTCTTAGTGCAAGTTTTGCACTTGTTTAAGTGACCATCAGCCATTCGAGAGTGCTTGTAAAATTCCGAAAGCTCTTTAGCTTCCCCGCATTTAAAGCACTGTTTCATCAAAATGGAGGCGTTTCTTCGTCATCCACTGGAGGCTTCGCAGCTTTAGCTGGCGCGGCAGTTTTTCCCTTGGCTGGCGCTGCTTTTGGTGCTTCTCCCGCATTTTCTGGCTTCCAGTTATTCAACGCAATCGTCAAATCAGACATGATTGTTCCATCGTCGCGAAGCTTTGGAGTTTTCTGTTTCGAGACAGAAATCTTGAAGTAGCCGCGAGCGTCAGTGTTCGCCTTAACGAACTCAATGAGTGTTTCGGCGTGGAAATCCAGATTGTAAATATCTCCGAATTGCGTTGTGCGTGTTTTCCCGTATGATTTCGGGACGTAGACTTTTTCGTTTGCCATAAAAACTTATTTTCTTGTGTTGCCTTTACTATATCGTCTCCCGACAGAATGTCAAGAACTTTTTCTGCAATTGTTGTGCTGACGCTGCGGAAATTTTCATGGCCGCGCCAGTTTCCTCGTAAGTGCGACCTTCTACGAACCGAAGAATAGCGAACTCCCGAAGCTCGGGCTTGGGACACGAAGCGATTAGGTCTTTCATGTTTAAGAGAGGTTCCGGCGCGGCCATTTCGCCATTCGTATTAAACCCGTTATTTGTAACAACGGAATAATGCTTGTAATCCTTCGTGCGCTCCCTAATTTGGACAAATCGCGACTTCTTCCAAAGCCAAGTGCAAAATGTTGCCTTGTCGGACTTGAAGGTCTTTGCGGCTTCGTAAATGAGACGAAGGCGCTCGGCTGTGATGTCCTTTGGGGAAAGATGCTGCCAGTTCTTGATGTTTATTACGCCCTTGTAAAGAGTGTGAAGGCGCTTAAGGCTTTGAGAACAGCCGTTCTTGGTTGCTAAAACGAGCGCGTTAACTTCCTCGTTCTGTTTGATTGGTCTTTTAAGAGTTTTTTCCATAAAGGGAGGTCAAAAACTTTCTGGCAACGCGCAACGTTTCGGAAGGTGTGTCCGAGCCACACTCAATTTCCAGCAGATTTAAAACAGCCCAAGAAACGAGTTTGCTGTCTCCGACGCTAAGAACTAGGCGCGATTCGAGGCTGGCAATCCACTCTACGATAACGGTGCCTGAAGGCGTGGCACTAAAGTTTGGCACTGGGAATTCCTGTAAAAGCGTCGCGAATATTTTAGCCTTGTTTAGTGCGGATGCGGTGACGGGCAAAGCATTTCTTCCATCCCAGCCAGAAAAGTTGCAGGTTTGAGCGATTTGGTCCAAGTCAGCGAACTTGCTCATCCGAAAATTTCTTCGTTTAGGTCAGCCGCGATGTTCTTTGCATCGTCGTGATAGACGATGTTTAAATTGAACTTGCAAGCACGAAGTCTTTCAAGGGCTTTCGCGCAAAGCTCGGAGGCTCGCTCTCTGGTGTGCCCGAAATCTTTCACGAGATGGTCGGCGACCCGCTGGAAGAACTCTGGATTATCGGCTAATTTTGTGTCCATAGTTTCTTCTTTCTCAGCAACGCCCTCAATACCACCACTAGCGCGAAAATTTCATACACGGTATATAGTGCGGCATACGCGATTCCATAACAACTGAGAACTTCTTGAGCCTTGACGCCGAATCCGTAAAAGACAATATTATTCACGCAAAGCCAAACGAGGCACAAAAATTCAAAAACTGCCCAATTCGTTTTATCTTGTTCGCTCATGCCTTTTTAGAATCTCCGCATTTGAACAATCTTCTCTGCCGGAAAAACCAAGTCAAAAAAGATTTCGTGCGAGCGAAGTAGGTCTTCTGGAGTCCCGTCTATAGTAGCAAAGCGCAGAGAAGAATATTTCGCTAAGAATTCTTGATTCTCTTCCTCGCAAGAGCCAATGGGAGGATACTTTAGCCCGCCCTCTTTGTGCCTTTCGAGATTTATCGAAATTGCCCGATTGTGGTGTGCCCAAGTTAATTCGTTTGGGAAACGAACATCCGTCACAATTACGACTTGCGTTGGCGAATTCCTTACGTGCTTCTTGAGCTTCTCAATCCAAAAGCGCGGATTGATTTGGCGAGCCGCCATTCCATACGCAATAAGAATTGGGCGGATAATTTCCTTTTCCTTTGCGTTTTCTGTAAAGGCCGAAATTCCGAGGTTTGCGAAAAGCGCCTCGTTCAAGTCCATTTTCAATTCGTAAGCGAAAGAAAAAGTTTGGGCCTTGATGCCCAAGTCGGCGAGTCGTTTTACGAAGTAAGCTCCTAGACTGTCCTTGCCCGTGCGCGCGTTACCCGTGATGGCAACGTAATATTTGCCATCTGTATTTCTTGAGACCATAAAGCGATTAGCTGTAGATGTCGCGAATTGCCGCGACCATCCAAGCCCGCGCACGCTTTTTGCGGGCTAAAGCCACCAATTCATCTACAGAGTTTGTCTTAAAGACTTTTTGAAAAGCTTGCTTAAGCTCTTCCTTGAGTGCGGCGTTTTCTTGATTCATTGCGTTTTATAATGGTTGCTCTCCTCGGATTTGCACCGAGACTGTTGCCTTATGAGGACAAAATGCTACTTTTACACTAAAGAGCGGTTTGGAAACTTTTGGCCTCGGATTTTGCCGAGGAGAACTGATGTTCAATGACTCGTGAGTCACCCGTAAAGACAATTACACCAGAAACGGGCAAAATGTCAAAAGAATTTTGAGCAACACGCATCTTTTTCAGATTTTAATCATCTCGATACCAAATTCCGCCGCAATCCTCGTTGCGTCCTCTGCATCTCTATGGTATTCCTCGCCAAAGTAAACAGTCTTGATTCCATAGGACGCTATTACGGGAAGGCAGTGAACACACGGATGCGTTGTAACCGTCAAATAAGATACTTCACCCGGCTTCGCGTAACGAAGGCAGGAAATCTCCGCATGCGTCACCCTCTTATTCTTCGCATCCCTATCCGTCCAGTCGATTTTTACTCCGGGCGGTGCGCCGTTGTATCCAAGACTCACAATGCTGTTATCTGCTCTGAATGCGCAGCAGCCGACTTTCGTATGTAAATCCTCGGAGCGAAGAGCACAGCAGTAGGAAAGAATCATTCCGAATTCCGGCCATGTTGGGCGTCTTTTTGCGGCAACGCAATCGAGAATTATTGCAGATACCTTATTTAGAAGATTTAACACGACAAATGTTTATGAATTCGTAGCTGCTTTCATATCCTTCTGGAAGCCCAACCTCAACTTCTTGAAAGAGACTCTTGATTGTTTTATCTTCGGCTAAATAAATCGTAACTCGCCAATTTTCACTGTTCATTTGAGTTCTGCCGTCTTCAATGACTCGGATTCTTGTTGGCCTCAAGGCATGAACGTAAGCTAAAGCTACATCGTTCCACTCGCGCCCTTTAAGAAATTCTAAAACAGGAATAGAGCAATAGCCGCGCCGATTGAACGGTTCAAACACTTTCCCTTGAATGCCGTCGTGCTTTCCTTTGTAATCTTCAGATTTCATAAACGTTCCGGCTTGTATTGATGCCATCTATCTCCTATAAGGACGACCACACCAACGCCTCTTTGAAGATAGGCAATCTTAGCGTCTGTTTGTTTATCTACGATGTGCCACCAGTCAGCATAAGAATCAGATTTGCCTTTGTCGATGGCTTCCTCCAAAGTATCGAAAGCCCCCACGAAATCGTGATAGCCGCCGCCCGGATAATAAGTCTCGCCAGCGAAAAGTGCATAGCGGGCCGACTTTTGCGTTTCTGTAATTTCTTTCATTTGCCTTTATACATCTCGGCTATCTGGAAATACAGCATCCCATTTACGGTATCCTCTCTCGTCGATATGTCTCATCGTATCTGGATACGAATCCATAAATTCATCAACGTCTACATCAATTCCAAGCTCGACAAGCTCATCAAAACAGCGCTGGCAAATATAGCCGTAACTGCTGGAATACCTGTCGCACATTATATTTTGACATCCTCGACGGCCACAATTCAAAACGCTCATAAGGCAAATTTCTAATCCATTTCTTCTAACTCTGTGAGATTAACGCTCTTCTCCAATTCGAACAACTCTCCTCTTTCATCAAGAGACCAGATTTCAAGTGTTGGCTCGCCATCTTTAAGAACGATTGCGTAGTGTCTAAGACCGGACGAGACTCCAACTCTGCTATATTCGGCCCCTTGCTCATAGTCATTTATTGTCCACGACTTTATAGAAAAAGGCTCGTCGATGGATGAGTTAACGGTGACTTCAAACATAGGACAGTGATTTGTTGGCCGCCGACCTTTTAGCTTTGCGCGCTTTACCCGCCTCAATTTGCTTTTTGAATCTCTCGCGCATTTCCTCTTCGTTTTCAAGCCGCCAAAGGCGATAGCCCCAATTTGAGCATGGACCTCGTTGCGTCCATGATTCCATTTGCCACTCGGGGCTTTCATTCATAAGACGATACATCTCGTCTCGCTCGCTTGAGGGCTGATTTAGGTCGTAAACGTAAAAGTCGCGAGAAAACACTTTGCCAGCGTGTCTTGGGTTTATGTGGTGGGCGTCCTCAACTGGGATTCCATATTTGGCGAAGAATTCTTGATAGGTCATTTTCTTCTCAATCCCTTCCGTATATAGTCCTCTCGAACCCCTCAGTTCCAAAAACATCGTCGAATTCTTCCTCAACCGTATCGAGGGCGCACTCCAATTCTTCTGAAAGACGCCTGATTGGACTATTGCGGCGGCCATCCTCAACCCAATTTGAATCAATGAAAGCGCGCAGGTTTTCGAGGGCGCGCAAGAGATTGATTTTGTTATAGTAATACTTCATAGGGCAAAGCTTTATCGGAAATCGCCGCCGACGTTTAAGAAAATTCCTTCGGGCTCTTCTGGCTCCCAAGGCATGTCTAAAGACAAGTCCGTTTCCCAATCTGGATAGAACGTATCTTGACAAAAGCCGCAAATGCTCTCTTCCTTTTGTCCTTTTCGAAACTCATCCTTCAGTATTCGCCAACGGCCAGAGTCAACCAACACTTTGCCAACATTGATAGCGAAAAGTTTAGCGACTACTTCTTCAATGTCATCGTAAAAATAAGAAGGCTTTAGCAGGCCCAACAACCAAAGAGGAATTTTTCCTTTGTCTCCTGCGGCTATAAAGATTGGTTTCTTCTGTTGGTTGGCAACTACGATTTCGTGGACAGTGCCCCAAGTTGGCTTGTCTGTCTCGATGCGAAAAATGCAGAAGTCGCAAAGGTCAATTGCGCGCAAGTCCCGCTGAATAATGGGGCGCATCGATTCATGCACAAGTTGCAAATTTCCGAGTTCTCGGTTCTTTAACAGTTCGGCGCGAAACTCTGGAGTCTCCGCTTGTTGCCCTTCAAACATTGTTTCGGTAGGGGAAAGGCAGGAGACTCCTATGCTGGTCAGCCGATTTTTTAAGATTGGCCGCCAAGGTTTTGCATCTGTGTGTTCTAAGTTACCTCCAAGATAGCAGCGCGTGCCCGCGAGAGAAATGCGCGTACCGGATTTTTTGCGCTGAAAGAAATCGAGCGGCGGAATGAAAAATTGGCCACCGAGAGTTGTAAGTTCCATGGCTCGACTCTATCAAAGGCGGGCGCAAAGTCAAGTTCTTTCTGTACGCACTCTGTCGCGAAGCGAAACGAACGCAGTGAGCATATAAGGCAACATCGCAGAGGATTAAAAGTTTTGCGCCAGCGCTCCAACTCGGCGGCCAAGATGCAGCAATATATTACTTTGTATTCTAAAAGTCCCGCGCACGAATAAAACTTTCGATTAATCCGAAACCCTAAGCGAAGATGGAGAAATTTTAACGCAGAATTTGCTTGACAAGCGGAGGATTTTGACGCATATAGTACAGCGAGCGAAGCGAGCCCATCTACTCCGAAGGAGGAACGACCGTAGGGAGCGTTTGTTACATGCTCGCTTCGCTCGTTCCCGCTGCGCGGTGTACAGTGTACAGTACTAAGAATATGCCTCCGGCGGCTCTCCGAGGGCACCTAACGCCGGTGGGGCGGGCACTGCGTGCCAATCAATTATATTTGTACTCTTGTACCATATCGGGATTATTCTATACATGCGATTTATTATGCTCCCTACGGTCGTTCCTCCTTCGGAGTATCGCGTTCGCTTCGCTCAGTGTACTAAGGAAGCTCCGCTTGGCTTCTGCAACTCTCGCAAGCTCGCGATTGCAGAACAATAAGTATGTTCGCTTCGCTCAGTATAGTACCAAGTGCTCCGCACGGCATTCATCAGCCTCGTGAACTCGTCAGATGAATCTAAGATTGGCTCGCTTCGCTCGATTCTTAAGGTAGTGGAAAATGTCCCGTTGTCAAGCTAATAATGCATTAATTTTTTGTAATGCTCAGCGCCAACAGAGAAAAGGACAAAAGGCTCGAAATCGCCCCTTGTGGCTCGCGGAATTTCAAAGGGCAGGTTTATCCATCTGGCGTCCAAAAGCGAGCGCTGCGCAAAACGGTAAGGGCAAATGAGCCAAAGACAAAAATCCGGGGCGCTGTATTTTTTCTTTGACAAAAAAGCGAAAGTCTGTATCTTGAAGGCCACAACAAAAATGAAACGAAAAATTACCACCTTGGCCGCCGCGCTGCTCACGCTGTCCTTTTCGGGATGCGGAGTTAAACGCGAGCGAAAACCGGACGCATTTAATTTGGAGTCTAGGGACGACCCCAGCACTTATTACTCGGTTGACGTTCTTAAACACAGAGAGACAGGCATTCGGTATATCGTAGTCAATCGCACGGGCGGCGGCGCGGCAATCATTCCGCTTGTCGAAAAGGCCAAATAAACGCTTTATGGAACTGCATGCGACGGACTGCACACGCCCAGAAGGGTGTTCTTGCGGGGCTACGGAGTTTAACGCGAGGCGCGATGAACTAGCCCATTACCGGGCGCAATTTCGCCTTCTTCGAGAAAAGGTCGAATCCTTCAGAGAACCCGAACGCTCAATCGTCAAAGAAATAATTACAAACAAACCCTCAAACAAAACAAACTAACCTATGCCCATTAAACAATACCTCTCCACATGCCTCGAATGGGGCAACCTGATTTTCTGGCGCGTAATCCTCCTAAGCCCTGTATTATGGGCTGGCTGGAATTACGGAGCCGTGAATTTTTTACCTTGGCTTCCAACCGTGGACATCTCCAGCGCGATTATCTTTTTCGGCGCTTACCAAATCATTCAACTTTTCTGCCTGCACAAGGTCGAGAAGACAATAGTTCCTGTGCTTTATGTGCCAGTCGCTACGGAGCAAGCCGCGCCGGAAATTGAAGTGTCGGATGACGACCTTCTCTAAAAAGACAAATGATTGACTCAGCCGCGCCCTCCATCGACGGACATCTCTTACGTTTCCAAGATGACCAAGAATATTTCCTGTATGATACAGAAACCTGTAATTTAAACACGCTCGACACGAGCGCCAACTATCCTTGGGAATACGCTTGGCAGGTCTTCACCAAGCACGGAACAATCAAGTCCAACCAATTCTTCGTTAATTGGGAACTAGCGGGCGTTAAAATAAAAGTATCTGCGGGCGCGGCTGTGAAGACTCGTTACTATGAGAAGGTGCCCTTCGTTCAAAAGGATGGAATACATCCCAAGGAGGCGCTTGCTTTATTCGAGGCCGAAATTTCGAAGGACCGTTTCATCATCGCTCATAATGGTCTCGGTTTTGACCAGCACATTAGCAACGTGCATAGGGAGAAACTCGGTCTCTTGCCAGATTATTCCTTCCACGCGCGATTCCTTGATTCCTCAATCGTCTCAAAGGCTTATAAGATGGGCCTCGTTTGGCCAAGAGACAGGGCTGAATGGCCCGCCTTTCAGGAAAGATTACGCAGGCATCGCGTTAAGGGCCTTAAGCACAGTGTGAAATTTATGTGTGAAGAATTCGGGATTCCTTACGACGAACAACTTGGGCACGCTGGAGATTATGACGTGGAAGTCACAAAGCAAGTGTTCTTGAAGCTGATTGGAAAGTACGAGATATGAGCCGCAAATTCAGACAAACTAAAAAGCAAAAGCGCAGCGCCCAAATCTCAAAGGACAACATCTTGCTTGAGATGGAAAGCTACTTAAAATGCTGGGGCTGGAAACAGATTGAAACTCCGCACGATTTTAGCCGCCCGAACGAATTCACGGACCCTTTGACGGGAAC
>JACCDR011439518.1_pt1 | contig 12500 bp, 16 predicted proteins | sample 7446431 | NCBI WGS metagenome assembly JACCDR01 (sample SAMN15323443, study PRJNA562643) | freshwater metagenome | isolation source: river surface water | place: USA:Blue River Watershed | collected 2017-08-17
CCACGGCTTGTCGGTCCACTCCATGTCGTCCTCCTCCGGTTCGGGTGCGAGCTCGGCCCGCACCAGGTTCAGGAACTGCGTCCACGGGAAGTTCGGACCCGGGTCCGTGTGCGTGCCCCTGTCCTGCGGGAACGCGCGGGTGATGTCCCAGTGCGAGCAGAACCCCTTCACGCCGTCAGCGACCTGGGCCACGGTCAGGTGCCGCACCGGGATGCCCCACTTCCTGGCGTCGCGGGCGGCCTGCTTCGCGGCCAGCCGCAGCATCGCCTGGGCGTACGCACCGGCCCACTCGTCATCCCAGCCGGCCCGGCCGCACAGCTCGTACTGGATGCCGCGCCGGTTGCCCTGTGTGCGGGCGGTGTGCGCCTGGTCGCTCGTGCGCACGCACTGCACGACCGAGTTGGAGTCGACGAAGTAGTGGGCGCTGGTGCCGTCGGTGCGCCGCTGGTCGTAGGCGGCGCCGTCCTCGGCGGAGCTGCCGTGCGCGCTGCCTTCGGTGGTGTGGATGACGATGAGCTGCACGCTCGAGCGGTTCGCGTTGGTCCACGACCGCGGCGGCACCCACTTCAGGTCGGGGTATTCCGGCGAGTTAGCCACGGGGGAGCACCCCCTCCCGGCGCAGCGCGCCGATCACCTCGGCCACCGCCTTGTCCGCGGCGCGCTCCATCCCGGCTTCGATCCGGGCGTCCAGCTCCCCGTTCGTACGCCGCTCCACCGTCTCCAGCACAGCCGTCTGCGCCTGCGTCTCGGTGTGGATCTCCTCCACCCGGGCCGCGGTCCCATTCGGTACGGACGCGCTCGCGGCGCCGCCGCCGACACAGGCAAGCACGCCGATGATGCCGAGGACTTCACCCGACGACAGGTCCGTGAGGGCGAGTAGGGCGACGGCCAGGCCGCCGAGCACGGCGACCAGCGCGACGGCCGGCCAGGTCAGGTTCTTCACGAGGACTCCAGGTTGAGGTCGGGTACGGGGGTCACCGGCACATCCACCGTCTGCCCGAACCGGATGATCCGGGTCAGCCGGTAGCCGGCACCGAACATGGCCTGAGCGACCGGCTCAATGGCCCGGCCGATCGCGTTCAGCCAGTCGTCGCCCAGGTCCTGAATCACCACCCACTGCTCGACGTCCGGCGGGGTGGTCTGGAAGAGCATCGCGGTCTGGGCGGGCATGGTGGTCGTGAACTGGGGTTGGGTCACGGGTCACTCCACTCTCTTGAATTCCATCCAGGACCCGGCCTCGAGGGTGACGAACGCCGCGTTGGACGACAGCTGCGCCCAGGCGATGGCCAGGTTGCCCGCCGTGCTGGACGTGTCGAGCCAGAACTTGCCGCCGAGGCCGAGCGTTCCGTTCACCGTGGGCGGGCCGCCGCCGGACGCGATCGGGAAGGTGATGTTGGTGTCCGTGGTGGTCTGCCCGGCCGAATAGGTGTAGTAGCCCGACGCCCCCGACGGAACGGTGAACGCCCAGTTGAAGCCGGGAGTCGCGGACGTGCTGCTGTAGATCAGCATGAACTCGCCCTTGTAGAGAGCGTTCGCCTCCACCGCGAGGCTGAGGTCGGGGTCGGCCGTCCGCGTCGTCGTGTTCTGCCGGGCGGTCGACGCGATCTTCCAGGCCTGGTTTGGCTGCCCCGACTGCAGCAGCGTGGCGGTCAGCCGCTGCCCGACGAAGAACGACGGGTATCCCGTGTTGCTAGGCATTGTTCAACCCCAGGTAGAAGGGAACGTTCAGCTCGATCACGGTCCCGGCGGCGTGCGCGTAGCCGACGCCGCCCGTGTTCGCGCCGCGGGTGATCGTGGCGGTCTGCTGCCAGTCCGAGCCGACCACCGACGGGTCACCCATCGTCGTGGCCACGATGACCTCGCCACCGATCCGGGCCGTGATGTCCCCGGGCCACTCGGCGTGCGAGGTCGGAATCCACGGCCTGGACGTGACCGGGGTGACGAACACCGCGCTCGTGTCGTTGTCGTCGATGTCCGAGCCGAGAGTGGTCGTGCCGTCGTCGGCGAGGAAGATGTAGTTCGCGGTCGGTGTGCGGAACCCGTCGGCCGTGATCAGGTTCGGGGCGACACGCCACAGGAACCCGTCGAACCGCTCGGCGTAGCCGATGGCCGTCATGTAGCGGGGGTTCGGGTCCCACTCGTCCGGCAGCTTGTAGAGGCGCATCCAGTCGCCCAGGTCCATGGCCCGCAGCCGCTCGGCCAGGAACGGGTTTCCGGTCTCGATCGCCGTACGGTGCATCTCGAACGGCAACGCAGGGATGCGGAACTCATCCCGGGTACGCAGAAACACCTGGTACTCGGTGAGCCGCTGCACCTGGTCGGCGCTGTACGAGTTCACCGAGTCGGTGCCCGGCCGGAACCCGATCCCGTCCGGCGGCTCCGCCGTCGACAGCGGGCCCTCGGTCTGCGTGAACCGCCCCACCGACCCGTCGCCGCCGGTGATGGTCATGTCGTTACGGGTGAACGCCCCGTCCTCCACCGGCGCCGGCTGCTCGGACGGCTCATGCTCCGACCAGTCGACCAGGAAGCTGTTCCAGATCATGTTCTCCATGTCGACGCGGGTGCGCATGAAGATCGCGAACCGGTCCCGGACGTCGCCGAGGATCCCGTTGTCCACCTTCGCGCACTCCTCGAGGAGGAAGTACGGGGTGGACGGCGTCTGGTAGCCCATCGGCTGGGTGTCCGCGGGGTCACCGCGCATCTCCAGCTCGATGCCCTCCTCTCCGGCCAGGCGTACCGCCCGGTTACCGGACAGCTCACCGTTGTAGGCGATGGCCATGTCCCGGAACGTGGTCGTGACCAGATCGAACGAGTCCCGGGACAGCACCGCGTGCGCGAACTGGGAGCCGGCGAACGCGGTCTCACCGCCGGCGTCGATCGTGGGCCGGCCGATCAGCCCGACGGTGCCGGCGTAGGTGGAGCCGCCGCCGACGTGCTCCCAGAACAGGCCGGACTCGATGCCGTACCAGCGCCACGTGTACCGGACGTTCGCGCCCTCTTGGGCGAGGGTGAGCTGGATACCCACCCAGGCGCCGTTCACCGGGCTGGCGCCGGTGCCGAACCCCACCGCGTGGTCGGGGCCGAGCCCCGACGACGTGTAGCCCTGCAGCCGGTATCCGCCCGGGCCGATGTTGACGACCCACCGCTTGACGGTGCCGTTGCCCTGCAACGTGACCAGCGGCTTGTCCGAGGCGGGCAGGCCACCCGCGAGCCGGTAGTACCAGAGGAACGTGTTCTGCCCGCCCGGGTTGTCCCGCCCGGCGGCACCGAGCTTGACGTACGAGTCGGCGCTGGTGAGGGTGAGACAGCCGCTGGCGCCCGGCAGACCGTCCGGGATGGAGCCGGTGAACGCGGTGTCGAAGTGCTCGGCGTACGCCGGGTTGTTCGACTGGGACAGCGCCTTCGCCGCGCCGGAGGCTTCCTCCATCGGCCAGTAGCCATACACGTCGTCGAAGGCGATCAACTGCCGGTAGATCGGCGACCGGATCGGCTGGCCGGCCTCCTGCATCCGGGCAAGCGGGCCGAGCGTCTTCATCGGCAGCCAGTTGTCCCGGCCGGACGTGTCGCGCCGGTAGTCGATGCGGTCCATCTCGCCGACGTGGCGGATCCGGTCGGAGCCGACCCGGGCCGCCGGGCTCGTCACCGTCCAGGTATTGCCGAGCCCGTCCGACCACGACGTGTCGCCGACGTCGCGGGTCTTGGGATTCATCTCGGCGACCAGGGAACCCGCGATCCCGCTGTACAGCTGGAAGTGGTGGAGCTTCCCGTACAGCTGGGTCTGCCCGGTGATCGGGGAGCCGCTGTTGCCCACGTTGCCCAGCTCCAGGTCGGCAGTCCCCGAGCCGTAGATGCTGGTGGTGCCGGACTGGACCACCTGGTCGATCTGCGTCCACGGGCCGGAGGTGATATCGCCGGTGCCCTGGTAGAGGGTGGCCGTCCGGCCGGAAGCGCCGTTGTTCACGTCCAAGGTGATGCGGACGATCTGCCGGCCGTTGTCGTAGAACCCGGTCGGCCACTGCGCGAAGTTGACCTGCGCCGTGGACGTTCCGTCGGTGGACCAGCGCAGCACGAAGTAGCCGCCCGGTTCCATCCAGACGATCCACGACCGCTGGTTTCCCGTCACCAGATACTTACCCGCGATGGCGTACCCGCCTACCGGGATCCACGTGTCGGGGGTGAACTCGAACCGGATGTCGATGTCCCCGGTGATCTCGATGCCGGCCTTGTCGGCGGTTTCGCAGGCTGGCCCGTTGCTGTCCGGCGGGAAGAACCGGATATAGGAGTCCAGGTCCCCGTTGCTGTCCGGCATGAGATGCCGGACCTGGGTGAACCGGCCGATCTTGCCCCGCAGCGGCGAGCCGGGGTACCGGTTGGAGAACAGGCCGTCGCGGGAGTTCACGTCGAACTGCGACGACGCCGGCGTGAACTGGGCCTGCGAGTCCGACACACCGCGGGCGATCTCCACCCCGGGGCTCTTCCGCACCCGGTCGGCCAGGTCGATCCCGGCGTACTCGTCGGTCCAGGCGCCGTCGATCCACCACTGGGTGATCACGTCATCGGTGGCCACGGTCACCCCCTGCCGAGCGCGGCCTGGACGCTGCCGCCGTAGCGGCGCTCGACCCGGATCCGCACCTGCTTGAACAGCTCGTTGAGCAGCGGTTCGCTGCTGCCCCGAACCTCGGCGTACGCCACGAACTCGTCCCCGCCGCCGCCTGCGGCGGCCATGCGCATGCTGTCGCCGTGCGACGAGACCTGCGACCCGGGCGCGAGGTTGGCCAGCTCCGGGCCGCGCTCGCCCACCCACGTCAGCCCGGACCGGACCCCACCCGAGGCGGCCTGCCCGATCGGCGGTAGCTGCCCGCCGATCCCCCCGGCCGCGTCCCCGAGCGCGGCGAGCCGGGAGGCCACCCCGACGGCGGCGTTGGCGGCGGCCAGGCCGAGCGTCCGCATCCGGATGGTGACGGTCTTGTCCTTGATCTTCCCGAGCTCGGCGTTCACCCCAGCCCGGAACGACGCGAACTGCGCCTGGGCGCCCTTCAGCTTCCCGCCGATCCCCGGGATCCAGCCGAACGACATGGTGGCCGCGGTGAGGATCTTCTCGAACCAGTAGACGACCTTGAACGCGAACTCGAGCACCGCGGTGACGACGATCCGCAGGCCGGTCTTCCACGCCTCGTACATGTCGCGGACCAGCCGCACGGCGCCGCGGACGATCGTGCTGACGATTGCGTAGAACCTGGCGAGCACGCCGATGAGCTTGCCGACGATGTCGATGGTCTTGTTGATGAAGTCGATGAGGTCGCCGAAGAACACCGCGGCGTCGTCGCCGTGCTCGCCCATCTCCCGGAAGAAGTCCCCGAGCGCCTGCCCGATCGACGGCAGCTTGTCGGCCAAAACCTGGATGACCGGCTCGGCGCCCTTGATGCCGTCGACGAGGCCGGGCAGGAGGTTCTGGATGAACCCGATCAGGCCGTCGCCCAGGCGGCCGGCGAGCGGGGCGAAAATCTTCGCGATGACGGGCCCGTACTTTTCCAGCTGGGGGAGGACGTCGCGGGCGATTCGCTCGAGGAAGTTGGCCACGGGGGAGCGGAACGGTTTGCCGAAGTCCTCGAACAGCTTGCCGAGGCGGCCCTTGAGTTCGGTCGCGGAGGCCTGGATGCGGGGGTCCTTGAACGCGGCGGCGATGCCCAGAGCGATGACGCCGCCGCCCAATGCCAGCGAGACGGCGGTCACGATAGCGGCGCTGAACACCGGGGCCAGCGCGAGGGCGAGCGCCGCTATGCCCACAGACTTGACCAGGATGGAGATAAGGTCGCCGGAGAACAGCCCCGCCAAGTTCTGCGAGAACCCGCCCCAGAACGAGGTGGCGGCGTCCTTGCCCCACGTCGCGAACCGGGAGAACAGCGACTGCCGGTCGACGTCCACGTCGGCGTTCCCGCCGGCTCCGCCACGCCCACCGTCGCCACCTGACCGGCCGCGGCCGCCGTCCCCGCCGACGCCGCCCGACCGCGCGCCGGAGATGAACCGGCCGCGCTCGTCCCGTAGCCGGCCGTTCGCGTCCCGGGTGCCCTGCACGACGCTGTCCGACACGCTGCGGGAGACGTTCCCGCCGATGGTCTGCCCGATCGTCTTCCCGATCTCGGTCAGCTTCGCCGTTTGCGAGCTGACAAAACTGGACAGCTTCTGCACGAACGACTGGCCGCCGTGCTCGCCCAGGCGCTCGCCGATGTGCTGGCCGGCGCGGCGTACCTGCTCTGAGACCATCTGCCCCATGCGGGACATCACCAGCCCGAACCGGGAGGTGAACTTCTCGCCCGCCCGGTGGCCCTCGGTCTCCGCTTCCTTGGCGACGGCGGCGAACCCGTCCCGGGCGTCCTGCCGCACGCGCACGTGGATCAGAACGTCATTGCTCATCTCGGGTCATCGCCTCCAATCTCAGGTAGCGCAGGAACTCGGCGTCCTCGGCGAGCAGCTGGCTGGGTAGGCAGCCGAACCGCTCGCACAGGGCGACGATCAGGCGGGCGTCGGCAAGCTCGACAGGTTCGGTGATGGGACGTCCATCGGGATCGGTTCCCCCACCCACCGCCTGCCAGCGGGCGACGGCTGCTCCAAAGGGGCGGGCACGTCCGTAACCGCCTTCTGCCAGGCCTCCACCGCGGCGAGGACCTCACCGGCCTCCCAGCCCATGACCGCGTCGGCACACACGCGTACCGGCTGGCCGTCTTCCTCGAGGTTCCAGCGGTCGATCTTCGAGGCGAACAGCTCGAACAGCGAGCGCAGCTCCTCGAGCTCCTCCGGGGTGGGCACCTTCACGTCGGCCAGCTTGGCCAGCCCGGAGAGCCGGAGGTACTCCTCCATGGACAGGCCGCGGACGTCGACCTCCAGGCCGTCGAGGTCGGTGCCGGTGAAGTCGAGCCGGTACAGCTTGCGCTTGCGTTCGAACCCCATGGGTCAGCTCCAGGTGGGTACGGTGCCGTCGGCCAGGGAGCCGGGCGCCGACCAGGTGAGCGAGCCGTCCTGGCCGCGGGTGAGCTGGTAGTCGGAGAAGACGGTCTCGTTGGCGAGGGTCTGCCCGGACACGCCGAGGGTCACGGTCCGCGCCACCGAGCTGGACGGCACGGTCTTGAACACGGCGTGGGACATGTTCGACGCGTCGTTGAAGACGCCGTTCAACGTGATGGAGAAGTCGGCGAGCAGCAGCAGCCGCTCGATGGCGGACTTGTCCACGCCGGTGACGTCCTGGACGCCGCGGGGGGTGGAGAAGTTGAAGTTGGTGATGTCGTTGCTGATGGTGCGGGCGCTGGCGCCGGAGTCGTCCACCGCCACGCTGAAGCCCATGCCGCCTTCTTTGGCCACGGCTCAGCCCTCCTCTTCCTCGTCGAAGTGCATGTTGATCTGGATCGTGGACGGGCTGCCGACCTCCACGAACGTCTGGTACGAACGCACCTTGTTCGGGTCGATCCCGCTCTTCTCCATCCACGCCTTGACCGCTCGCTCGCTCGCGGTCTTCGGCCAGGTGCTCACTACGCGGATAGCCATCCCCGTCATCCCTCTTTCTGCTTGTCGGCGAGCCGTTCCTGGTGTTCGCCGAAGTCATCGACCCACGCCCGGGCGGACACGGTCTGCCGGCGGCCGGTGGGGTTCCCGCGGTGGTCGCCGTCGCGGATCACGTAGAGCGCCGGCTGCGACTGGATCCGGTGCTCGCGGAAGCACTCCTGCCCGGGCGGGAAGCGGAAGATCACGATCTCCGACTGGCCCCACGCGTGCTCCCAGCTGTGGTGCCGGCCGGACTGCTCCGTGATGTACCGGGCCTGCCGCGCGCCGAGCTCGGTGCTGACGTCGATCCGCGTCTCCCAGCCGTGCTGGTACGCCTCGCACTCGTACTCCCGGCAGCCGACCACCCGGGTGTGCGTCGCCCGCGGCACGTTCACCCCGTACGTCTTGTACGCCGTCACCGGCCCCTGCGGCGGAAGCCGGAACAACTCGGCCCCGGTCACGTCTGCGCCTGCAGGTAGCGCACGAAGTTCACCGCGAACACCGCGTTCGAGAACGTCCCGCTGGTCGCGATCCGCACGTACCGGCGCACCGTCGCCGTGATGCTCGACGACGCGATCCGCTGCGCCCCGATCGCCGACGCGGCCGAGAACGCGCCGCCGGACAGCGCGCTGAACGAGCTGTTGTCCGCGCTGTCCTGCACCGTCACCGTCACGCTGGTTCCGGTGAACGCCACCACATGCAGGTAGGCCGCCCACCCGAACGCCGTCGACGCCGCCCCCAAGTCGACGGCCGTGCCGTTGCTCGCGGTCGTGTCCGTCTTCAGGCCGGCCGTCAGCTGCTCGCCCCACTCCAGGCCGAACCCGTTCGCCTGAGCGTTGCACTGGAACGTGAAGGACGCGTCCTGGCCGCGGGCGCCATCGAAGTTCACCTGCTTCGACACCAGGCTCGCGGCCGGCGACCCGACCGCGGTGCCGCGGAAGTACGACACGATCCGGTCCGCCGTCGGGAGCGTCTTCAGCACGGTGTGCTGGCCCTCGGCGCCGGTGGCGGTGGAGTCGTTGAACCAGGAGGTGAAGTCGATACCGCCGTCGCGGAGCAGCCCGATCCGCTCGGCCGCCAGCTTCTTGATGCCGGTGACCGCGTCGGTCAGGTTCGGGCCGCCACCGACCCGGCCCAGCGCGGTGACGTCGCCGGACATGTCGTAGCCGTCGACGTAGCAGTTGTCGCCCATCCCGCCTTGCTTGGCCATCAGGGTGCCTCCGTGTAGACGTCGTTGAGGACGATCGGGATGAGGATGTCCGCGATCCGGAACACCTTGCTGTCCTGCTGCAGATACCCGAGCGACGCCGACAGCGCCTCGCCGTCGGCGCCGTGCACATCCACATACCGGGCGCCGGTCAGGCCGGCGAAGTCGCCGATGATCTCGTTGAACACCGCGTCGACGCCGCCCATCAACTCGCGGTCGATGTCGTCCTGCGGCTCCTTGAGCATCGGCACGAACAGGCGCAGCTGGACGAGCAGCCGCATGCTGGTGGCGGACAGCCCAGAGCTCGCGGCCCGGTAGTCCTGGATCCACAGCGACGCCGTCAGGCCCTTACCCGGGGCGGCTTTCGGCTCGTGGAAGGTGTGCGCGTCGAACCGGCCCGAGCGGATCGCCTTCGTCATCACCCAGTCCAGGGCGTCCTTCGACGACAGCATCAGTGCCACCTCGCCTGGTAGGTGACCAGCACCCGCTCGCACACGGCGACCGCGCGGCGCTGCAGGTCGGCGGCGGTCAGCCGGAAGCTGAAGTAGCCCTTGAACCGGGTCGTCCGGTTCCGGCTGCCGGTGCCTTCCAGCCACGGCCCGTAGGCGACGTCCTGGTCCCAGATCACCCAGCCCGGCGGATCCGGGATCGCCTCCACCTGCATCCGGTAGTACGGGGTCTGGACCTTGAACACCCGGTTCATGCGCTGCCGCAGCATGCTCGCCCCCAAGATGGCGAGTTGCCGCTCCGAGTCCTCACACGCGTGCCGGAGCGCCAGGTCGGCGCGGCCGTCGAAGATCGGCCCCGAGGTCGTGACGTCGCCGGCCATCACACGCTCCGGATCCGGGCCCGGCGCACGAACCCGCTGTCGTACAGGCGCTGCTCGAGCTGGCGGATCCCGCGGCCCCCGTACTCGCGTTCCGACTCGCCCGCGCCGACCGACCGCGCCCACGCGGCGCCGTGCTGGAAGGCGAGGTCCAGGGCGTAGGCCCGGTTCAGCTCTTCGACCGGCGGGACCGGCACGTGCCGGACGATCGCCGCCCCACCCGAGTGCGCCGCCGCGGTGGTGCCGGCCGCGGCCCGCTCCACGGTCAGCCGGCGCGGCCAGAACACGGCGGCCGCGGTGTGATCGGCGAGGGTGGTGCCGGCCTGGGCACGCTTCACGACGAGCGTGTTCCCCAGGACCGCGGTCACGTCGAGCTGCTCGGCGTCCAGGTAGATGCTGTCCCCGGCCTCGAACCCCGTCGCGTCGGAGAGGGTGAGCGCGTTGTCGGAGATCGACTCCGTCAGGGTGCCGGTCTGCCCGGAGTCGACGTGCTGGCTGGCCACCACCAGCAGGCGCTCGGTGTCGACCCGCAGCAGCTCACCGACCGCGATGTGGGCGGTGACGTCCACCGTCGTCGCGGTGTCGTTGAGGCTGCCGTCCAGTGTCCCAGCCGGGCTCTCCGCGTTGTCGTAGCCCCACAGGCCGTCGATCTCCACCGCGGCCTGCTCGCTGTCGCCGGAGATGAACGCCCCCGACCCGCCGCGGTTGATCTGCACGTTGGTGTACGGGGGGCCGTCGTTCAGCGGGTAGAGCAGGTAGTCGGTGACCGGCTGCCCGCCCGAGCGCAGCGCGGTCGCCGAGATGAGGTCGTGCTGGTTCAGCCACAGCCGCCACGACGTGCCCGACCTGGTGGGCCAGTCGAACCGCTTGGTCCCCGACCACGGGTAGAACTTGCGGTGGCAGAAGCCGTCCACCATGCGCGCGCCGGCCTGGATGTGCCGAAGAATGTCCGGCAGGTCAGCGGCGGCCGGCCGGATGTCCGGCGACCGTACGACGTTGTCGACGGTGGTGTACACGGGCTCTGTCACCGTGGGCCTCTGCTTTCTGGACCGGTAGCACCCGCAGGTGCCGGTGAGTGGTCCCGGGCGGCGGACGGGAACGACGGGGAATCGGCGCCGCCGCCCGGGGCGACTATCTCTTCGGTTGTCCGGGCTCCCACGTCCACCCGTCAGCCGGGCAGTGCAGGACCCCGCGGGAGTTGCTCTCTAGCGGTTGTCCGTCGTTCGGGCACGCGACCGGCGGTTCCCGCTCTTCGAGGTCTCGCTCGTCGGCTGAGGATCGGCAGATCGCTGCGTACTGCTCCCAGGAGATGGCTCCTCACCGCCCTCCGTCGGGGTGGCCGGATCCCGCTCCGGGACCTCCACCTCCACCGAGGTCGGCGACGGCGCCGGATCCGGGTACGAACGCGCCAGCTGCTTGGCCAGCCGCTGGTCGTCGTCCGAGCCCTCACCGGCCTCCACCCGCGCCGCCGCGGCCTGATAGTCCTTCTTCGTCAGCCCGGCCATGGCTACGCGGCCACCAGCGTCGCGCCGTCGGTCAGCGGCACCCACGTGCAGTACACGGTGACCGCGCCGTCGATCGTCCCCGAACCGGTCGGCACCAGCGTGACCTTGCCCGTCGTCACGACCGCGTTCAGGTCGACCGTGCCGCCCTTCAGGAACGCCGACGCCGCCGACGTGCCGCGGGTCAGCCCGACCACCGTGCCGGCCGTCGTGTCCGTCGTACCGAGGTCGGTCGCGGTCACAATCACCGGGTCGTCGCCCGTGGTGGTCACGTTCGACACGGCGAGCGTGTTCGCGCCGGCCATCGTCGTCGTGCACTTCAGCCACAGCCCGGTGATCAGGACCTCGCCGCCGGCAACGGTGAACAGGTCGACGTTGACGCCGTGCTGCAGGGTGCCCGATGCCTTGGACACCGGGCCGGCGCCGAGCACCGCCTTGGTGAAGGCCGCAGCCTCGTTGATCACGGTCATGAGTCAGCCCCCGATCAGGCGTTCGCCGCGCCGGGGCGCAGCAGGTTGGGCAGATTGGCCGGCTTGCGCTGGTAGCGCAGCTCGTGCGGCAGGTAGAGCACCGCGCCGACCCGGACCGCGTTGGTCGCGTACGACACGTCGGCCGAGATGTGCGTGTAGCCGTCGGCCAGCTGGCTGGCCTCCACCTCGATGACGACGATGCACTGCTGCGCCGCGTACGTGGCGCCGGCCAGCACGACCTCGGACGCCTCGGACTGCGTGACCCGGGTCCAGGTCTCGTCGTTGTCCAGGGCCGTCTCGGCCTTGATGTAGTAGTAGGTGACCCCGACCGACCCGGACACGCCGGACGGGTCCAGGTCGTTGCTGGTGCCCGACGTGTAGGCGGTGTGCTGCCGCACGTCGATCGTCACGTCGTCCGTGCCCGACGCCGCGGCGCCGAGGAACACGACGATGGTGACGGCGTTGCAGCCGGACATCGCGAACCGCTTGCCGGTCGCGCCGTCGCCGGCGTTCATGTCGACGGGCACCACGCCGGCGCCGATGTCGAAGAGCCGCCCGAGAGCGTCCATGGTCTTGCTCCCCTTCCTGGGGGTTAGGGCCTACCGCCCCGGCCAGGCCGGCCGGGGCTCGGCCGAGCTGTTAGTCGATCGAGCGGGTTTCGAGCTGCACGTACGGGCTGAGGGTCGGGCCGCCGTTCTCCGGGGTCAGCGGCTGCAGCACACCCGGCTGCCCGTCGACGCGCTCGATGATCCGCAGGTCCGTCTTGTCCGACCGGAACGAGGAGTGCGGCGACGTGTCGAACCGCATCTCCTGCCCGTCGCCGACCACGTACGTCGACAGGTCGGCGAACGAGATGTCGCCCTGCGTGCCGAGCGTCGCCGGCGCCTTCCGGGTCCAGTTGATCGGCCGGCCCAGCATCGTCATCGGCAGCCGGCCGGAGCCGTCGCCCTCGCCGAGCA
>JACCDR012178009.1_pt1 | contig 12498 bp, 8 predicted proteins | sample 7446431 | NCBI WGS metagenome assembly JACCDR01 (sample SAMN15323443, study PRJNA562643) | freshwater metagenome | isolation source: river surface water | place: USA:Blue River Watershed | collected 2017-08-17
CACATGTTTCTGTTCCACAAATAGGTGCTATGTATGCAGGAGATGCTTCCAGAAAACAATCTCTGGTTGATTTCGGTTTCAGACTTCCAAGTTGTAAAGATAACAGACCACTTAAGTTTGAAGAGTTCGAAGAAAGAGTCGGACAAGTAATATTCACTTCTGCAACTCCAGCAAAATATGAAGAAGCGCATAGTGAACAAATTGTACAGCAAGTTATACGTCCAACGGGTTTAATTGATCCAGTTGTGAATGTAAAACCAATTGTTGAAAATGGTTCATATAAGGGTCAGATAAAAGATTTCATAGAAGAGGCGGAAAAAGCAATAAAAAAAGGTGGGAGAGTTATTGCAACTACACTTACAAAAAAAATGGCAGAGGATTTAAGTGAGTATCTAAAAGAAAAAGGTGTACGAGCAGAGTATTTACATAGTGACATAAAAACAATTCAAAGAATTGAAATACTTACTTCCCTTAGAAAGGGTGAGTTTGATGTGCTTGTGGGAGTAAATTTGCTTCGAGAGGGTATCGACCTTCCTGAAGTAACACTGATTGGAATACTAGACGCTGACAAAGAAGGATTCTTGCGAAGTGATACTTCACTAATACAAATAATAGGTCGTGCAGCTAGAAATTCTGATGGAAGAGTTATTTTGTATGCTGATACAATGACAGGGTCAATGGAGTATGCGATAAAAGAAACAGAAAGAAGAAGAAAATTGCAGATGGAATACAACAAACTGCATGGCATTACTCCTAAGACAATTATAAAAAAGATTCAAGATATTACTGACCAGATGAAAACAGAACACAAGAAAACTGTGGACGGTTTACTTTTACTAGATCAGAAAATGTTAGAAAAAGATCCACAAAAACTAATTAAGCAGAAAGAGAAACAAATGGAGGGAAGTGTTAAAATATTAGACTTTGAAACAGCCGCAATACTACGTGATGAAATACTAGAGTTACAAAAAATACTAGAGAAGAAGGCTAAAGATATAAAGAAAGCAAAAATAAAAAACCCACGAAACAAGGATTTGCTAATGTAACAAAATCGTGTTAATATTTGAAGTGGAGGAACACCCCATGGACGCGTGGCAGATCATGCTCGGGTTGGGTGTAGTGATCATTCTGTTGATCGCCTTCAAGGGGCCGATCACACAGAAGATCAATAGTTTCATCGACTAGGAGGTTACAGGTGAATAAAGTGGGAGAAGTGGCAATGTGGGCGGTTTGCCTCGCAGTTGTGGCGGCTGGCGTCTATGCTGGCTTCCACCATACGGACCCTCCAGCTATTCAGCAGGAGTTCTCGACCTTGGTGGCACTAGGTGCCGGGGCGGTCTTGTCGCTCCCGATGCTCGTCTTGACTTACCTGGTCTCATGACCTGACCGTACTGGTCATGCCGGCGCGTTCCCAATGGGGGCTCGCCGGTTTCGACTTTGTGCCAAAACTACATTTATGTGGTACTATAGTTGTCTATAGATAACCCATACGGCTGAACGGGGTCTATTTTTTCATATATATATGTCTAAACAAAAAGATACAAATAAGGATGTGATCATAGTTAAGGGGGCGCGTACTCATAACCTTAAAAACATTACAGTAGAAATGCCACGAAATAAGATGGTGGTATTTACTGGTCTTTCTGGTTCAGGTAAGTCGTCTCTTGCATTTGATACTATTTTTGCCGAAGGCCAACGCAAATACGTTGAGTCTCTTTCTTCGTACGCCAGACAGTTTTTGAGACAAATGCAAAAGCCTGATGTAGATGAAATACAAGGTCTTTCCCCAGCAATTTCAATTGACCAGAAATCCCGCTCAAACAACCCACGTTCTACTGTGGCAACTATCACAGAAATATACGACTACTTGCGCATAATGTATTCACGTATTGGTCACCCACACTGTCTTGTTTGCGGTGATGAAATAACAAAACTTTCTAATGAAGAGATAAAAAACTTTGTTTTAGAAAAAGTGGAATTAAAAAAGAAAAATTTTCTTACAAGTTCTAAAAAAATCCAACTACCTATGTATGTTGAGATCTTTGCACCAGTTGTAAAGGGGCGGAAAGGTGAGTACTATCAACTTTTATATGATCTACTTGGAAAGGGATACTCATATGTGTTGGTAGATGGAGTAAGAAAATCACTGCGTGACAGAGTAGAACTTTCAAAAACAAAAAGACATACCATAGATGTATTAGTAGATAGTATTTCTATATTAGATTTCAAGAATGATAGTAAAAGTGCAGAGGAAAGACTTGCAGAAGGTTTGGAAAAAGCTTTACTTGAGTCTGATGGACAAGTAAAGATAGTTTTTCGTGATATGGCGCCGAAGCAAAGCAAGGGCGATGAACAATCCGAGGGTGAAGCTCCGACTGAGTTTTTTATGTCTAATAAACTTTCTTGTCCAAAGGATGGATACTCTTATCCAGAAGTGGAACCAAGACTTTTTTCATTTAACTCACCATACGGAGCTTGTCCTGAATGTAATGGTTTAGGTACTAGACACTTTTTTGGTAATGAACCATGCCCAAAGTGTAAGGGTGCAAGACTTCGTGAGGAAGCATTACACGTAATGATCGGCAAAAAAAACATCGTTGAACTAGTTGATATGTCTATCAAAGACGCTTTCACATTTCTAGATTCACTTAAACTAACAGAAAGAGAAAAGAACATTTCTAAAGTGGTAATGAAAGAAATAGAGTCTAGATTACTTTTTATGATTAATGTTGGTATTGAATATTTATCACTAAACCGTAGAGCGCATACTCTTTCTGGCGGTGAGGCACAAAGAATTCGTCTTGCATCACAGCTGGGTTCAGGACTAGTAGGGGCATTATATGTTTTGGATGAGCCAACTATTGGTTTACATAGTCGTGATAACGATAGACTTATACAAACTCTTATAGATCTAAAAAACTTAGGCAACACTATTATTGTTGTAGAACATGATGAAGATACTATCTATGCTTCTGACTATCTTGTAGATATTGGGCCTGGTGCAGGTGTGCATGGTGGAAATGTAGTTGTCGCTGACTATTTAGAAGACTTACTAACTGCAAAGAAAAACACCACTGGTTCAGTTACTTTAGATTATTTGCGAGGGGACAAAGTTATTGAAGTTCCAGAAGAAAGAAGAAGTGATCCAAAAGGTGAAATACAAATACGAGGTGGAAAAGTTTTTAATATTAGAAACTTGAATGTAGATATTCCTTTAGGTAGATTTGTTTCTGTTACTGGAGTGTCCGGTTCAGGCAAGTCATCTTTTGTGTATGAAATACTAAATAAAAATCTTCAAGCTCGTTTTGAAAGAAAATATAGAAGTGCAGAGGTTTACAACTGTAAATCGTTTACAGGTACAGAGTATTTAGGTCGATCTATTTTGATCGATCAGTCTCCAATAGGAAGAACGCCACGAAGTAACCCAGCAACATATACTGGTGCTTGGACTTTTATTCGTGACATATTTGCTGAAACTTCCGAAGCTCGTGCTCGTGGTTGGAAGTCAAACAGATTTTCATTCAATGTAAAAGGTGGACGATGTGAAACTTGCCAGGGAAATGGAATGATAGAAGTTGAAATGCATTTTCTTCCAACCGTTTATGTGCCTTGCGATGTCTGTAAGGGTAAGAGGTTTATGAAAGAAACTTTAGAAGTAAAATATAAAAAGAAGAGTATTCACGATGTTTTGAAAATGACAGTAGAAGAAGCCCTGACTTTTTTTGGGGACATTCCAGCTATTTCAGATAGACTAAAATCAATGAATGATGTTGGCTTGGGGTATCTTGAGCTGGGTCAATCTGCTACGACTTTGTCCGGTGGGGAAGCACAACGAGTAAAAATTTCTTCAGAACTATACAGACCGCATGTACAAAAAACAATCTATCTTTTAGATGAACCAACTATTGGACTACATTACGAAGATGTTAAAAAACTAATTGAGATTTTGCAAAAACTCGTAAACAAGGGTAACACTGTTTTGGTTATTGAGCATAACTTGGATGTTATAAAGTCTAGTGATTACATTTTAGACATTGGTCCAGAAGGAGGAGTTGGGGGTGGGGAGTTGGTGGCAAAGGGTACTCCTGAAGAAGTAGCAAACAACGAAAAGTCTCACACGGGTAAGTATTTGAAAAAGGCATTGAAGCAATATAGAGCTTATCGTAAATAAAAAAACGGCGCTTGGGGGCAAAACTGCCCCCCAGTCCGTCTTCACTCACTACATTGGGTGTCCCTCAGCTCGGTCATTTTCAAGCCGAATCCCCAGACCAGCGCACCTACGCCGATCATAACCACGAGAACCGTCCCCATGATCCCGACAAGAATCTCGACAATCGGCATGTCGTATCCTCCCCTCAAATATGATATAATGTATATTTAACCTAGTCAATAGTATGCAAATTAATACTAAACTAAAGGAAATGTTGAAAAAACTGCCTGACTCTCCAGGAGTGTATTTCTTTGTGGGCGAAAATAAGAGGATACTCTATATAGGTAAGGCAACTTCACTAAAAGACAGAGTCAGAAGCTACTTTAACAAAGATGTAGTAAATACTCGTTCACCACTAGTTACTAAAATGCTTTCTCAGTTTGATACAATTGAATTTACTAAAACAGATTCAGTTTTAGAGGCACTTGTTTTAGAAGCACATCTAATAAAGAAACATCAACCAGAGGCAAACATAAAAGAAAAAGATAATAGAAGTTTTAACTTCGTTGTGATTACAAAAGAAGATTATCCTAGGGTTTTGATTGTTCGTAGTCGTGAACTTCTAAATGACCCTACTTGGACATCGGATGTCCAAGTAAAGTATTCATTTGGACCATTTCCAAACGGGACTCAACTAAAAGAAGCGTTAAAGATAGTACGCAAGATGTTTCCATATAGGGATAAATGTGAACCATTGTCAGGTAAGCCTTGTTTTAATAAGCAGATTGGTCTTTGTCCTGGTGTATGCACAGGAGAAATATCAAAAGAAAGTTACGCAGAACATATCGAAAATATAAAACTATTCTTTGAAGGAAATAAGAAAAGACTTTTGAAATCCCTCCAGATTCAAATGCAAAGTTTCGCACAGGATAAAAAGTTTGAGGAAGCCAACTTTACTAAACGTACATTATTTACTTTGAATCATATTCAAGATGTATCTTTAATAAAGGAGGATAAACTTTTGGCAAATGACTCTAGTACAGCTTTTCGAATTGAAAGTTATGATATTGCCCACATGTCAGGCCAAAACGTAGTTGGAGTAATGACTGTGGTGGAAGACGGAGAAACAAAGAAAAGTGATTATAGAAAATTTAAAATAAAAGATAACCCTGGTGTAAACGATACAAAAGCGTTAAGTGAAGTGCTGTCACGCAGACTAGGGCACATAGAGTGGCGTTTTCCAGATCTTATTGTGGTTGACGGTGGAGTGGCACAGAAAAAAGCAGTAGAGAAAATATTAAAAGAAAATAACGCTGACATTCCAGTAGTGTCTGTTGTAAAGGATAATAGGCATAAAGCACGGGAGATTCTTGGGGATAAAAAATTTTTAAAATATGAAAAAGAAATACTTCTTTCTAATGTAGAAGCACATAGGTATGGAATAGCATTTCATAGAAAACTAAGAGGTAAAATATAATTGACCAAACTTAGTTTGGATAGTAGAATCCTTGACTGGTGTTCTTTTATTGTGTGCACGACACACTGGAGGGGTAATGGGGGGGTCGTCGAAAACATTTTTTATGCATGGACTACCGGGTTCCGGTAAGGACTTGCAACTCAGGAAAATTCAGGCGAGGCTTGGTGGCAGCGATATTGTCACTATTGCTTCAGTAGGTGACGACCTGCTCGATCCTGAAATCGCTCGCAGGCCGAGAGCCTATGCGACTTACAGACAGGAGAAGGTTGGTGGCAATCTTCTTCCTGACTTTGTGGTCAATGCCGTCGTGGAGGAGTGGTTTCTCAAAGAGCCACATCCATGCCACCGAGGTATCAGTGGCTCGGGACGAAGTGTCAATCAAGCCAGGTTCGTTCATGACCTGTCACTCGAACTGGGTTATACGCCAGTCTACTTGTTCATTGACTTTAGTGAGGAGACTGGTGTCGAAAGAGTTCGGATTCGAGGTCGGGTGGATGATGCAGAAGCCACCTACAGGAAAAGGTGTCGCTCGTTCTACGAGTACTTCCCACCAGTCGAGGAGTATCTGACAAGTCGAACAGATCTTTTCCACAAGGTAGACGGTCACGGCACACCCGACGAGGTCTTCGCTCGGATCGAACCGTACCTTCACGCGGGTGTTCTGACATAATCGCGTGAGTGTGCACAACAACCGGAGTGCGGGTCTTTGGGCCCGCCTCTTTTTTATATATGAAATCCAAAAAAGTTTTCCACATTTATTTTATTGTTTGAATCAAATATTTTTTGTATAGTGATAACTTCGTTCATACGGATTATGAACGATGTTCTTTCGGAAAATTTTCTTTCGTACGGAGAGAATTTTAAAACAGATCCGCAAGGATCAAATAGGGACCTTCGGGTCCAGCGATTTATATTCGAGCGCTCACACAAACTGCACTACTGTCGAGCGCTTTTGAGTACATTGAGAAAAAATTCTGATATAATATTTTTAATGCAAACATTACCAAGCTCACTTAAAATAGGTGTGATACGAGGGGGAATCTCCAATAAGTACGATGTATCACTACTTTCTGGTGCTCATATTCTAGAAGTGCTTTCTGAAACTCATCGACCACTTGATATTTTTATTTCACCGGATGGTATCTGGCACTTAAATGGTATTGAAAAAAGACCAGAACAAATATTGAAAAATGTAGATGTTGCTTGGATAGCATTGCATGGACACTTTGGCGAAGATGGAAAGATACAGGAAATTTTGCATCATCATGGTGTTCCTTATAATGGCTCAGAAAAATATCCATCATCTCTTGCAGTGAATAAATTTCTTACAAAAGAACACCTGAAACAAATTGGTATTAAAACTCCTACATATGCAGTAGTCAGACAACACGATGATTTGAAAAATAAAGCTAAAGAAATTTTTAATTCTATTCCTGGACCACTTACTGTAAAACCTGTTAGGGCCGGATCTTCACAAGGAATAAAAGTTACAAAAACATACACAGAATTGTATTCAGCACTTTACGATATTTTGTCAGAAAGAAATGATGCGATAGTGGAGGAACTGATTACGGGAAAAGAAGCAATGGTTGGTGTAATAGATGATTTTAGAAACAGTAAAGTGTACACACTTCCTCCTGTTGAAATACGTTATGGTGGAAAAGAAATGAGTGAAACAGATTTTTTTGGTCTTGATTCAAAAAGTTCTGAAGAGAGTCAAGAAATATGCCCTGGAAGCTTTTCAGAAAGTGAAAAGAGAGAAATGGAAACAATTAGCAGACTTGTTCACGAGCATCTAGGGTTACGACATTACTCGCGTTCTGATTTTGTAGTTTCTCCAAAAAGGGGAGTATATTTTCTAGAAGTAAATACTTTGCCAAGTATGACTAAAAAATCTTTGTTTCCACTTTCGCTAAAAGCAGTTGGCACTACAGTAAAAGATTTTGTACATTATATTTTACTTAAAACGCTAAACAAAAAATAATTTTGAAATTAAAAAAACTCCGATGGAAGAGGGACCTCGTCCCTCTTCACCTCGAAGTGTGCTCTTGGTCTACTAGCGACCGTCCTTGCGTACGAACCAGCGGAAGTCGTTCTTTCCAGCACTGCTGGCATCGAACTCGTTGCGAGTGATGTCCTGCAGGCCATTACGGGTGAGGTGCTCGCGACGCAGAGTCACGAACTTGGTCCCAGGTGCCTGTCCAACCACATCGTTCACTGTGGCTGAAAGGTAGTACCTTTGGACCTCCACCCGCAACAGGTTTTGACCCATTCGCAGTTTGTCGGTGGACGTGACGGGGCGGTAGCCCTTTTGCTCCATTCGTCTTCGGACAGTGAACAGGACCTGCTCCATCGTGATTGCAGTCATTTTGTCCACAGTCGGTGCGGTTGCTGTCTGTAACACGGTTGTGCTGCCTCCAATAAAACTCTAGCACGCAAATTCTGTGTGGTCAAGTCTATATTTAGAGCTTTCTAATTACTTTGGAAATAACTTCTCCGGCTGAACCAAAAACGAACACGGTAAGAAGTGCAATCACGGCATTAGGGTTCATGCCGTAGTTCTCTCCAATTGGACTTGCACCCATAACCAGAAAGGCTGTAGCGTAAAATGGAGCCGTAATCTGGAAAAGGGTTGAATTGCTGAGTTGTGCTCGTCTACCTGCCACCAATCCTGCCAAAAAGATGCAGAATGAGGCAATCACTAGTGCATCTCTCTCTGTTAGCAATAGTGCTCTCCTTGTGAGTCTTGTTTATTTATATATTAAATTTGGTAAGGGTCAAGGTACCAAAATTTGACGATAGTAGTATTAATTCATACTATTGATTCGGGACAAGGAGGTGACAGTGGCAAAGAGAGTAAAGCGTGAAAAACTTCCACCGCGAAAAGACGGGAAGAAGCGGACGAGGAGGCAGAAGAAGACACTCGTGAACGATCGAAACTTCCGTGCGCGGAAGTTTTACAACGAGGTTCGGCCGAAGTGGAGGAGGGAAATCCTAGAGCTTCGGAGGGCTGTACGTGCGCTCGAGTACGGTAATGCTGATCTCACGAGGCGTTACCAGGCAAAGTGCGAAGAAGTCGTCGCACTCGGCTCGATGGGCTGCAGTTTCTGCACCTAGGTTCAAAGACGGGCGGGCACTACGGTGTCCGCCTTGAAGTTTATATAATTTGTGGTCACAAGTTTTCGCTTGTTAGCGAAACTCGCGACCCCAGCTCGCGCCGACGCGCTCCGCTTTCCACAAACCAAAAAATCTGCGTTCAGCAGATTTTTTTGTGTTTGTGGACCCGACAGGACTCGAACCTGCCACCCCATCATTGCAAATGATGTGCTCTACCAGATGAGCTACGGGCCCAATGAATAATAGAATACCAAAAACCACATTATCATACAAGTACTAAAAAACTGCCGACTGGCAGTTTTTTAGTACATTATTTTTTACCTGTTTGGCATCCACAACTACAGGTGCCGTCGTCTTTTGTATGGACGTGTTTACAATTTGTGCATTTTTGGTCTGTCATATAGATATTAGTTAATTTATTAAGTAGTCTCGATAGTTAATACAGTGCAGTCACTATAAATATTTCATTTATGAACACACCCCCAACCAAACTGCAAATGGTCGAGGGTGGGTGCTTCGAGTGGGGTTAGGAGGTGTGGGGTATAATCGAAGGCACACTTATACTACCGATGCAGTGTGTAAAATATTACATATTATTATTTCTTGGTATAATGCTTAGACTCAGATGAATAACTCCACAAAACATACATTATATTTTCTGGTTACTGCACTTTTGGGTCTGTTTGTTTTTGGTTTGGTAAATAGAGATAACTTGCTCAGTTCACAAATACAGACTCCTGCTTTAGCTGTGGAAACAATAGTTCCAGATGAGATAGTTGTCGGAACGGACTTGCTAGGTCGAGCGCAACTTAGTTATGCTGGTGGAACTGAAGGAAGACATAAAAACATTGAGCTTGGAGTAGAAAGAATAAATGGCACCATCCTTTTGCCAGGTGAAGAATTTTCTTTCAAAAAAGAACTAGGAACTACTACAGTGGAAGATGGATTTAGTGAAGAAAGAATATTTTTGAATGGTGAAGTAACAAAAGGTGTTGGTGGAGGTCTATGTCAGGTTTCTACTATATTGTTTAGAACTGCAATGGCTTCAGCACTCCCAATAACAGAAAGATCAAATCACAGTTTTACAGTTTCTCGTTATGATGAGGGTCTTGATGCAACATATTCTGATCCAGGTCCTGATTTCAAATTTCTAAATGATACAGCTAACCCTATTTTAATAAAAGGAAAAACAGAAAATCTTACTGCAATTTTTGAAATATATGGAACAAGGGATGGTCGCATTGCAAGCACATCTGCAGTAGAAATTTCTGACATTAGAGATATATTACCTACAAAATATGTGTGGGTACCGAAGCTAGAAGAAGATCAATCGAAATGCATTAATAGTCCTCAAATAGGTTTTACCGCAAAACTGAAATACGACATTATTTATGCAAATGGAGAAATAAAAGAAAAAACATTTACTTCAAAGTATAAGCCTCTTCAAAGAGTGTGTTACATCGTTGGCGATGAAATAAAAACTTTTGATATCAAAGAAGCTTTAGGGCAATAGACATAAACACTTTCCTTTTATACACTAGAAAATGGGTCGTACAGAGAACAGGAGTGAGAGATGGGCGAAGAGAAAACTCAGGGTCGTGCAGAAGTTGCATCACCTCAGAGTGAGAAACAAGTGAAGTGCCTTCCAGCGGAGATGAACGGTGCAACGATCGACACTATCATTGCGATAGTTGCACGAGACACCAAGCAGTCTATCACCTGGAGAGTCATTGATGGTGTGCCCACGGTGTTCACCACCGGTGACGTGTACGCTGTCCTACGCGGACTTCGACTGCGGCTTCCACGTGAGTATAGACGCACATAGACGCTCCGACATTTTTCAGCCCCGTTGCACACTGTGCACGGGGCTGGCGTTTTATAAAACGTTGACAATGTACATAATGAGAGTAGTATTTTTATGGGGTAACACAGGAGGGTGACATCATGTTCGATCCGGATGTGGTAAGTGTAGAAGTCGCACAGGAGTTCGAGTCTCGCGCTATGCCTGATCACTCGGCAACTGCCGCCATACTTTTTGGCGACCGTTTCCAGGTGGCCACCATCACGAGGGACTTGGATGAACGTCTCAAGGTCAAGCCACGCTGTGCTGGCTGTAAGTACGAAGAAGTCTGTGATAGTAGAGTCTGCCAGTTGAACTGAGCAAGCACTCGAAAATCATTCCGTGTTGGTGTTCTGTAAGTGTGAATTGGCGCGCTCTCCCAGGCGTGCCTTCACTTTGCTCAAAATTTTTGCGAAATAACTATTCTAGGAATAAAATAAAATTAATGTGGGAAAGAAATTTCACAAAATGGGTTGGTTCTAGAACATCTGTAGTGCTTCATACAGCGTTTTTTCTCATAATGTTTTCACTTATACTATTTGGTTTTGAAACTGAAACAGTTTTATTGATATTAACCACTGTCGTTTCTCTTGAGGCTATATATCTTTCTATATTTATACAGATGACTGTAAACCAAAACACAGAAAGTCTCGAAGAGGTTGAGGAGGGCTTGGAAGATATTGTGGAAGAAGTAGGGGAGATTTCAGAAGATATTGACGAAATTCAGCATGACGTGGATGAAATCCAAGAAGATGTTGAAGAAATTTCTGAAGATGTAGAAGAAATCCAACATGATGTAGATGAGATTCATGAAGAAGGAGAATTTGAAAACACTGAAATTAAAAAAGATAATAAAAAACTTGAAAATATCGAGATTATACTTAAACAGTTAATTTCTGAAATAGAAAAACTAAAAAAGAAATAATTTTTATATTTTGCTATAATCACACAATGAGATTAATAAAAAAAATCTGCATTGCTTTATTAAGTTTCTTGATTTTATTTTTCCTTTGGCAATTTACTAAACAAGTTCCGTTAGAAGGTGATTGGAAAGAACACTTAGCTATTATTCCTACAGCAGAGTTTGTTGGAGATAAGGTTACAGTGCGAAATGTTAGAAATTATAGATACGGACCAACAGAAGCAGATATGCATCCGGCATACTATGATAGAACTTATGATCTAAATGGTGTTAAGAAAATATGGTATGTGTCAGAGCCTTTCAATGAAAACAAAGTAGCAGGTCATACTTTTGTTTCATTTGAATTTCAAAATGGAGATTTTCTTTCGATTAGTATCGAAGCAAGAAAGACAAAAGATCAAGAATATAGTATTTGGAAAGGTGCAATGCGTACATACCCACTGGTCTATGTAGCAGCAGATGAGAGGGATGTTATCTTGTTAAGGGCAAACTTACGCAAGGATCAGGTTTATGTGTATCCAGTAAAGCTCTCAAAACCAGAAAATGCGAGATTATTACTTACTGATATGCTTACAACGATGAATGAATTAGTGACTACAAAACCTAGATGGTATCACACACTTTTTGCTAACTGCACCTCAGCGATAGTCACGCATATTAATAAACTTAGTCCTGACAGAATATCAAAGTTTTCTTGGCAGTTGTGGCTTACTGCTTCTGCAGATGAATTAGCTTTAAAGAGTGGTTTATTAGATACAGAACTTAGTATTGAAGAAGCAAGAAAAATGTATAATATAAATGAAGCTTCTATGAAAGCTGGGGACGTAGCTTCTTATTCGCAAGACATTAGAAAATTTAAATAATAATTTATGTTGAATGAAAATACACTTAGATATATTAGAGTTTTTTTACTAATACTTATTTTAATTGGTGTTGGATTATTATTGACTCAAAAAACTTGGGTACCAAAAGTTACTGATTTTCTTTTGAAG
>JACCDR011385242.1_pt1 | contig 12497 bp, 12 predicted proteins | sample 7446431 | NCBI WGS metagenome assembly JACCDR01 (sample SAMN15323443, study PRJNA562643) | freshwater metagenome | isolation source: river surface water | place: USA:Blue River Watershed | collected 2017-08-17
GCCACCACCACCACCACCACCATGACCACCACCTCCTTGCAATCCTCCTTGCATTCCATTAGCCGCATGAGCTGGACCATTACCTCGGTGATGATCAGCAGGATGTCGCATATGTTGAGGAACAGGTTGTCCAGGAGCGTTGTTGTCAACTCCGGGACCAGCAGCACCTCCAGGTAAATTTTGACCAGGAGGTGGTTGTCCTGGACCGACAATAGGAGGGAGAGGACCACCACCTCCTCCTCCCATGCCTGCTCCTGCAGAAGGAGGAAAGAAAGGCCATAGATCAACAATTCCTTTGCTTGAAATATTTCGTATACCCAAATCATCCGTATTGCTTTGAACAGGTATTCCATCGGATTGGACTCTGATTTTATGAAGCAACGGAAGACCTACCACTCCTCCGTTACCCATATTCCATGATTCTGAATCTTGAAGAAACGAAAGATGTTCAGGCCCAACGGAATTATGAACCTGTTCCATTCGTTGAAATCCAACATTGGACAAGAAGGAAGGAGGAGGTGCATAGCCTCGATCCGAGTTATAAACTCGAAAGCCGGCATTTAAGTCTGGCATTTGTCGATCATCAGAAGCTACGTAATAAGCATCTTTGGATTGACCTTGCACATCTTTTGGATGTAAAGAGACAATGCTCCATATACTAGCGCCTGTGGACATAACAGGTATTTAGTGCAAGTGAACTCGTTTTTGTGGTTTGTTGGGTGCCTTTTTCTTCTTCTTATTGACTACCGAATCTGTCTTGACTTTCTTGTTTGGAGCCGCACCTGTTAAGGTTTCCTCGTTCTTTCGTTTCTTGTTCTCTTTGGGCTCAGGTAACAGTTCGTCATCTTCTCGGTCTTCGTTTAGTGCAACTTCTCCATCAGGTTTATACAGGCGAACATTTTGTAACCCTGCAATTTCTTCCGGAGTGAACAATGGTTCGTTGAACCCACTACGATAGATATTGTAAACTCCTCCTCCTCGTTCAAAGTCAATATAAATAAAGTTGTAGCGAATATCCCATGCTCGTGTGAAAGCAGCTTCAAAGATATCTCTTGTCTTTCTTCTTGCAAAAGTGTACAGAACCCATTCCACTTCAGATTCTTCATGTGGTTTGAACAACATCCATTGTTGTGTTTGTGTTCGTACAGCTCGATTGACACTGGACATTTTATGTGCCACAGCGATGGTGTGAATTCCAAAGTGTCGACCTGTAAAGGCCAAATCTTTCATAGTTGTCCAAGCATCAGGAATGTTGGTGATATCCTCCAAGACTAGTAATATGTCTGCCATGGAGTTGGTAGCTTTAAAGACTCCTTGTTCATTCTTGATGTGAGCCACAATTTGATCTGCAGTAGTTGGAGGACCATACGTCCATTTCAAATGTAATGATTCCAGAGTTCGATCAAACGCGCTTGTTGGAGAGTATAGAATAATGTTACTCCGAATAAAAGCGCTTCCGTAGGCTCCTTTCTTATTCTGGAGCATGTTGTACAACGTCACAGACTTTCCCGTCTTTCTTGGGCCGAGCATAAGAACCATAAACGGAGGTTGAGGAAGGTTGGCGTTGATGTAACCAGTACCTTTACGTTTCACTCCAGCTGGTTGTTGAGGAGGAGGAATAATCTCAAACGGTTTATCTTCATGAAGAAACAACTCTTCTTCTCCATTAGCGTCTTTAGATCGATTAGAGGTATCAATATGTTCTTCATCTTCTGAGTCTTCTTCCTCTTCAGCTTCATCAGAATCTTCATACTCATTTGGCGAACTTTCAGACTCAGAAGAACTTGCCTCAGGATTGAATTTTCTATTCTTTTTCTGTTTTCTGTTTCTTTTTTCTGACATATTGTCTGTGTAAATGACTGATGTACGAATGCCTGAAGTGGTTTCTGCTACTGGTCCTTCTATAGAAGCTGAGGTCAGAGCGAAGCGTCAGGTCATGCAGGAGCAAGCCGCTGTAATGGATTTACCGGTAAAACTTCCCATCGAAGAAAATAGTCGAGATTACTCCGATCAAATTAAAGAAGCGACACCTGAACAGAAAATCGAGCAGTGCAAGAAAGCGCAGAAACAAAACATCTCTGAAAAGAAAGCAGCAACTCTTGCAAAAGCTCGAGAAGCGAAGAAAGAAAAAGCACGTTTAATGAAACTACAGAAGAATGATGAAGGAGATATTATGAACAAGTTGATTCCAATGCTGGATGAACGTTTTGCCAATGTGAATCGACGGTTAGATGATCTTCAAACCGTAATTGCTCATGAAGGTGCTTTACAACAATATCAGATTCCTCCAGCTACAAAGAAACGGACAATGGAGAGCATTTCACACCCAGAAACGTTCATCGAACAACGAACAGAAAGTCAAGACATTCCCATTCAGGAACGGTACCATCAAATGTTGAACAACAAACGACAACGACCAAATGACGTGGATCTAAACCAAGAGAAGCGTGATAATATGTTATATAACCGACGGAATGCAGAACAGTTCAAGCATCACGTCTATGAGAATACTGATACGGAATATCGAGCCATCAAAAACCCAAACCAGAATCAAGGTATTCGAGCAGGACTGGATCCAAATTCTTTAAATGTGGGTACGAATCCACCACAACGATTTGTTTTATTTTAATCCGAAGCTGCTGGAGATGGAGTGGGTTTCCTATTTTGTGTAATAAAAACGTCCAGAGCAGCGGAAGCTTCCTTCAAGAGTGCAGTCGCCTCGGCCTTCTTCTTTTCTAACTCTTCACTTGGACCATGGGTGACTTCATCCACCATAATGAGTCCTAGAGCCTTCTTTGCCTGTTCAACAGCCTGTTTCAGCTTACGAGTGGCTTGACATTTCTCAAATGCAGGCTTATTTTTTTCTGTCCATTGAAACTTGCGTTGTCGTTTCTTTTCTACAGCTTCTTTCTCTGCACATTCTTCACATAATCGTTTTCTCTTCTTTCGCTTTGGCTTTTCTTCAGATGAAGAAGAAGCTTCAGCTTTCGTCTGATCCACCTCCATACTGGGTTGTTCTTCCTCACACGAGGCAGAAGAAGAGGAAGAGGAAGCTTCTTCCACAATAGGAGATTCAACAGTGGTAGACATGGAGTTGTTTTTATGTTTTTTAAACTTTTTGTACGAATGAACTAAACGTTCTGATTGTAGTGATAGCCACTGTTGTTCGGTGGATAATTTCGCTTTGGCGTCTTGGGAGGAGTTTTCCTAAGTGATTGTTTTGGGCGAATCGTAGCTGGTCTTGGTTCAGGAAATAGAGGAGCTTGCTTCAGAGTTGTACCTTCTGAAAATCCGCCCTTGTGTATCTTTTCAGATTTTTGAACATTAAGAATTCCTGACTCTCCCGTAACAGGTTTGTTAATGACGTCAACTTGACGAATAGAGCAATATCCTTTCAGATAAGCAGGAGTAAACGTAAATGGTTGTCGAGGTGAATAAGCAGTGCTTGCTGGTAATTTAAAAGGATCCACCATTTTTATTAACTCTTGATCTTTTTGGGAAATGTGTGGTCTTGTTCTTCTGAAGCTGTTCTTCGTAACGTAGAAGAAGTAAATCCTGCTCCTCCCTTTGAAGATTCTACAGAGAATTTGTCATAATGGTAGCCATGCATTAATTTCCACTCCTTTTCCATTTGAATGGAGACCATCTTATCTCTAGCTTGTTGCTGTTGTTCGGTTAAGGAATCTAAACCAAAGCCTAGCACTCGAACTGCATAATCTTTCATGTTTTCTCCATCTTCAGCCGGAAAGAAGTTCAGTAACTCTGAAGAAATATCCACACATGTTCGGTCACCTTCTTTATTTGAAGATAAGCCCTGCACATTTCCATGATGTAACAAATTGAATACGGTATAGTGTTCTTGATTTGTATATTGAGGTAGAATAGAAGCTAGAGGAATCGTATCTTCAACCCAATCTTCTGAATATTGCTCTTGACCATTTCTTACCACAAGCCCTGTTTCTGCTGCTGCTGTGGGTGATGGGAACATGCTACAAGATTTTGAGTGTACGTGTGATTGAATTCAGGGTCCACCTCGTAAAATACAGTCTTTTTCTTTCTCCTTTTTGTGAGTTTAGAAGGTACAAATGTTTCTGATCGATTTGTCATAATGGATTGGCAGATCCTTTCTGATTTGAACGCCATTTTTCCATCTGCTGTTCCCCTCACAGCAGGTAATTTTGGGTCATCTTCTGCTTTGACTTCATCAAGAGACTTGATGTACTTCAGGTACATCATGTTCCCCACTTCTTTGTTGTAAAAGAAACTATTCATTTATAGCCAAATGGTACAGTATCAACAAATACAGGTAGGTCTTTGTTCAGTGTTTCAGGGAACAAGATGTGTCTCTTTTGGCTACATATTTGAAATTGTGCCTTCTTGATGGATACCTGAGTCTCCTTGTATAATTCCACTGCTGATTGACGGACGGTTTTGAATAATCTTTGTTCGACTTGTATAGATGGAGCGACGGAGGAGGAGTTGAAATCCTTGGCGGAGGTAGGCTCAGACTGATCAAAAGCCTCCTTGCATTCCACAAACAGTCTAAATAGATTCTGTGGAGAAAAGAGATCCACATTAGATCTTCGTAAAGTGAATCCTTTGATCTTGCTGATTGGGTCTTGTCCATTTTTAAGATAGGCGTACCACTTACGCCCACAACAGCTCCAGTGGGATCCATATTTCAGTTCCAATTCCAAATCTCCAGTACGAAATCCATCTCTGTAACAAGGTGTTTCCATTTTGGCGTGAAATGCACTATCCGTGTCTTCGTACAGGATGTCATGTCCTAAAGCTTGTTCAAGACGACTTAACATCATTCTACCGTAAGCAGTGATATGAGCAACAATGACGTCATTCTTTCTTCTGGCGGCTCGTGAACACTGAAATTTAGGTTGATATTCGATAACGACAAGATCTCCTTCTTTATCCAACACCTGAGCAAACAGTACCTCGACACCTGGATCCGTTAACAACTTCCTCGATTCATCAACCTGTTTCTCATTAAACGTACGAGTGGAGCGATGAACTTCAATTTCACCCCATTTCCCTGTAAATGAATTCTGGGCCAACTTGGCAACCTGTCGTCTAGCAGGGTTGTCCTCAATTTCTTCGGGAAGTAATCGACGACCAACCAGCTCTTCAACGTAATCATTGACTCGATTTCCTTTCTCGGTGAAGTTACCTTGTTCATCCACTAGACCTGATCGTTTGCTTCTAATCTTCTCCACCATAAACGGAGCTATAAACGAACGAAATAAATCTGTTGACCGATTTTCGTATTCCCAAATCTCAATGACTTCAAGGATCTGGTAGTTTAGCTCTGTTACAGCATAACGAACTTCTGACAGCGTCCAAGTACCAACAAACGAGCGTTCAACCGCTTCGTCATGAGTACAAGGAAATTGGCGTTCTTCCATGCATACACGACAGTTCCCGTAAATAACTTCATACGCATTCGAACACAGTCTTGATTCCACCTTGTATCCTAAAAAAGGAGCATATAAATCGGTTGGACACAAGACTCGACATTTGATGACCCCAAGAGATACTACATTCTTCACGTAATCATCATTCATCACAATATCTCCTTCTTGATCTTGAAACACTGGTCGAAATCGACGTACAGGTTGTCCAGTGGGAAATGGCCATTCCAATGTTGCCTGAGGATCTCCATGAACATCCAAGGGGTCATAGGATTTACCCAGCAAAGATGTAGGATACTGACTGACAAAGTCACTCATTTGAATTGCTCCAGGATAGCAGATTTTAAAACACTCTACTTTACCTCCCTTGTAGGCATCCCTTGGAATCAAAGGTAACTCGTCTTCAATCCTTGCCCACTTGAACCACTGCTTGAAATCCTCATTTTCCTTTTCCTTCTGCCAATCATGTGTCCATATCGAGTGTACATTCTTGACTCCAAAAGTCGTTTTCAATTTGAGCAAATTTGCACGAGTTAAATGCCATAATTCTCCAAACGACCGATTCTTCACAATGTTACGTTGATGAGACGAGTAACATCGAGTGCATCCGTTGTCATAACAGTCCAAATAGATGAATAGTTCTTCTCCATTTTCAGAATTTGTTTGACATCCTTCATCAAAGTCCTGAGAATAAATCTCTGGAACAGGTCTTGGTTTCAACTTGGCATCTTTCTTAAATTCTAACCAGAGAAACCACGTTTCTGCTTCTCGTCTCATCAAAGCTGTAGACGATTGAATCACTCCAATCGTATTCTCTTCCAGCATTTGACTGAGATAAAAGCTCATCATTGCTGAAGGTAATGTAATATATGCAAGAGCATCAAATTCTTGTAACTCCACATCTGCGCTTCTAGGTATGGACGCTGTCATTTGAGCAAGTTGATCACGAAACTTGACCAATACTTTACCTAATAGTACCGTATCCTTGATACAATACTTCACGGCTTCCGTTTTCACGTTCCATGTGTCTCCCCATTGAGAATAGTTTTGCTCTACCCACTGAAGATACTCTTTCTCCTCGGATTCTCCTGCTCTACCTGCTCTGTAATCCGGAATAAACTCTTCAGCTGGAGGCTTTAAAGTGATGAAATTTGAAACAGCGGCTTCTTTCAAGTACGCCTCGGTCACGTACGAGTGAGGAAAGAAATCTTTCCCACCTGCTTCAACTTGTCCGTTGACTTCTGTTTCAACAGTAATTCCAAAGTCTTCACTCATGGAACGGAGAGAGGAAGGAATGAAACTCAATGAATCCCTAAAATCAATCTCCAGTTCTGTGTATCGCATTGACATCAACTTCTGTCCTCTTTGAATATCGATCGAATATTGACGCATAAACTTGGCAAAGTAACATTTCACCAAAATAGCATCATACGCTCGTGCATTGTGAGCCCAGAACGTTGTGCCTCGAAGTAATGGGTCAGCACAGAAATGAAAAAACTGGTACACGCCGGTTCCTTGTTCTTTATCTCCCAATCCCCAAAACACAAATACTCGTGTTCCATCGGTTCGCTTTTCAAATGGGTAATGTAACGCTAGCAGCTCCTCCTGAGGGTGAACTTCTGGAAACCAGACAGTGCAAAGGTATGGAACATGTACGTTGTTCTCACCAATACAGCATTCAAAGTCGTACGAGGCTAAAACTGTCTTGTTCTCCTTCAACTTCTCTCGTTTCAAATAGCATCTGTGCTGATCCAACTCTGCCTTTGGAAACTTATCTGAACAAAAGAAACAACGCTGCTCATAACATTTCAATCCAGGGTGGGCTTTGTTTCCACATTCGGAACAACGCTTACAGTGCACCACTTTACAGCTTAACGCATGTAGCTCTTTACACTTGGGAGAAAATAGTAAACAAAAACAATCTGGGCATTTGGTCTTGGTCACAAACGGTAAACACTCTTCCTCAACAAACGAAACAGAATACCCACAGTCAGTTGTGTCACATGCAACACAAGCATTGGTACCACACGAGTGACAAAAAGAACATCGAGGTGTTCCGTCTTCTTTACATTCTTTTACGTCACATCCGTTCTTCCTCTTGTATGGACGTACACAATGATAACAAAAACGAAACGACTTGTGATTCGTTTCTGGATGAAACGCTGTTGGCTTTGAAATGTAATCCACATGTGTCCAGTCACCACCTCCTTGCTTGTTACCTGTCAGCAAACCACAAATCACTTCTTTCCAGTCAGAATAAGGAAGTCGATTCTGAGGAGGGAATTCACAAATCATACTTCGAATCGAAAATAAAACAAGATGAACATTAAACCTACTCTCTACCCTTTCCAGAACTTGCTCGTTAACAGTAGAGAAACAGAGTAGTTGCATCAGTTTCATACTAGCTTCTTTTCGATTCTTGAACTTGGAGGCGGAGGTGACTAACTTCTTATAGGAATCAGCTCCAAGTCCGAGTTCTTCAATCGGCTTCATCTTTCCCTGTGAAATCAAATGAGCTAAGCCGATAACAATCCATTGAGCGAAACAGTTGGTCTTGTTATTCACTTGGTCCTGTTCAGGATTGATCTGGACAATCGACTTCTTTTTACTTGCAAACACCGAAAAGTTCCCTTGAAAAGGTACGCCTTTTCCTTCCAATCTGTCCAAACGAGCCACTCGGTGTCGTTTGACACATATAATGTCCAATGGTAATTCTATTGCTTGATTGGAATTCAGAGCATTTTCAATTTTGTTCAAGATATCCATCAGCAAGATATCCTCCCATGGTTGGAATGGGATGTGAATATCCACGGTATTTCCATCCACAGACGAACCGCTAATTCGCATTCCGACAGAATCCCCAGCTCGGATCGAAAGGTCTCCAGGAACTCTATCTAGCACTCGACGAATAGGTCCAGTCAAGGCTTCAATTGCATTGTTCTCGTCAACATAATCTCCTTCATCGAATTGATCCACCACATACACAATAGAACTAAGACCATGTTGATGACTTTCATTTAACATGAGGTGATTTTTAGAACAAATGAGCCTTTCTCTGCTTCCGTTTTATATTCTTCTCACGTTGCTTTTGCAACTGCCGTGCGGTCTTCCGTTTCACATAGGGCGTGTGCACATGATCCTTTTCCTCCCATTCGGAACCGGAGCAAAACTTGTCCCACCCGACGACGTAACTCCAGATGATGTTCGTAATGCAACTCGGAACCGTTACATTAAAATTTTCCATATGTTGCAACAGTTCATCCAGTGCGGCTGCTTCCTTCGGAACCGACATTGCAACTTGAACAAATGAATCCGAAATGACGTCGTCTCCGCCTTGAATGATGCAACAATAACAATTGTTGACGAAAATGAAACTGTTGTTGCGTCGAAAGTGACTATAAAACTGCACCAGCTCGTCGTTCAAATCATTCATTCCAACAATGACTTCTACTACCTCCTCCGACTTGTTTGCTCAATTTAACCAGCAAAGAAAGACGAGCTACTCGTCTTCCTCTTATAAGCGGTCTGGTTCCTCTGATGAAGGTAAGAAAGCGTCTGCTTTCTTGAGTGAGTCTTCTACTGAATTCGCGGCTCTGTTTGATAACATGGAGTCCATGAGAGCCAAGTTGATTGGAGTGTACTGTCCTTCTGCCAAAATCATCGAGTACGAGATTGAAGCTGAAAAGGGAACAGTTACGTTGGATATTTCCTTTGCTCCAGCCGATGTGTTTAACTTGTTTGGACAAGAATTTGTGGAGCTATTGATTAAGAAAGGAAAGTTGGACTTTTACTTTCCTTTCTCCAATGTTCCTGCTGATGAACCTGGACGAATGGTTCTTCGATGCAAGAGCTGTACCAAGGTTGTACCTGACTTTGACATCAAGAATGCCTCCATTCCTGTTGTCATCATTCCTACTGCTTACAAGCCTTTTAAGGGTCTTTCTGACCCAAAACCAGGGGTTAGTTTGAGAGTGACTACATTCATCTTAAGCAATTAAAAATGAGCACTGATTTTGAACCCAATGCAAATGCTTTGCAAGAAGCCATCTTCTTTGCACAATTAGCCTATGTATCACCACAAGAACGTCAATCAGTCATTGAAAACTCTCAATATGCACAACAATATATGTTGGATAGCCGATTTCAAACAGATACATTCTCGGTCATTTTATCCAAAACAGATGGGCGAGCCTACCATGCATATCGAGGAACAACGACCGCTGCCGATGTTGGTACCGATGCCGCCCTCGCTTTTGGAATGTTGCATGGTACCGACCGTTACAAAAATAACGAACGACATTCCAACATCGCTCGATCATATAGCCCAAATCATTCGGATGTTGTGCACGTTGGTCATTCGCTTGGTGGAACACTTGCTGATCAGATTGCTCGAACACGTGGTGATCGAAGCATATCTTTCAATCAAGGATCGACTCCTCTGCACAACTATGGAGAAGGCTCAAACCGTAATGTTCAAGTTCGGGTGGAAAACGACTTTGTCAGTCGGTTTACCACAGGAAAGCAGATCACCGTGGGACATGAACATAAAGCAGGATACTTGGAGCAGCAAGCGAAAAAATATGAAGGTACCTATGGATACTTACCACAATTTCGAAACTTTTCAACAGCAATCAAGGGAGTTTCAAGTGTGATGAGTCACTTTAGTTCCAACTTTCATTTTTAAAAAACTCTCATTTTACCAAACTCACCATACTTTTTCATGAGTGGAAACAATGTAAATGATCCTAGTAAGCGTACTCGGCCGGACTGCTCTGGTCTTTCAGGCTTTGGAGGGGATCAGCTGTACTTGAAACGAATCAAGATTGATGCTCCTTACACTAGTCAATTTCGAACACAAACGCTTCAAGATGCGGACGGTACCATTGCGTTGACCAATCAAATTCCTTCTTCAGATGGATTTGTTACTTTGGTGGGTAACCAGACAATTAACAGTCAGAAAACGTTTGCTGTAAACCCTAAAATTACGGCAATCAGTTCACCATCCGACTATGTTATCTCTATCCCTAATGTAGCAAATGGAACCTTGGCTTTGACAAGTCAAATTCCAACCAATTCTGATTATGTTGATAGAAGTACGGACCAAAGCATTAACGGAATCAAAACGTTTAACGGCTATGTGCTTTGCACCAATCAATATGGGCTATTCCAATGGAATGTGTGTGGATGTACCTTGTATTCCAGCGTATTCACTAATGGATTAGGAGGATTTCAAGTCGATACATCCTTACAAGGAAATGGGATGGGAATTCTTCGTCTACCTTCTATGGCTTCCAACGCGTCCTACACGTTTCCGTCCTCTTCATGCTTTCTGTCTGGTACTGTAGGAAGTTATCCAACTCAGTCATCTCAAGGACTCACGCTTCGTGATGCTCAAACCATTTCTGATGCTTCTTACCTTGACGGAGCAACTATTAATTGTGGGTCCAGTACATATACAGACTCTGTCACAGCTGCCTCTGGAACAGTGACACAAGTCTCTGATGTGCTGCTTGGTGCAAGAACCTTGAATGCTTCCAATACAGCTGTTACCTATTCAAATGCTTCTACATTACGAGTAGAAGGAGCTCCTGTTGCAGGAACCAATGTGACCATGACGAATCGAAACGCAATTCAAGTCGATTCTGGAAATGTCTTATTAACCAACGGCCGACTGATTTCAACTGCTGTAGGAACAGCCGGATCTCCTGCAATCACTGTTGGAACAAACAGCGGTCTTTATGCTAACGGAGCAAACTTACTCTTTTCAACCAATGGAGTTTTGCGAGCAACTTTGTCAGGAACTTTGTTGACATTTGCGTCAGGTGTTGGAATCACTTGTGCTGGATCCTCCACGATTACTTCTGGTTCTGGTGGTTTTACGACTTCAGGACCTGTATCCTCTTCATTAGCTTCATCTGCAACAGCTTGTTCTATTCGTCCGACAAATACAGCCAACACAGGAATATATGGAAATGGTGCTACTAGTGTGTCCATTGCAATAGGAGGAAATCAGATAGCAAACCATACATCCACTGGATTATCTGTTATAGGGTCAGTACAAGCATCTACAGCTATTTACTCGCCAGTACTACGACCGATAACAGGTCAAGGAATTACATGTGCGCCAGCAACTGATTCAGCTACGGGAACAGGAACTTTATTAGTAACTCCTTCTATTGCTGGTTGGGCCTCAGGAGGTAGTGCTCAACTGAATCTAGGCGATACTCAGCAATATATTAGAGCTTCCTTTGGAGCAGGAATGGAGATTAGTTCATTCGATTCTATCAAATTGGGAGCAAGTGGCGTTGGTTTCAAAAACATGAGATATGGATCTACATCAACCAGTATTGTAATTATCCCAAGTAGTTTTACAACAATTTCCGTTTCATTTGGTGTTACATTTTCTTCGACACCAGTGGTAATCGTGAGTCTTACAGCGCAGGCGGGTTCAAGCAATTGGACACTTTGTCATGTTGCAGCCTCATCGGTTACATCAACAGCTTTTGATGCAACAATTAGAAATAATTCAGGTTCGAATACAAGCGGCGCATGTTTGGTGAATTGGATTGCTTTTAATGTCTAGGATGATTGCGTTTCAATAAATCATTTCCTCAAACTGAAACAAAAACATGGCATCTCTTCCTCTCACTCTTCCCACTCTCACTTCATTTGACTTAGGTGACCTGGTGTGTGTAGATAATGGAATTGCTGTTGCTTGCAGTGCTGGGCTTAGCTGTGTTGGGGTTGCTTTTCATATCGATGACCCGTCGAAATCGCCGAACGGGCGTCAATTTTATTCTACGAATGGTCCGGCGTATTATTTAAATGATTATTATACTTGGGGAGAAGACCTTCTTTCTGATTTTTCTACTGAAAACCCTGCTTATGCTCCTTTCAATCCTTTCACGGATACATCAGTGGTGACAAGCTTATCTTTTGGTCAAGCACCAGTTAAAAAATCTCAAGTGCAATACATTCAAGACAAATGGACTCTTCTTCAAGAAGGGACAACTTATGACCAGTACCTCGTTACCCCTTTCATCAATTTTCCTTCTGAAGAATAAAAAAGAGAAA
>JACCDR011435684.1_pt1 | contig 12497 bp, 15 predicted proteins | sample 7446431 | NCBI WGS metagenome assembly JACCDR01 (sample SAMN15323443, study PRJNA562643) | freshwater metagenome | isolation source: river surface water | place: USA:Blue River Watershed | collected 2017-08-17
GAATAGGGCAATTTTTGACTTATGGCAAACATTAGACGTAATTGCATCATGGCTACCCTACGGGAAACAATTTAACTACTAATCGAACTCCGATAATTATCGGAATACGCGCTTACTAGAATACCCCCGTAAACAGGGGTGTTTTTGTTTACAGTGAAAGCAAGTGAAAGATAAAAACGTGTGGACATGGGGTATAATAGTTCTAAGTTTACGATTTAATGAAGGGGATTTGCTATGAATGGATTTTATGAAATACTCGAAACGTTTGCTCATCCACATTACCCAAAGAGTGTAACAACTGTTGTGGGTATTGATGGTGTCGAAATCGCTCGTATTGAGGAAATTGGCTCAATATCATTTAAAATCAACATGGTTCGTGGTGGGATTGCGTATGAAGAAACACTAAGAAACGCGCTTTTGCATGTTCAGGCAAGTTCTGAAATTGATAGAGATATGCAACCTAGTCCGCACTTAAAAGGCATGTGGGGAAAAATCTTTTTGAATGTGTCTGATGTACTCTACCCCATTTACAGCATTTTCTAAAATGATTGAGATACACCCCGTATAAGTTTACGATTCAGTTTTGTAATGAGAGGTTAAAATGCCACCTGTAATACATTCTAAGCGTTGTATTTGTGAAGATTGCTACGATAGGAATTTACACATTGACTGTGATGATACCCCTAAATTTATTGATGGGCAAATATGTAAACCTATTATGGTTTGCATGGTATCAGAAGGTGTAACAATTGTGAGTTACTATAACGAAAATCAGCAAAGTTTTGATATAGAACTTTCTGAATGGGAAACATATCCAAATATAGGATAATATCATGCACCCCTGTTTATGGGGTGTTTTTGTGTCCGTCAACTGAAAGCAATCGAAAGGCACAAATGCTCAAATATGGGGTATACTATTTATAAGTTAAACATTCAAAGGGGTTAAACATCATGGCGCAAAAATTTTATGAAGTTCTCACAGATTATGCTCCTGAAAGCAAGAACATTGCCATTGGTCTTGATGGTGAATGGGTTGCTTGTATCGAACCTATTTCACCCCATACTTACATTATTTGGACTAAGGGGCTTAAAATGTACGCTCATTCACTTGCAACCGCCATTGAAAAAGTGCAAATGGCAACGGGTGACAAGACGCACACCTTTTGGGGTAAACCACATATCCCATCTTATCTACGTTAAAACTATACACCCCTGTTTATGGGGTGTTTTCAGTAAGCATATTAAACAAGAAAGGCTCTATAATGATAACATCACAAGACGAAACCATTATTCGCAAAATGGTGAAAGCATCAAAAGTGAAAGTTGCAAGCAATCCCCTTGCCTCTAAAAGCGATTGGCAACGGTTGCTAACAGACACGCTCAACACATTTAAACAAGTGAATAAATTCCTAGCCAACAATGGTGAGCAACCTTTAACCTCTACGGGTAAATGGGATAGTTACGTTAAACAACGGTATTATAGATTTGAAAGAATGGCTAGTGAAATTGATTATCCCCGTTTTCCAGTTGAATGCCCTAAACATAAAGACATTCTGATTTCAAACATGCTCGACATGTTAAATGACATCAATTGGCAAGTTGACCAATTAAGCGATAACCCATCGAAACCCCGTTTTCAAGGCAGTCCGATGTATTAAAGATAACATCCCTGATTATGGGGTGTTTTTAATTCTGCTAAAAACTATGCTATAATGTGCAATAGAGTTTAGATAAGGAAACCCTATGGCACATACGACTATATCCCCCTCAATAGCAACCGCGTTGCGCAACGAACCCCACACGATAACCGATGTGCGTTTAAACATGGTTGCTCCTGAATCAGTTGCCACGCTTACAGTTACCGCGATTCCTGTTACTAGCCCACTGGTATCACTTACCGTATCAGGGAGCATGACGAATGTGCTAGTGGGTCAACTCGTTAAAATTTACTCTGGTACAACCATTAAAACATGGGGTGTGGTGCGTAAAGCCCCAAGTGGTAGCACGTTATATATTACCCCTGTCATGTTGGGTGATGGTGGGTTTGCTACCAACATTGAAACCGCGATTGCTGTCAATGATGATATTACGGTATATAGTTTTCACGCGCCATTTGCCCTTTATAGTACGATTATTCAAAAGACTTTTTACAAGCAATGGGATTTAGCATACACCGACCAAACGAACTACCCCCCACCCATCACAGATTTAGGCGTGTGGCAAGAGGGTGTGGTTAACTCCACAAACCCTAGTGTGACGTTTACATTGCCTAAAGGGGGTGTGAATAATAGTGTGCCTGTTACCAGTAACGCTACGATTTCAAGCTATTTATGGGCATTGCCTAGTGGGGTTACGCTTGCAAGTGGGTACGCGCTTACAGATGATGTTATTGACGTTGAGGCAACAGAAGGTCAACACATCGTTTCTCTCACTGTTACCGATAGTGAGGGTAAATCAAGTACAGGGTACGTGTGGTTATTTGTACACGATGAAACGGGCGTTGGGTATCAGAGTTTCGGCAATGAGTACGTGTGGCAAATCACGAGCGATACCAGTAACAGAGAGGGACGCGAAATAACGTTCAAGGTATTTGGTTCTGATTTACAAAGTGCGATACTGCCAAGAGCGGGTGTGTTGTTTACTGAATATGCTTACGCGGGTTCGACTGCATTAACAGACGATGTAATCGAGAGTACGTTTGTGGGCTATGTTGGTGATGAAATCGAGTTCAATGCGATACAGACAAACTATGGGAGCGCAACGTTTACCGCTAAATCGCCTAGCCTGATTGCGAGTTCGTTGGTGTTGCCCCCTCAAATAATCACACTTAGAAACCCCGCCACAAATTGGACACAAGCAAACTCGTACATGATGCAACCGCGCGGGGCAGTGTATTACGCGCTTAAATGGCACTCGCCCACATTGCTTAATTGGCATGGTGTTGATTTACCCTATCTATTGCCCTATAAATTTAGCTATGAGTATAACGTGGGCAATATTGGTGAGGCGTTAAAAGTAGGCTCAAACGCGATTGCGGGTAACATCGGTTGTGATAGTAAAGGTTGTTTGGTTATGCGTAAAGATTCGATGTTGCAAAACAATACGTATCGTAACGCGCTCGACACGGTGTACACTTGGACTGATGAGGATATTAAAGCCCCACTGTCCATAAAACGGCGTATTATGCCCGCCGCTAAAGAGTTGCGTGGTGGTGCATTTGCGGGTGATGGTAGTGTCCCTAAAGCGTGGTATGCTATTCGCAAGTGGGGGCAAGGTGTGGGTAGTGAAACCATGCCTGATTTTACAGTAACTACGAGTGAGGGTGTGGCAAAAGTTAAAGAGGTGGTAGGTCACAAGTACACGAAAGTAAATGCACGTATTCAGGAAATAACATTCGAGGTAGTTGGCAACCTAGATATAGCCGAACCTGTTTACCTTGACGCATGGCATAAGTTTGATTTTGACGCAGATAACGACCCAAACGGCGAGGGTTTTAGCAACGCTCGAATGCTACCTTTACGTGTGGATAGAAGTTGGGATATTAGCGATAATGCGATTATCAAGAAAGTCACAATTACTTTTGAGATGGAAACATTTGGGCAGCCCGCAGAAGAAGTAATTATTGGTAGTGCAACATCGAACCTAAGTAACAATGGCTACCTAGTAAACCAACCTATCCCGTATCAGCAAACATTGTCACAAGATAGCGATACCGTACCTAACATCATGCTCATTGGTTCTGATAATGGTAAGAGTGCAATCAGTTGGTCAATTCAAAGTAGTACCCCTCAATGGACATCACTAGCCTCTTTCTTTACGAGTGGGGATAGCGTGTGTGATGCTTGCTTTGATTATTCGAGCGCGTTTTTTACCAGTGGATATGACATCACGCAAGCGTTATCGGTTTACGTGGTAACAACGAATGGAACGACACTCACCATTTACCGTATATTCGACATTAAAGCCTCTACGTTAAGCGTAGACACGTTAAAAACGTATACCATGTCGGATAGTACAGTAACCAATACAGCGCGTATTCAATGCTCAAAAGGCACACCTACACGGGCAAGCGTAGCATGGCATAATCAATCAGGTACTAAGGTAGCATTTACAACCGATGGGGGTGCAACATGGGGAACTGCAACCACAGTAGGAAGTACCACCACGAATGCGAATACAGATAATGCTTATCTTGCCCTTGCAATGGAAAACAACTATACCGTTGTGAGCGCACATAACGCCTCACTTGAATTTAATCTTTATGTGGATAATAACGGCGGTGGGTTTACCTTAATGCCTAATAACCCATTTCCTTACAACTTGCCTCACCCAATGGCTCATATACGCGATGGTACGCTCTATGTGGCAAGTAATGACGCAACCATAGGGGATAACTACCTTAACCCTAGTTTAGATACAGCGTCCGATTTTGAACGCTTCTATGTTCAAAACTCTAGTAGCTCATCCCCTACATTTACAGCGGGATATAGCCCAACAGGTGGCAATGGGGGTGGTGATAGTTTACAAATTTACCCTGATATTAATATTGATATGCCTAGTGCGGGTGAGGCGTTTATGGGGTTTAGTTTCATATTTCCAAACAGCGTATTAGGAGCAAAAGGAATCAATCAATTATCATTTGATGTTTGGGTAGGAGGAACGCTTGTTAACTATAGCGCGGGTGGGTCAACACTTGCTGTATATCTTCAAGATGCTAACGGGGTGACGTATGACCCTGATGGTACACCTAATGGCTCGAACTTGTTTTTTGATACGTATGCCTCACCTACCCTTAACTCATGGATAGCGTATGCCTCACCCTATGACGCAAGCCCACCTAACCTAGCGAACCATGATTATCTCATTTGGGTGTACTTTATTCCGAGTGTATCGAGTAACGATACATGGGTAAGCCCACTAATTAAAATAGATAATATTCAAATTACCTACCAAGATAGTACGGGGGTGCAAGGCGAACTCTACAAAATCACATCGTACACAGGTGGTTCGCCTGTTTGGACAGACATCACGCCCTTAGCCACCTATGTACCTAGAACGCCTTATATGTTTACAACGGACACGGCAAACGCTACGAATTTAGCGTGTTATAGTGTACAAGGGAATAGTATCATCAGTGGGATTACAGGTACGGATATGTCGATTAGTGATGATGAGGGCGCAACGTGGTCAGCTATTGGTACGGGTGGTTTCGCGGTTAAGAATAGCAATGACGTGTTGATAACAGATATGGATATACAGTTTTGGAATGGGACAACCTTTGCGGACGCTGTAAATGTAGGGGGTAATATTGATACTGCATGGGATAACGATTATAACCGATTCATTTGGATTGTGGCATTACTTTAGGGGTGCAACATGGGAATAGCCTTACCGCAATATCGAAACTTTCAAGACGAATTAGGGAGCGCGTTTGGCAACAATCTTGCGGACTTAATTCCCGCGCGTTTAGGAAACCCTAGCACACTAGAGATTCTTGTCACCGATACGGATAGAGATGGGCTTGTGTATATACATGGGTTAGGGGATGACCCACAATCAGCAAATACGGCGGTAAACAATATCCCGTTTGCCTCAAGGTTTTTATCCTATGATTTACCCGTATTAGTAAAACGCGAAACGAATGGTTATGTAGTCAAGGAACTCGATTACACGCAATGGGCTACATTCTTTAAGGGTGTGGCAAACCACGACCAAAGCCCTGTAACAGTGTCTCAAATGACGTGGGGAACGATACAGGCAACGAATCCCCCTAGTGAGTACATAAAAGCAAATGGGGCTTACTATACGTATGGTGGCACGTCTTACCGTGTGGGCGATATGCTATCGAGCAACTATGCTACATGGTTAATGAGCGATACCACACCCATTGTCTTACCGTCTGCTCCAAACAGAGCCACCGCCGTTTGTGTGTTTGTGGATGTAACCACGAATCAATTTGTGTTCGAGCAAACAGGAACGGAATTTGACGCGGTGTTATCTCATGCGAGTGCATTTGATAATGGATACTATTACAACACGCTCGACACAACGATGCCCTATTTCCGTTTAGGGTGGGTTCGCTTTACGTATGGCATGACAACTATTGCGAATAACGCTGTGTTGACATCGCCTGAATACTTATTGCGCTCTAGTACCAATGGAACGGTAACGAGCGTAGGGTTAGCGTTGCCTAGTGAGTTTACGGTTACAAATTCGCCTGTTACCACGAGCGGTACGTTAACGGGTGCATGGGCAAGCCAAACAACCAATAAGTTTTTTGCCTCACCTAATGGGTCAACGGGTACACCTACATTCAGAGCAATTGCAAAAGATGATTTAACAACCGCGCTAACAACCCCCCCTGATATTGGAACAACTACACCCGCATTAGGGTACTTTAGTAAAGTAGGCGTTAACGATACTCCTAGTGCAACTGAACAATTAGCAGTTCAAGCAGGAAGTGCCACAGTCATACCGTTGACCGTTCAGGGGGCAAGCGCACAAAGCGCCAATCTTGTCAATATTACCGATAGCACACCATCAATATTGGCGTTATTCGATGCTAATGGGTGGTTAGGGGTAGGTAGTACCCCATCAGCACGAACTGCTACAATTGCAACAGAACGAACAACCACAGGCACAGGCGCACAAAGAGCGCTTTATACACGGATTAACGCAAACCATAGCGTAGCACCCGCAAGTACTTCTATGCGTGGGTTTGAATCAATTGCGGAAACCGTAGCAGGTAATGCAACATCCTTTACGGGGCTTGTGTTATACGGGTCTATTATGACCACTAACCATCGCGGAAGCGGAACACTTGGTAATATGTATGGGTCGCTATATACCAACGTTATTTTGTCAGGGGCAGGCAATGTCACACTTTCGGCAGGGTTCGCTTCGACATTAACCAATGTGTCTACGTCAACCGTAACGACTGGTATCGGTGCGCAAATTGGGTCGGCTACAAATAGCGGCGGGGGTGCAATTACAACCTTTTACGGGGTAAAGATTGAAAATCAAACCGTAGCAGGGACTAACTACGCTATCCATACAGGCACAGGGTTAGTTGTCTTTAATGAAAATGGTGATAGCGGTAGTGATGTGCGCATTGAAGGTGATACTAAAACTAACTTGCTTTTTACCGATGCATCCGCCGATAGTGTAGGCATTATCACAAGCACACCAAACAGTCGCTTACAGGTTAACGGTTCGCTATCGTTACCCATCGTTAGTAAGTCCGCAGATTACACCGCAACCATTGACGATTACTGTATCCTTGTGAACGCAACAGCTACCATCACATTACCCACCGCAGTTGGTATCAGTGGGCGTATGTACACGATTAAGAATATCGCAAGCGGAATCACTGTAACCGTTGATGCAAATAGCACAGAAACGATAGATGGAGCGTTGACACAAGTTATCACGGCGCAATGGACTAGCATCACAATCATTAGTGATAACGCTAACTGGTATATCATCTAAGAGGATAACATGGCATATTCACAAGCAGATTTTTTAGGCTATACAACGGGCGATATTCTATATGCAAGTGCCACTGATGTGCTATCAAAACGCGCTATAGGAACATCAGGGCAAGTGCTAACCGTTAGCGGGGGTGTTCCCACATGGTCTGCATCTAGTGGTGTTGGTGCGTTTGTTCAATTGCAAGCATGGACTATTTTAGGGGGTAGTAGTGCCACAATATCTATAGGTAGCATATCAGGGAGTTATAACAACCTAATGCTCGTGTGTGCTTTACGTAGTGATAGAGCGGGCGCGTCAAATGATAATGTGTATGTGCGTTTCAATAGTGATGCTACTGCTGGAAATTATTATAGCTATACAGTCCGTACATCAGGAACGGGCGCAACACATACCATTACAGAACGTTTAGGGGTAACAGCCACAGGAATTGAAATGCTTGCAAGTGCAACGGGAGCAACTGCCCCTAGCAATTACCGTTCACACTTCATACTACACATTGCTGATTACGCAAGCACATCAAGGCAACGTAAAATAACGGGTGAGGGTAGCATTAACATCGGTACAACCACAGGTAACTTATTAGTGTTGCAATATGGTGGGCAATGGGAAAATACAAGTAACGCAATTACACAAATTGATTTACTACCCGTAACAGGCACTAACTTTGTAACAGGTTCAGCTTATGCGTTATATGCGTATTAGGGGGATAACATGCCACTACGTAAAACTATCGTGAACACACAAACAGGTGAAGTGATAACCGTTGACATGTCACCTGATGAAGAACGCGCACTATTGGCAAGTAAGCAAGACGCGATAGCACAATCAATCTTAGATGACCAAAGAGATGCAACAGAACGCGCAAAACCTACGCTCGAAAAACGTATTGAAGCACTCGAAAAAGCATTACTAGCCATATTGAGAAAGGGGTAACATGTACGATTATATTTTGAACATGTGGTTAATGAGTGTGCTTACATCTGATGATGTGGAGCATTTTGCAAGTGAGGGATGGATAACAATTGATGAGGCTATCACAATAACCGATACACCCCAAATACCCACGCTCGAATAGGAGAATGCACGAATGGCAGAAATTACGTTAACAGAAGCACAGTTGGCAGAAATTATCGCAAGCGCAACGGTAACAGCAATCGAATCAGTTCGAGAGGATATTGTCAAAAAGTCTACTATGGATGAAAGCGCAAAAGCGGTAGCGCGTACCACGTTTGAAAGTATCCTAGCCTCTATCAACTGGTACACAGTAAATAATCAATCGTTATCGGACAACCATGAAAGTTTACTAGGGGTATTAGGGCAAGCGTTAGTAGAGGTAAACCGATTGTACAAACTATATACCGATGAGGAATTTTACGCGATTACGAACCCACAAACACCATCACCTGAATAAACAGAAACACCCCTGAAAATGGGGTATTCTACGTAAATGAAAAAGCATTCACCTCATGAATGCTTAATCTTGCACCCTTTATTCAGTTGTTCAAGGAATAACCAACATTAAAGAGACGTATATTATACACCGTTCTAATTCACTTAGCTAGCCTATTTATAAATTGTATGATATGATTACCTATAATTAACCATTGAAGGGGATAGGGCTAGTGTATGAGCGGAACGGATATTGATACATCATTATTTCAACAGGTTCTTACCACAGATTTTATAACGTTTGTGGGTATTGCATTAGTATTGGCAATTGCATCATTACTTGCTATTGCGTATTTTGGCACACGCTCATTCTCTAAAAATGCTGAAATATCGGCTAAGAATGCAGAAGCAACCAATAGCATTTACGTGCAACAATCCACAACGGTTACAGAGTTGCTCAAACAAAATCGAGAACAACTTGACAATAACCAAGAGTTACTCAAAGGGTTTACTGAATTAGCTAAGTCGATTAAATCGCTATCGCAGAGTACAGACGAACAAAAAAAGATGTACGATAGTGGCAAGGTTCGATTAGGTGAGATTTCTGCTATCCTAAGCAAGCAAGCTGATGAAACACCCGTGTTAGTCGATAAGGCAATTGTTGCCAATACCACCCACACTCGTGAAATCGTAAACGAATTAGGTGATACCATTAACACCACGCTCAAAAACCACGCGGTAATTTTAGAGGTTATTAAAGATAGTGTAGTTGACATACAACACAAGATAGAATCAAGTGTTAAGAGTGCAAGTGATAGTGCCACACAACAGCTAAATGTGATAAAATCCCTCTTAGAAGAAACGCAAGCAAGCATTACTAAACTTGCGGATTTTCACCCTATACAAGTTGAATCACCATTACCTCACGATAAAGTAGAAAGCGAAACCGTATGACCTTAGAAACCGCGTTATTTATCTTACTCACCTTTGCTATCTTGGGCTTAGTGTATGCCATTAAAGAAGCAAACAAGAGTGTACCATCGGCAACATCGAAAGAAGTAACTAACGCCCTCACCAACGTAATTGCTGTATTCGATAAGATTGCTCTATCGCTCCTAGAGAAAACAGAGCAACGGGTGAAAGCAAGTGAATCTAAGATTGATGACATCGTGTTAGATGTTGTCAAGGGAGCGTTTACATCCTCTACACATTATGACTTGAAGCAAACAGAAGATGGTAAATTAACCCTTACCCCCAAAGAAGAAACTAAGCCTGTAAACGAATAAGCAAACTGAAAGAAATTGAAACGCCCATTGTGGCGTTTTTTGTTGTATACTATTGATATTGATTCAATTTGAAAGCGAGATAAACATCATGGGCGATTTAGGGTTTGGGTATAAATCAGCAAGTAAGGCGATGAGCTATAGTACAATTTTAACTTACTTAACCCATGTGGGTGAAATGTTTGTTACAAACGATAAATATTTAGGTGATGTTTCCTATTGGAATAACACAAAGTTTCCGTTTGAGCGTAGCAAAAAAGCCATTGGTGGTTTTATCTTGAATGACTTAAACCGTCTTGATGAAATTGAAAGCGATGCAAACATTAACAGTGTTTTGCGTGATAAAAAAGCAATCGTATCAAAATCATTTGACAAATTGCGTATGCTAAACAGAGCTACTCTTACAGCATTGCGCAACGCACAATCCTTAAACGACATTAAAAACGTACGTAACGTATACGCTAAATCTGTTGATGTTTACGCTAATGTTATGTCGTTTATTATTAAAGCCATTCTTGAAGCAAAGAAACGGCAAGCATCTTTTTCAGGTAATCCAATTGAGAAACTTGATTCTAATTGGCGTGATGTTAATGCTGTTGAAGATAGTCGCCGTCAACGTAGTGGTCGTTTAGCCTAAAATCAAACTCCGATAATTATCGGAGTTCACACGCTTGCGAATACCCCATTTTTGGGGTATTTTTATTTACACGGTTACACTATGAAGGGGATACCATGCAACGAATTGACGTGTTAGATAAAGGGTTTGTAGAGTTACGCGCTACTAAAGGTGAGCAACCTTACGGGATGGAGCAAACCATAGCGAATACAGCGCGTACATCATTCTTAGGAGAAAGCAAGGGGTTAGAAGCGGATACCAAACTTGTACTCTATTTACTGAAACATCAACATACTAGCCCATTTGAGATGGTCGGGTTTACGTTCAGGATATACGCGCCCAATGTTGTGTGGTGGCAATGGACTAGACACCGTACCATGTCGTACAACGTGCAATCTGGTAGATACACGCCCACTAAAGAGGATGACTTCTATACCCCTACTGAATGGCGTAAGCAATCGGTGTCCAATAAGCAAGGGAGCGATGGGTTAATAGAGAACGATAGCGATTTAACGGATATGTTGTATGAGCATCAACTTGCCTCATTTCGATTGTACGAAAACGCGCTTTCTAGGGGCGTAGCAAAAGAGCAAGCCCGTTTATACCTACCCTCATTTTCTCTGTACACTATGGGCATTGTGGATGTGGATTTACACAATCTAATGGGGTTTCTAAGACAACGAATGGCAGATGATGCTCAATATGAAATTAGGCAATATGCCAACGCGATAGGCGAACTGATTAAACCGTATATCCCTAACGTGTGGCAATGGTTTGTAAACTCGTAAACTGAAAGAAACTGAAACGCCCATTGTGGCGTTTTTATGTTATACTGTGAATAGTGATTAACGAGAGGATTAAAGCACATGGGTAAATTTGAGCAACGGGTAATTAAGGCTTACAAACAACGTCAAGGAAATAATTCAGTTGTTTTAGTTAAAAATCTAAAAGCCTCAATAAGTAACGCCATTCAAAGTTTAAGAGCTGTGGATGATGAGCAAACACATCTTAACGCTTACCTAGAAACCAATAAAGCCTATCAAGATGCTTTGAAAGTTTTTTCAGGAACGATTGCTGAAAATGCTGGAATGCTAGTTAATGGTTCTGTTTTTAAAAGTGTTAAAAACGATGTAATTAGCAACCTTAAATTAGCTGTAAGTGAGTGTGCAAACAAATCACATCTAAAAGCGGTTAAGTATCTAATCACGGCATTACGACATGTAAACTTCTTTTTGAATGCAGTAGTTACCACGCAAAGATTACGAGCAAAAAACCCATTCTAAGTAAACAAAAACACCCCTGATTATGGGGTGTTTTATTTTGCGGTATTTATTGCTTATCTAGTAAATCAATCATATCAGAAGGAATAAGAATTGTCCGTTTAGGCATACCGCTAGGGTGATATTCAATAGCAAATAAAAGACTATTTCCTGTTGCATCATGGAAATATGCCGTTTCTCCAAGTATATACAATTGATGGTTTGCAGGTTGTAAAGCGTACCAATCGAAAAACCGTTCCGTAACAATGTATCTATCCCCTTTACTTAGCCCTAAAGATACCATCGTTTTTCTACCTTCAATAAAATGGGCATATGTAGCATGTGCTATCTTTTGTTTTTTCTCCCATTCTTCTCGAATACGAGTAAGCGTGTCATGGTATCCAACATTTAGTTTCCAACATTCTTGACATTGGTCATCACCTACCAATTCAGAATACA
>JACCDR010567793.1_pt1 | contig 12496 bp, 20 predicted proteins | sample 7446431 | NCBI WGS metagenome assembly JACCDR01 (sample SAMN15323443, study PRJNA562643) | freshwater metagenome | isolation source: river surface water | place: USA:Blue River Watershed | collected 2017-08-17
CTTGTAAATCCTACTTGTAGAAGAGCTGATACGATAGAAAGCCTTGTAGGGCTCGTAGAGGCTTCAATATCAACAGCATAACCTCTGGTATGGGCTCCTTCTGATTCGCCTCCCACAGACGCATTGTGTGCGTTACAGCGGTATCCTGAAGTGATTTTAAATGACACTCCAGCAATCTCTCTAGCTTTATCAAGCTTCTCTAGTGTTTGTGGCATCATTTCTGATCTACCACATCCACATTTACATTTGAATTCCTCTATCTTGAAATACTTCATTTATTCTCCCCGAAGAGTCTTACGACATCTCCTGAATATTCTTCTGAAGCTCTAGCTTGGAATTTCTTCTCTCTATCAATCTCTTCCTTAGAAGGACGTCCAGCACCACGCTGTTCCCAACCTCTATCTGCAAGCCACTTAGATGCATTGAAGTTACCATCACTAGCAGCTTTGATTGTGGATTTGATTCCACGACATCTAAGCTTTAGTTCTAATTCTTCTCTCCACTCATCAATGTGTTTACGAATAGCCTTGTTCTCACAGAGGCGCTTCCAATGTCTCCAACCAAGTAGGTAGGTGTTAGCAAACTCATACTCAGTTGGGTCTTCCATTTCTAGATAAAGCTTCTTAAGGGAAGGATAGATTTTGTCTTCATACACATGGTCTTCATCTTTTAGAGTATAAACAGCAAACTCTGTATTATACCCAATCTCTAAGAATAGAGACTGCGTAAGAGGCTTGCCCATGATGTCTTGAAGTTTAGCTCTTTCCATTATTTTACTCCAATGATGAAATTCTCTTTTAGGAATAACCAAGAAGCTGCTAGGGCTGCAATAATAGCAGCTCCCCATTTAACCACTAGAACAGCAGTTTTAGCTGCCTTAAAGGTTTCCTTAATCTCGTTGATATCTTTAGCTTGAGCCTCTTTATCCTTCTCTTCCTTAACCATATGGGCATCAAGCTTATTTGTAAGGTTGTCCACCTTATCAATTAGAAGTTGAATCAAAATGTCATTCCTCCGTTCTTCTTCCATTATGACACCCTTACTTTTAGAACTGATCCAGTACGATAGAATCCACCAATAGGAACACCACCTGTAGCTGCTGCAGCATCGTCTGCATATTCTGTTGGAGCACCACCAGTACCTGTACGAAGATAGACATTACCAGCACCATCTGCAAGAACAACTTGATTAGTTGCAGTTGAATCAGCAGTACCAATAACTACTGTTCCATTATGTGTAACGTTTGTAATGGTCTCTGATGGTCCGATACCTAAAGCATTATCTGCATATACTAATGCACGTCCGATAGCGATGGATCGTACAACGTGAGTTGCTGATTGACCAGCTTCAGCATTATACCCAAGAGCAATACATCTGTCTCCGTATGCTCTTCCTCCACCAACAGCAACCGCCGCAACTTCTGGATCAGTAGATTCAGCAATACAAGCAGAACCAATAGCTACAGTATATGTACCCACCCCATCCGCACTATATCCGATAGCAACCGCTTCCGTTCCTACAGCGCCAGAAAAAGAACCAATTGATACGGCTGACGACGCAGCTTCGGCGGAATTACCAATAGCAACTCCTGCTTCGGCAGTTACAGCAGCTTCTCTACCAAGAGCAACACCTACGTTACCATTAACATTTGCTCTATTTCCGATAGATACTCCGTATAAACCAACAACACTGGTCTCGTCTCCAATTGCAATAGCATTAGTTTCTGAGCCAGTGATTGTCGGTAGATTGCCACTATTATTAACTACTACATAAGGATCAGAACCACCACCTCCACCACCAGATTCTAACATCTCATCTTGTACTTTTGTTGTCATTATTTTGCCTTAATTACAAAGTTAAATCCAAATGATTTAGGAGCAGTTTCTGTTTCTGCACCATTATTCTGTGTTACACCAGAGGTAATATCTTGCATACCACCACCCCCTCCTACGAATTGGAGACCACCAGTACCACCAAGATATCTACCAAGAGGATGAGTGTGAGCTTTAATCTTGTCTTGTGTCTTAGCCCCTAGTAGACCACCAACTGCTAGTGTATCGCTGTTAGTTCCAGCAGCCCTAGGGAAATAACCACGAGGATCAGGAACACGGAAATGTGATGTTCCAGCTCCACCGGCTCCATTAGTTAGGGTGAGTGTAATGGCTGCATCTAAGTATCCATACAGTTCTGAATATGTAGCAATTTCAAGCTCTTGGTTATTCATAGCTACCCAATTAGTTGGAACTTGATTATCTACCCTCATAACCACTGTACCTACCGGAACTGCTTCAACCCCTAGTTGTGCAATAACATCAGCAGCCAGTTTAGCTAATGTAACTTGAGCATCTGCAATCTTTGCTGTTACTACTGCATTGTTAACAATCTTGGCGGATGTCACTGCATTATCAACAAGCTCTGCTGTATCAACAGAATTATCTGCAAGCTTAACATTAGTTACTGCGTTATCAGCAAGCTTAGCTGTAACCACTGCACCATCTTGAATCTTAGTAGTAGAAACGCTAGCGTCAGCTACAACTGACACTGTAACTGCTTTAACAGCTACAACAGTTATGTTGTTAGTACCTGATGGGGGAGCAGTGGTGAATGTAATCACTTGTCCAGCTACACTGAAATCAGCAGGAGAGCTTTGGAACACTCCAGAGATAAATACTAGAACACTACCAGCAGAAACAATAGGCTCTGTAATAGTGAATTGTGTTGTAGCATTGTTACCACTAAACCTTTCTGTTACAAGCTCAGTGGTATTAATTGGAACCCCACCAGCAATAGCAGCAATAATAGCAGCTAGCGCATCCTCTGCTTGCTGAGCAGCAGCTTCAGCGTTAGCATAGAAGCTGTCTAAGAATCCTAGTGTTACTGGTTCTTGATCTAAAGAGGGATCAGGAAGGTTTAAAATCCTATTCCCATTCATATCTACATCTACTTCTAGTTGATTGGGTTCTCCTTCTACAACATCTCTATACAACACCTTATTATTAAGCTCATCTTCAATCTTCTGGAAGTTAGCATTAACCTTAGAGAGGTTGTACCCACTAGAAATATTGTCTAGTTCAATCTTAGCCATTGTGTATTCGCATTCCTATTAGTTATTTACTTATTATGCAGCCTTACGGCTGCGAGTTAATCTTATGTACTCTCGCCCGAAGGGCATGAATACAAATCTTATGTTTACCCTTCAGTTGGGAATGGGCTCAACAGTCTTAATTTCTGTTAGAAATATAGAAGGGGCATTGCACATATTCGAACCCACCCCTATCCCCCGTGCCCACCCAGGCACATGCGCGCGTCTAAACGGCTGCGCGTATGCGCGCCTAGCCCATATCCCGCGCGTCTAGTGTAGCACACATCCCACCCTTTCGTCAATCCCTTTCATCATGGCATGAGTATTGCTTCTTATGAAATAGCCTTATGATTCAAGCACATACACATATCTATGCGCCTTTCGGCGCGAGTGAATACTAACTCGCACGCCATGCGTGCATTACATGTTGGCATGCTTCTTGCCTTAGCATGTTCCATGCCCATTGCGACAACACTGCCTGATATACACATTGGCACGCTTTCTGCTTATGTGGGCAATTGTCCCACGGCAGTTAGTTAGTGCCCACTATCGCTGTATTGAGGTTTTTTGAGTTATCCACAGGGTCTAGGGCTTGCGTTAAGGCCCCTAGAAGGCACGCAATTCGTTTTTGGCTACCCTGCCCTAGACCGACAGGCGATCGCGGCTTATACGTCGATTCTGTGGCATATGGCTTTTTGCTAATATACCCTGCTTTTGATGCATTGGCATGCTCTTTGCTACGCGTGCATGCGCGCATGACGCGGGCGCAGTTCGTTCCTTTGCGGCCCATAAGGCCCATTAAAGCTATCATCAGTTCATTCAATGCATAGGGGCTTGCATTCCGGCTTGGCTTGCCCTACATTGCAGTCATGCCGCAAGCAGTTAGCACATAGGGCAAAAAGCCCTTGACAAAGAATGACCGCTAGTGCATACTGGTAACACGCTGTAACGCTCTTTAACAATCTGTCGATTCTCATGAATGCCTTGTCCGCACTGGTTAGCGGACTAATGGTTCTAACCCTAAGCCGGGTATCCTATGGACGATGGCGGAAACAATCGGAACCAAGGCACTTGACAAAGGGAATCGGCAGGTGTAGAGTGCGAAACATGCAGTAACGAAGGTCTTACAAACCTTCCCCTCTTTAACAATTAGATGATGTTCGAGTCGCGCCGATAAGTCGGATGCGTCCGGATAGTACCTTGCGAACAGGCCAAAACTGGTCAATCAAGGGGATTAGTACGCCAGCGAATTACTAGGTAATTCATTGGGGAATATCGCCTAGCATTGATGGGCTTAACTAGTAACAAGGGAACGGACGAGGATGGAAATGACGCGAGGCTTTTGAGCAGAGTCTATTTGTGTTTAACAATTCGGGTGCATCATTTGAATATCTTACCTGCCAGAATTCTGGTAGTATGTTTTCTCCCTCTTGTTGTTTGTCCTAGTCGGACAACAGTGAAAGCGGAACGAAAGCAGGTAAGAAAAACAACAGTCCAACGGATATGATGCACAAGGCGCCAGCCTAGGGCGCTAGAGGTTGCGATACCTCGCAATACTAGGCCGACTAATGCATATTCATTCCGAGTATGCATCACTCGAACCAAACCCTGAAAGGAATCAAAATGAAATTCGATCTCGTCAAGTTTCTGGCTGGTTACAACATTGCCATTCGTGCCTTGCGTGAAAGTGAGCGCATCACGAAGGATACCCTGCGTGTCCTGAGCCGCGACCTGCTGTTGCAGTTGCATGTCACGGAGAACAATGCCAAGTGCGGAGACATCTCGTTCATTAACGAGGTGATGAGTGTCCTCACTCCGATGAATCGCAAGACCTTCGTCCTGTTCATGCAGGAATTCACCGGATTCTTCTACGATGAAAAGCAGGAATGCTTTACGAAGAAGAATAAAGGAATCTACAACGACAAGTGCAAGCTTGCGATGGAATTCCTTGATGATCCGATGAATAACATCTGGTCGTGGGCGGAGCGCAATGTCAAGGTCGAAAAGAAGCTGTTCAAACTTGACACCGTCACCAAGGACATCGAGCGTGCCATGAAGGCGACGAACGATGATGGTGAAAAGCTTTACAACAAGGCCGACATCATTCGGGCTGTGCTGGCCGGCGGCATTACCATCGAAGAAATGATGGAAGTCTTGAACTGACGTTCAAGCTAACCAGCATTCAACAGGTATGCCCTTAGTAATAGGGGCATACATGGAGAGTGTTGTATCTCCCGCTCCGCTAGGCATGTAACGCCATGCGCTAGATTCCCTTGGCAAAGGATTCAGGAATCAATTCGCCTTACATACATAGGCTGTCCGAGGAATGGAATCCCCGGTTAAACAAACGGATGCGCTACCCATCCCAGAAATTCCATAAGGTAGCACCTATTCCTTTTACTTGATGGAGGTGTAGTATGTACCGCATCTGGTATCGTCGCAATGGCACTGCGGAATCTATCGAGTGCCTCAATCTTGCCCATGCACAGCAAGCATGGGACTATGCCAACCGGAAGTATGAAATGATTTCGAAGAGGCCGACATGACTTGGGCAAGGAACAAGGATCAGAAGAAGTATGCCTTCATCAAGAAGGCGTATGGAATCACGGGCTTTACTGCATCGCATCACTTCATCAACAGGCCCAAGCTTGCTCGTGCTTACCTGAAGATGAGGAAGGAAGATGCAGTGCAGTGCTACAAGGAGAACAAAGGGAAGTTTAGTGGTCCCATTGATTTGGCACAGCACCTCTGCCGCTACTGGTAGGGAGGGGCATTGCGCAAGCAATGCTATCATCAGGCCGAGCAGCATAACGCTAGAATGCATTGACAACAGTGCATTCAATGGGTAATGTTGCCCAACAGGAGAAGATCATGACGATCAAGCAATGCAAGTGCAAGCACGAAGCTCAGGACCAGATGCATGGCAAGGGTATGCGTGTCCATACTCAGAGCAAGGATGGTGTGGAACGCTGCACTGTCTGCGGTCCCGGTATTCGTACCGATCAACGAATGAAGGCCCATGCCCAAGCATGGCATCCCGGCTGCAAGAAGTAGCATTTCCTTAGAATGCATTAGCCTATTTGGTGACAATCAGATAGCCCAACCAAAGACCGAACTTACGAAGCTAGGTTAGTGCATTCACTAGGCAATGTTGCCTGTTACGTTACAAAGGAACAATCATGTTCAAGAATATCAAGGATGTCCCTGTCGCTGGTGCTTTCGGTGTCAAGTACAATGCCGAGAACAACGAGTTCGAAGGGAATGCGAAGAACGTGGCACGCTATGCCCATGCTCGTGCTCCCCACAAGGAAGCGAAGCTGCCCTCCCAACGCTATCCGCAGGGCAAGGGCAATGAGCCGGGCATGTTCGGCATCGGACAACGTGCCAAGCTGGTGCTGGCATGAAGATCAAAGACCTGTTGATGATTGTGCTGTTTATCGCACTCTTCATCCTGATTCCTTTCGGTCTTCTCTGGTGCATCAATACCCTCTTGAGTAACGGAGGGTATCGGGGGATTGATTACAACTTCTGGACATGGCTGTCATGTTTCGTCCTCATGTCCTTGTACATCGGAGGAAGTCGCAAATGAAGGGAACGACGAGTGGTATCGACGCTACATTTGTGGATGTTCGGCAAGGCTATCGGTTTCGTATCCGATATGCTTCTAAGAGGAGCTTCCTTGCTGCTGTCTCCCGATCATCGGGAAAGAGCAGACTTGTGGATGCAGTCGATCATTCGACAATGGAAGTAGTTTATCCCAACACTCTGGAAGCGTATCGCAAGAAGGTATAGATATAATTATACTTTCCCCCTAGATCGCCTGAGCATAAGGAGCATCTCCTTATATGTGTTCTCACGGTCTTATATCTAGGGGTACTCCTTTCCCCCTGAGTCGCCCTCGCACAGAATAATACTGTGTTGAGGGCGATTTTCCTTCTGAGGATGCTATGAAACTCGTTGTTATTTCCCCGAAATGCAGCGCAGCTAGCGCAAAGAAACTAGCTGCCGCTATTGGTGCTGACCACATCAACCCCTTTGCACAAGCTTTCAATGTCAAAAGATACGATGGTGCCATCAACTACGGATGCTCCGTGGATTATGGCTTCAAGAACATCGTGAATCACCCTGATGCAGTGAAGAAGTGTGTGGATAAGTTCCTCACCCTTACCACCTTGCATGAAGCTGGTGTTCCTGTCCCGCAATTCACCACCGATGAACACAAGGTTACTTGGGCGAATGTTGTCTGCTACAAGGACCGGATCGGCAACAATGGAAAGGGATTGGAGTATTGGTATAAGGATGTATCTCAGCATCCGATTCCCAACGCTGATCTTTACACGGAAGTTTTCTATGCTGAGAGGGAACTTCGTGTTGTCGTGCTCTTCGGCAAGGTGTTCGCCTTCCACAAGAAGGAGAAGGATGGTATGTGGGATTTCATCCCCTATCGTTGTCCCCGTTCTTTGCTGTTGGATGCACAGAAGGCAGCACATGAATTGGGAATTGATTACGTGGGATTCGATGTCCTCTACAATTCCTATGATTCGTACAAGTTTATCGAGGCTAACAGTGGCCCGATCCTTGTCGATGAAGTTATTCAAGAATTTTCCAACTACCTGAAATAAGGGAAACATCATGCGATTCGATAACGCTTTTCTTACCAAGAATGGTAAGGTGGGTATGCAGTTCGAGGAAAACAAAGCTATCATCACCATCTACCCCGATGCCAAGGGCAACTTGGTGTGCAGCGAACATTGCACTGCTGAGCAGAAGGCCAAGCTTGTGACGCAATACATGAGGCGTCGTAGCTGGTACAAGAAATAATCCTTTTTGATATGGGCTGAAAGCACATCTACCTTTGCAGGGGACTTGTGTATAAGGAGGCTGCAACCTCGCAGGAGCTATTAAACATCCTGTGCCTATATCATCCCATCAACTAACATACGATCGTTCAACTGAGAGCGATTGTGTGGGTTTTAGAGGTATTCTAAACAAAGGAACTAACATGAAAACGCAAATTGCACACAAGCATGACCACACTCGCAAGACTGCCAGCATCACTGTTGCATTCGAGGTGGATGAATTCCAGAATGTCTTTGCCTATGCCATCTCCCGTTGCAATCCGAAAGATAATTTCAGCCGGATGGTGGGAAGAACTAAGGCAATTGGCCGGCTGAATAGCCCGAAGTATCGCAAGGAAATCCAGCCTGTTCCTCGAACGGAATTCCTTGAGGCTTTCTTCAATCTCGGATTCTAATCATTAATGCAGCCATAGCTTAATGGATAAAGCAGTAGCCTTCTAAGCTACCTATCTAGGTTCGATTCCTAGTGGCTGTACCATTTTAAGGAACTGTCATGAGCCTCCTTGACATTCATCTTCTCTTCACCACAATCATCTTCTGTGCGATGCTTCATACCCTCGTATGGGAGGCACCTCAAATGGAGGAATGGGAGCGTCCAAATTGGAGAGACTATGCAATTGTCTCCATTATCGCTTTCATCCCTCTCTTCAATGCTGTAGTTGTTGGTTTTATCTTTGCCCATTTCTATAAGGAGATTCGTCATGGCTGACAAGCCTACCCTTGCTCAAACTGCTGCCCTGCTGTTGATGGACAAGCATCCTGATTATAAAGCGGAAGTTGGTGGTACAAGCCATTACATTTTTCCCGGTATTAATGGGGAGATTGTTTATCACATCAATGATGCGTGTTATGCACGTATGGTTCAGTTCCAACCCGGTCAATACTACGGGGAAGGCATTGGTATTGAGGAAGTGAGAGTGCTTATCAATCAGTATAAGAAATTCACTCCCGAGTATCAGAAGGCGTATTTCGAATACGTTGATTTCATTGTCAATCGCTCTCCTTACAAGGACATCATCCTCACCAAACGGAACTGGAAGATTTGGGGATTTGCATTCGATACCAATTACACCCCTTCCCATGTGCTGAGTGCAGCTACTGCCCTTCGTCAAGGATGTGAATATCCGCCTACCCTGAAAACTTTCCATCAGTTGAAGGGTAAGATTGGTGAGCAGAAAGCCTTCATCATGAGCTGTCTGTTTGGGTATAATCCTGAGAAAAAAGAATTCCATTCCCACTCACTTGGAGGTCATGGTGTTCTTTATCAAAACTACATCCCGATGAGTTCCTTTAAAGTTCTCTGTGAAGGTAAATTGCCCGGAGAAGGTGCCATTCCTGCAGAGAATAGTAAGCCTATGAAGGAAAAATCTGGTGGATGGAGAATCCATATCCTTCATGGACAAGATACTACTAAGGTCAAGAAAGAAGGGAATGTCTGGTCTGAGCAACAGAAGCTTGGCAAAAAGGTAGGAGAAGGTTGGGAACAACGAGTTGTTTGTAAGGAAGAAGACATCATTAACTGGCTGGAGAAACATTGTGCATAAACCTACCGTTTTCATTGTTGGTGGTGGTAATAGGGAATACATCCGCTTGTTTGCTAACAAGGGTTGGGTTGTTACCAGTGAGTATAAGGAAGCTGATGCATTCCTTTTCACTGGTGGTGAAGATGTATCTCCTGAGCTTTATGGGGAGAAGATGCACCCCAACACGTATTCCAGCCTGTATCGGGATGTTGTTGAGAAGAAGATGTTCAATTGGGCTGCCGATCATCACCTCCCGATGATTGGTATCTGTCGAGGTGGTCAATTCCTCAATGTGATGTCAGGGGGTAAGATGTATCAGCATGTTACCAGACATGCTGGTGACTACCACAATATCACTGATGTGGATACTGGTTTGGTTGTTTATGCCAGCTCCACTCATCACCAGATGATGCGTCCCGGCAATGGTGGAAGGCTTGTTGCTTGGGCACAGCAAGGTGGTATTCGTGAGCATTGCCATGAGATTGGTAGCGAAAACAAAGCTATCATCAGTCGCATTGCTGGCGTTGAGGATCGAGATGTTGAGGTGGTTTTCTATCCTGCCACCAAGAGCCTGTGTTTCCAGCCGCACCCTGAGTTTCGTAATGAATCTCTGTCCGAACTTCGAGATTATTTCTTCTCGCTCATTAATCGTTTCTTTGATCTGAAAGCTTAACAAGCACTTAGCTTGTAGGAGGATTATAAAATTTGTGGAATCGTGGGTATTGCTGGTGATTTGGCAGCTAAAGAAGAAGCTGCATTCAAACAACTACTGGTTGTGAATTCTCTTCGTGGTGTCGATAGCACTGGTGTTGCTGTCGTCAATAAGCATACGCAAGAGGTGAAGATTCGCAAATCGGTTGGCGATGTCTATCAACTTCTCGATGCAAACAAGTTTGGCACTGTGTTCTCTGGTGTCAATAAGCTTTGTATCGGTCACAATCGTTGGGGGACTATTGGGGGCATCACCCGTAAGAATGCCCATCCGTTCGAATTCGAGAATGTTGTTGGTGTTCATAATGGCACGCTAAAGAGCAAGTACAAGCTGCCTAATCACAACGAGTTCGATACGGACAGTGAAGCTTTGTACTCCCACATCAATAATGTGGGTATCCACAAGGCAATCGAAACAGTTGATGGAGCCTATGCCCTTGTTTGGTATAACAAGGAAGATGACACTCTCAACATGCTTCGTAACAAAGAACGTCCCCTATTTTACGCATTCACCAAAGGTAAGAAGCAACTGGTGTATGCCTCTGAGCCTTGGATGATTGAGGGAATCTGTTGGAGAGAAAAGATTGAACTGGAAGAAATGCGTCTGCTTCCTGAAGATCAGCTCCATACTTTCAACCTTACCATTCCAGTTGGCTCTGTGATGGGGGAAGCAGAGGTGAGCGAATGTAAGCCCCTCCCTTTTCCGGTCTTGCCGGTGGCTACTACAACTCATACTACAACGGTGAAGGGTGGGGCGGTGGGAGGTACTTCGGGTGGGAGTAAGATTCTTAGGATTCCCTTCGAAAAAAAGGCATCAAACTCTTCGGAAACGGGCTTGCCTAACTTTGGGCTTCTGAAGGGTCTTAAAGCCATTAGTCATGGAAGGAATGCTAACGGGGCTGCATACGTTTCATTCAATACTAATGATCATCCTGATATTGAGTATCGTCTGCATAAAGGATCAACCCTCGAATGCATGGAGATTCTTGATGACAAGGATTCGATGTGGATGGCTGAACTAACCTTTCTCAGCTATGAGATGGGCAAACCGATTGGTCGTCTGAAGTGTAGCACCTTCCAGAAAGACCCTCGTAGTCCTGCGAAAGAAGTGCCTGATGAAGAAAACTGTGATGATCTGCTGTATGATCATCAAGGTAAGGTGATTTCTCTGAAGGAGTTTAAAGATCGGTATTCCACTTGTTCGTATTGTTCCGCGAACATTGACACTCCCGATCTGTATTACCCCTTGTCACATAACGAAGTGTTGTGTGAAGATTGCGCTAGAAGTCCTCAATGCGCTGATTTTATTAAAGGATGTAAGACATCATGCGGTTGCTGAACAAACTGTTGTCCCGAGTTGAGATGAAAGAGTTTTATCCTTCGAAGCAGAAGAAGGAGAAGAAACCTGTTGTGTATTTCCATCAGTCCAATGTCTTCTTCGAAAAGAAAGATGAAGACGGTGTTGTTCGTACTTATCGAGTTGGTCTCACTTATCGCAAACCTAAGGAGTAGATTTAAATGAACAAAATTCTTGTTGGCTGTGACCCCGAAGTGTTCGTTAAGAAGGATGGTTGTTTTGTCTCTGCCCATGGCATGATCAAGGGCGACAAGAAGAATCCCTTCCCCGTTGCTCATGGTGCTGTCCAAGTGGATGGCATGGCTCTTGAGTTCAACATCGACCCCGCAGAAACAGAGAATCAATTCCTGATTAATGTTCAGGAAGTATATAAGACCTTGCAGGAAATGGTTCCGGGTTACCAGCTCGAAGCTGTCCCTGTTGCTAATTTCGGGGAAGAATACATGAAGCTGCAGCCTGCTGCTGCGCTTGAATTGGGATGTGATCCTGACTATAATGCATGGACAGGTCTTCCCAACCCCCGCCCGAATGGCAATCGTCCCTTCCGTACTGCATCTGGTCATGTGCATATTGGTTGGACGAATGACCAATCCCCGGATGATCCAGCTCATATCTCTCGTTGCTGCCATGCTGCAACTCAAATGGATTTCTTCCTTGGTTTGCCCTCTCTGTCTTATGACAAGGATGTTCAGCGTCGTGAGCTGTATGGCAAGGGTGGTGCTATGCGTGTCAAGAAGTATGGTGTTGAGTATCGCACCCTCTCGAATGCATGGCTGAATAGTAGTAGCCTTATCAAATGGGTGTTCCGTAATACCGTTACTGGTATGGAACGTCTGATCAAAGAGGGTCCGCTTTCCCAGAAGTATGGGGATATTCAAGAGATCATCAACACTTCTGACTGGAAAGAAGCGGAGAAGATTATCAAAGCGGAGAAGATTGCTCTTCCTGTGGGGGTTTAAATGTA
>JACCDR010040756.1_pt1 | contig 12494 bp, 10 predicted proteins | sample 7446431 | NCBI WGS metagenome assembly JACCDR01 (sample SAMN15323443, study PRJNA562643) | freshwater metagenome | isolation source: river surface water | place: USA:Blue River Watershed | collected 2017-08-17
AGCCTGGCCCTCTATATCTGAGATGGTTCCAGTGATGGTTCTCTCTCTAACTCCCATTTCGTCATCTAACTCTAGGAATTTAAGAGTCATCACTCGCTTTTGGGCTTCCTCGGCGGATATTCTATTTTTCGCCATATCTGCGCGAGTTGGGGGACCAACCAGTCCGCCCTCCAGACCTTTATCGAGACCTATTGCAGACTCGTTCGCTAGGGCAGTAATTTGTTTGAGTGCGGCCTCTTGGCTTTCGAATACCTTTTGAACGGTATCGCTAGCGCCAGCCCTAGTGGAATACTTATCTGCTAGTTGTTTTTCTGCCCTTTTAACATCTAATGCTGTCTTTATTTGCTCTTTAGTGGCGAGAGTTCCATTAATGTATGTTTGACCTGTTGAAAAACCTAATTTTTCTCTACGATCTAAATAGTTAAATCGTGTCTGAAGTTCGTCTATCGAAGCATCTACGAGTCCAGGGTCAACTCCTTGACTAATTAAGTTATTTTTTCTTTTAGTTGCCCCAACCGTATTCATGATTAAATTCTTTAATCCACCACTAGCCTCAAGAGCATCTTCTACTTGACCAGCTATTAAATGCCCCAAACCCAATCCAATAACGCCAGCGACGAAGGCTGCGGCAATTCCGGCACCTATAGGGTTAGCAATTACACCTAGTCCCGCAAGTGCATTAACCCCCATACCTCCCAAGACGGCACCAGCTACCCCACCACCTACAGTAATCTGATTTAGTCCGGTAGCCTGACTAATAAGAGAGGTCGCGCCAGCCATTCCCAAAGCGCCCTTCGTACCTACTCCGGGTAAAGCCCGAAATAGAGACATTGATGCGCCAGCTTTAGCTATCTCAACAAATACATCCCGAATTTTTTCTGATGTTTTCAAAAACTGATCTAGTCCTGGGCCGCTTCGTATGCTATTGAGGGTCGTTTTTACCTCGCTCAATAAATCTTTGAGTTCGCTTTTGAAAAGCCTATCGAAAACCTTGGAACCTAAGTCTAACAAGATAGTTCTGATCGAATTGTATAGACCCGAAAGCGTACTAGCATTCTCCACGAGGGTCATTTTGACGATCTCTAGTCGATCTCCCAACTCTTTACCCAAAGTCCCCGCCTGCTTCCACTTCTCAATCATAGTTTGAGATAGTCCAAGAATGTTACCCAAGACGGTACGAGAGACGTTTAGACCTGTGAAAATATCTCGAATATCTCGGGCGACGACGTTCATCGGTAACTTGAGACGTTCCGCCAAGACGGACAATTGGGTGATAATATCGGTCGATTCGCTAAGGTCCAATCCTCCAGTTCTCGCGGCACCGGCTGTGACCGCGAAGGCTTCTGTGATGGAATTTAGCTCAACACCATATTCAATGGCGTTCTTCTTCAAGGATTCAATAGAACGATCCGCTTCTAGGAATGATATTTGAACTTGGTCATTCAACGCTAGCTGTTTACCGGAGACATCAACGAGACGGTTAGAGACGGACAAAGTTTCCGCGAAACCGAACTTGATTTGCTCCATCGTTTTAACGAAATTTAATATTTTACTAGCTTGAGAAGCGAATCCATGAAACACCCTTTGGAAAATATGTAACGAAACTATTTTACGCGCAATATTATCTACTGCATTAAATCGGTCGGCCAGCGTTCGAACGTGGCCCGACGCCTTGTCGGCCTCTTTAGATGTTTCTCTGAGAAATTTAAGTTGGTCTGGCGTCGCATTTTTAGAAAGTGCGGTAGCATAGTCCCGAACAGATTGTGGCGATACCTTATCTCCCAATTCTTTTCGGGCGCGCATCATAAGTTTACGCTTATCAATCATTTTCTGTACGTCGTCAGAAGAAGAAGATTTCTTAACTGTTTGAGGAAGAAGCGATTGCGCCCTCTTCATTTCGTTAATCATAGACATCACGTCATCTGATCCAACGCCGCTCGCCATATAAGAAGCGACCGCACGAATATTTTGGGCCGAAGCCCCCTCGCCTAACATAGCCTTCGCGCCAGCAAAATTGGCATAGTATTGTCTACGCCGATTTACTTTTTCGCGGTTAGCAATCTGGCGACGAGTAGCAACGTAACTCTTATCATTATTGCGTAAAATCTCGGCCTCGTCTGGGGATAACTTACCCGCCGCAACCAAACTATTAATTGAGGCATCTATGGTCGCCATCTGAACGTCTTTACTTCCAGATACGTTAGCCTCCTGCATCGTCCGCGCCTTCGCGTTAGAACCTGCTTTACGCGCCGATCTTTGAGAGGCCAATCTTTCCTCTAGTGCAATTTTCTTTGCCAATTCCTGATTGATACGGTCTTCATTTTGGGCTATTTCCGATGTTAGCTTTGCCTCCCGTTCTTTCATCTCTATATAAGACTTAAAAACTCTATCTGAAAGGTCTCCAGATTTAACACCCCCAGATACAACATCTCTTTCTTTGTAGGCGGCATCAATTTGCGCTTGTTTATTTTTATTATTGACACCATAATCCCTGATGTGATAGCGAGCGTCAGTATATCTAGGCTTCTCGTTCATCTTGAGATTGGGGTTTCTTAGAAAATTCGCAGCCCTTTGATCTATCTGTCGGTCAAGGTTTTTAAAGTGTTGACCTATTTGAGCTAGGGCATTTCCGACGCTAGTGTAGGCTTGAATAATCTCTCTCGCGTGTTCCCTAAGACCCCTATTGAGCTGCGTGAAAGCTCTCCCGAAATTAATACTCTTTTTGTTGCGATTTACTTCGTCAGCTATGTGAGAGAAACTTTTCCCGAACCCCTCCATAGCTCGGGCAACCTTTTTAATTTGCTGCCCCTGTTTGCCCATGAAGGATGAAAAATTCTTACTGAAAACCGATCCACTAACAGCGGAAGCGAAATCTTCTATCCCCTTGGCGACGAGTTTCTGATTCTTCTTAGATAATGTCTTTAACTTCTTCGCGGGCTCTTGGAGCGACTGATTAACCAAGTCATCCATCGCCTTAGAGAACGCATCAAGGCCCTTGCCAGCCTTCCCGCTTTTACTAGTTTTACCTATCCCCTCGGAAATAGCCTTAGCGAGCCCTTGCGTCACACTTTTAGCCACAGCATCTTGTAGCTTCTTTGAGAAGTCTTTCGTAATAGCATCAGATAGGGCTTTCCCCATCTTTTTACTTAGCGATTCACTTAATTTAGACGCAACTCCATCGATCTGTTTGCCATCTACAGTAAGTTTCGCGGATACTTTTACGTCTACCTTCTCGTCATTCTTCGCCATTTATAGTCGTCAACTTCGCAAAGTCTTTCTTCGTAAATGTACTCTCAGCATTGTTCGTCTGATATAATGATACCATATTCTGAGCCATAATGAAAATTTCTTCAAAATCTTCCAAGTTTGACTCCCGGTCTAATCCTATGGTTTTCATCCATCCGTTAAATTCTGAGGTATCTAAAGTAAGAACGACTGCCCCGAATCCGACTATGGGCTTCATGGAATAGTTACAGACATCCCAGAGCCCCAAGAGCCAATGGGGAAATCGAGTGCGAACGCAATATTCTTTACAGAAATTCGCATCCCATCCACCAAGTTTTTGTTGGTGCAGACAGCAATCACACTCGACCTCCGATTGGGTTTTTAGGGTTAATCTCCCCTTCTCTTCCATCTGTTGCCTGGCCGATTCGCAGGCACAGCGTTTAGGGGTCCATTTCGACTGAATGAACTTGCAGAAAACCTCAATTAATTCTTTTTTTTAGAAATCTGCTCTCGGGCGTATTCACTTAGCTTCTGGGCCTCCAGATACAATTCCAACACGAAATCGTCGTGCATCTGACCAGCCAAAACTACGATGTCTTCGTCCTGTAGGTCCAACTCCTGATTCGCATCAACTTCCGGCAAAAGTTCCGGGTGTTCCATATAAACCGGACACATTCGACGAATATTGTTAGCGGTCAAACCGAACCAACGGACCTCGCTCCCTCGGCCATTTAGAACCGCATCTCGAACGACATCCTGCTTAAACTTGACGCCGTTTTCGCCCTCCAAGTCAATACGACCATCCTTCTTTCGGTACTTAGACGTAATCATGTCGGCACGCTTAGGGTCAACGTAGCCAACACTAAAAGATACAGCGGGACAATCTAGGCTCGGATCGGCAGACAAAACCTCAACAGTGCGTCGCGCCCGCTTACCCTCTAGTACCTTTGGAATCTCTCGTAGAAACATATAAACAATCCTCCTGGGTGATTTTCATTATTTATATCTGACGAGTCGAAACTTGTCAAATCACCACCTAATATCCACTATAGACGGTTGACGTTTGGGCGCGCAAGTGTTATCTATAAAATCAACAAAAGGAGAAAGTTATGGATATTTGGGGTCTCGGCGCGGCGCGCAGCTTAATTCAGTTAGCGAACGATCCACTCTCTATAGATAGGGTCGTAGCTAAATATCTTCCGTATTTCACGTTCTCAATCGGTAAGGTTTCTATTGATGCAAAAATGTTTGCGATAAGTAAGACGGCTATGAATGTTTGTAGGGACGTAGCTCACGATCCATCGGGCGGGAACCTGCTTTTCAAAAATAAGATAATCTATCGCCCCGTTTTTTCTGATGGAAATAAAATCGTGATCGCGCCCGAAATCGATTCCATACTAAAACTCCCCGTTATTTTAGGTTTGTCCTGTTGCATGAATCAGGCCAGCCAGAATCAAACGTGGGCGCAAAGAATTAGACCCTGTAAGTGGTGCCAGAGATTTTTCGTGTGCAAAACAGATAGGGGTTCTAAATTCTGTAGTTTAGACTGTAGAACAACCGAGAAAAACAATAGAAAAAGGGCTGGTGCCCCCGTAAATGAGGGCATCGGAACTCCATTTACTCGTGGTAACTGAGCTAAAAAAAGAAACGGGGCCTCAGTTTTTTCAAACGATAAGCCCCTAGAGAAAGGGTATGAAGAGTACCCTATTTATACATACCAGAGTGTATATATGATGTCAAATGTTGCCAGCAAGAAAGAAGAAGGGGGCGTAAGGCCCCCTTCTATTTTTATACCTAAAATTGGCGCAATAACACAAAGTTATCTGCCGTTACGCTCGTATTCGTAATATCTTTCGAGGCCGGAATAAATTCGAGGTTGAGTACGCGACTTTCGTTGTTATCATCGAAGGTAGGCTCGGATTGTAGCTGACAATAAATATCGGCCGCATCGGGACTTCCCAAGCCTTCGTCACCACCGCCAGCAACAATTAGGATACGCTGGCCCTTGCTTCCATTTGTCACTAGGTCGCTAGCGTCAGTAGCATCGTTATCTGGCGAAAGGTAAAACTTAATTCGGAACTTTTTGTTTGCGCGGAACCACTTTACCCACTCATGAGTAGAATTGGCTTCAACCTGCATCCGAACAACGGGAGTAAACGAACCAATGATATACTCCAAAACAGCAGTCGGAGCATTGGTACTCGGGCGAGGATTAATATTAGCCGTTAGCCCAAGACCAATCGACTTAGGAATGGGCGTAATTTCACCACTGTCTGTTTGAATTACACAGAAGGTATTCTCCAAACGCGGAGGAACACCAGGATTAGAAAGTAGCGCAGGATTGGACGCCGTATAGTCGGGATCGTTATAAACACCCTGAAGTGTAAAGTTTCCACCAAACGGATTGCCAGCTTCAGCGGAGAATTCTACCGACCCACGAACACCTGTCGCCAAATATTTAGCGTGATCCAAATAGGAAGCGACCGAAATAGAATCATGGTCTTCGTTGTATGGAGTCCAAATAACAGAGTCGTCTCCAGACGCCGCAGCGGTGGGGGCCGCTTCAGCTAGGTCGCTATCATGAAGATTATCATAATATTCCCAAGCCGTCGCACCATCCTGCGAATGCACCCCATCTTGTAGATCATCAACTAGGACGGTAGCTACGCGATAATGGGTTGAACCGCCTCCCTCTGTTCGGTAAATATTTAGATAGGTTCCACCTTCAAAATCTCCACCAACATCAAAAGCTGGTTCAAAATCTATCTTGAAGCTATCATGGCCAGCACTAAGGGTTTTAGTAATTTCGTTACTAAATGGCCCCTCTTTGGGAGTTCCCGAAAAACTCTTAGTAATTGTAAACTTATACTTATAAGTAGCCGCAACATCTAGTCCAATCTGATCCGTTGTGGGCACATAGGAGCCATCATAACTCGTAAAGATAACGTCAGTACCGTCAGTAAGAGTTACCCCACCAGAGCTGGGAATTTTGCGAGTTACCTTAAACCCAGACGCCCGCAGGAGTTTCGACCAGTTAGGCTCGACGTTGACATAACCCGATCCGTGCATATACACAGTTCCGCTAAGTTGATAGGTCGTAACGCCAACAACGACGGCCTCCGGTCCAATAGAATTCTTGGCGCGGTTCATCGCTATGATATTAGATTGAACCGAAACCGGGTTAAAATTTTCGTATAGAATGACCTGTTCAAGCCCTCCGTTTCGAGTGCAAACTGTTACGTTGCTACCTGATTCGGTACGCTTTTCAAGCCCCATCGCCAGGACGGTTCGTTTAGTTCGTGAAGGATTTGGGGTAGTCGTACAAGCCATATTTATGTCTCCTATAAAAGTTCAAAAAGTAAACTGTTTTGACCTATCAATTTAAACTGAAGATTCACTACTCTTATATTATTAGTATCACCGAAAGTAGGTAAATTGTCAAGAATAATTTGACCGCCGGGTGTAGCCTTGATTCTACAAATATCACCTATTTTCACAGTGAAATCTTTGAATTTAGACTGCTTCACGAAATACTCAGCCCAATCTATATCGGGGTCGTATTCCGCAACTAATTTAATTGTGAATTCGAATAGGGGCTTATGCTCAATTCTCACTACGCTAGCATCCCTATCGCCCCCTGCTATGCGCCCGAAAACATCTCTATCGTAAGATATTTCCAGGTTTTGCACAACGGGAGCGTATTTAGTTCCATCCGGCATCATGATAGACAGATCGGACTTTTCTAGCAGGGGGACTTCAATTTCCCCCAGGGCGCGACCACTCGAATATTCTGTTGTGTTTTCAGAAAAAAGTGCGCGGCCCGCATAGTTCAACCGAACAGGTCCACCCGCACTACCAGCTATATTGAATGATCCGCGATTGCCCTTCAATGGAAAGATAGATCGACCGTAATTACATTCAGCATAGAAGGAGCCCGGATAATCTGATAAAACTAACTGTCCGTTTTTCTCATAGAATCCACATCCAAACAGGAGGGTTTTCCATGATCCGCTGTCGTCGAAATAACTATCAATTCTAACGTCATAGAACGGCCCGTAGCCATAGGGTCGGCCCGCGTATTCCGTATTTTTAATAGAACTCTGTAATTGGCTAGAGCCCATATTAACAATATCAAAATTATAAACAGGAAATTCACGAAGTTCATCGTGGGTTTGCCCGTAGCGCCCTTCCTTGGCTAATTTTAGGCCCGTCCTATTCGTTAGGATCGGAACCTTAGTCTTTCTGCAACTCATAATTACTCAAATCTGCCTCTTTAATAATCGTGTCAGAACTATCCCACTTATAAACACTGTTACAAATATGACGGTACGTAAAAACATACTCAAACCATCCGCCAACAATCGGTCGTTGACCCGAAAGAGAATACCACGGATTAGAATGAATAAACTTAGTTAGAATGGTAGCCTGACATGGTTGTGGATGGAAATCGTCGTGCAAGATTTCGTTCGCAAATAGGGTCTCTATGTCGGCTTGAATGAAGTTGAACTCAGAATCAGGATCGCGGGAATGATCTCCAAAAACATAGATTTCTACGGGCAGATTGAATGCTCGGTGATGCGTACTACTATAGTCGCTATTCTCTTCCTCGTCCACATACGCAATCATGACGGTCCCCGGAGGTTGGGTATTGCCAGGCAACTCTTTGGTTCGAGTTACGTGAGTCACATTAGTATTGTAGCCCCTATCCGTAGTGATCTTACGGAGCGCGGCCTCAATATTAAGCATTACTCTTTCTTTTACGGGCACTTTTCGGTTTAGCATAGTCCACCAAAACTTCAGCGATTCGATCAATAAAATTCTTCTTAAAGCGACGAGCCTCTTTTAGAAGGTTGATCCTACTTGTTACTTTAACAGATTCTTTACGCGCAAACAAGAAAACCAATTTTTCTTTGCGATCATGAGGAACGCCCATGATGGATTTCGGTAAATAGAGAAGTTTTTTATACACCCCCGAAGCCTCAACCTCCCTAACGGTTTTTAGCTTGACTCCACCACGAGTAATAATGTCGGTAGGCGATGATCCGGGTATAGGAATCGCTAGCTTTTTACTACTTCTAGCCTCCATAATTGTCGGTGTGCCATAAGGGTCTTTCGTTAACACCGCCGCCGCCGCATTCACATTATGGAGTTTTGGATCATCATCAGCGTGGTCAAAATTAACCATACCTAAATTCACGGTGAAAGCGGTATCGGATGTAGTACCACCTTTAACCAACTTACGTTCATCCCGCGAAATAGTTCTGAGAAGTTTTCCCGACCGGCGCTTTACGTTGGGGTGAGTTCTAACCCTCTCGTAAATTCTCTCTTGTGTATGTTGAGCCTCTTCAACTAGTGCGCGACGAATCTTGGTCCGAAAGGCGCGTTTGTCTAGGTCTAGGAGTCCACCCAACTTACTCTTGAATTCTTGAGGGTTAAAACCAAAATTAACCGGCATTAAAAAACCGCCCTCTTTCTAGCTAAAAGAATTTCCCGAACGGCGGGCAAAAAGCTATACGAGTCGAACCCGGTATGAATACCTTGAACAATCTGGAACTTAATACTAGGATTCTGAGACTTCTGCCACCAAGCCGACACTTGAGCTATACAGGCCCCACGAAGATCGTCCGGTATAATTACGGTTCCAGATTCAGGCTCGTTCTTGACTAGGCCACCATTATATTTGAGCCGGATATTTCCCATGTCGGCGGAAAACTTGTAATAAGCCTTACGTACTGCGACGTTGCCAACATTGGGTCCACCGGATTTAAGATAGAAGTCTTCGTTTATGGTCAGTTTAAGGTCGGTATCGGTAAATAGGCCCGTAGGATCATCCCAGACCTCCAGCGTATTATCGATGGTGATGGGGGGCGCGGACGCATAGATCATCCAAGGAAAATCTCGACCGTGAAAAGTTTCCGTGTAAACCTTCTTTTCCAATCTACGGTTAAGAATATTAGGCCCCTCAATCAACTTTGAGAAGTGATTGATAAGTAGGGTAATTTCTTGCGTAGACGCATTCGGCATATTAACCGAACGCGCTATGTCATCCGGTAAGGCACAGGCGTTTTTCGCTAACGGAATCCCATCGGGCATTATTTACCTACCTCGTAAAAGTATTCATGGCATTTTCTCGATTAGCCTCAATCTCAGAATCTCGAACGATAAAAACGGAACTCTTCATTTGATAAGCCCGCTTCTTCGTCGTCTGAAATCTCTGCCTAGCGTTATAAATGCCGCCACCTTCGATAACTCTGTGGCCTCTCAAAACTTCAACCGTCACAATATTGTCTTCTTCACTCATAGGAACCACCGCCGATAGTAAACATGAACTACAATCATTATCCTCTATTAATTCGGGCGTTTCAACTATATTCGCTTCTCGATTTTTTTTGTGTCTTCCCATATAATCTCCTAAAAATAAAAAGGGGTTCGAGCGAACCCGAACCCCTTTTCTTCAGAACCGGGCTTGGTTATTAAGCCGCAGTCTTCATTACCGCGAAGGGCGTCTTCAAAGGAACCTTAAAGGCTACGCGCTCGGCCACCCGAAGCACGACACCGTATTCCTTGAACGCCGCATCCTCAGACGAGTCAATACGGAGTTGCTGACGGTCGCCCATGAACGCATAGTTGAAGTCCCCATAGATCATGAACGGCTTATCCGCCTGCGAAGCATCCGACTGTTTCGGCATAACCGACGCTCGGACGAAAGGACGACCGAAGATCGTATTAGGAGCCGAACCAACCATTTGACCCCAGAGCGGCACACCCGTAGTGTCTTTGACTTGACGGATCGCATTTAGAATCGAATTGCTAAAAACGAAAGTACCAGTTTCCGCAGCCGATTCATCCGCAGCATCCATCAAAGCCAACAGTTTCGCGTACCCACCGGCAGTCGAACTGTCGTCCTGTAGAGAAGCCAAGTAGCTCTGAGCACTACCCGTCACGCTACCAACACCCGAGAGTCGAAGGATACCACCATCCGAGAACGGCTCGCCCGAATCAGCGCCATTTGCCACTAGCGCGGTTCGATCCTCTTCCTTCGCCATCGCCAAAAGGAACATATCTACGACGAAATCTCGAATAAGCGGAACGGCGTCCTGCATAACTTCGATTGACATCGTATCAATACCGATTAGCTTATGGGCTTCCATCTCGGGACGACCAACGGTCACGCCGCTTTGGCTAGGAGCCGTTAGTTCTCGCTCGGCCAATTGGCTATCCCAATAGACCGTAGGAAGGGTGGCATTGGTCGGAATACGCATCTTGTTCGAGTTCATGGGAATCCGCTTGAAAAGCTGACGCGCTACACCGAACTTTTGCATAACCCGAGTGATCGACGGCATATATTCGCCATCCACCAAAAGTCCACCTTCATCACCAGACGAAGAAACTTGGTCATAGATGGTTTGCTGACGACCATAGAGCGAGTATTTAGGTCGGCCTCGGCGAGCAATCAAAACCGAGTCCATGATGATATTACCAAACTCTTCACGCGCCGCACGTTCACTATTGCTCTCTTCGCTTTCGGTTACGGCGCGATATACCTTGTCGCCCTTGGGGAGAACCTTGTCAAGTTCGTGCAAGCGTTCTTGCATCGTCTTAACGTCTTCGACATTCTTCTCAAGCGCAGTACGAACGTCGCTAAGGGTAGCCTTTAGTTCCCCATCGACCCCATCAAGACGCTCAGTAAGTTTACGGATGTTACCTTCATTCTGATCGACAACCTTCTCGGTCACTTCAATCAACTTATGAAGTTGCTCATTCTCTTTAACATGAATAGTAGCCATTTTCTATACCTCCAACACGGGATAAAATTTTTCTTAGATACGCCGACTTATTTTTTCGCCCCTTTTATCCCGCAGCGGGAGGAAGTAGCTTTTCAACTCGTTCCATGAGCGTACCTATAATGTCATTATCTTCAATCTTTTCGTTTTTGTCAAATTCTTTTTCTACTCTAGTGAAAAGATTATTCATTCGAGACAAAGTATCTTCATTAAGATCGGTAACTAGAGGATCGTCTTCATTCACGCGCCCCTTCACCCACTCAATAAGATTATCAGAATCATCAATGCCAGTAAGTTCAAAGATACTTCGAATGAGACCCATCGCGGAACGCTGCTTCGAAAAATGCGAATTGATTTCTCGAACCAACTGCTCAGACTTCTCTTCCCTCTCTTCAACGGACCCAGTGAGATACTTACCAACGGTATCTACTAGGTCACGATTCTCAGATTCCCAAACTTCAGGAATTCGGTCATTACCAAAGAGTTCTGACGCTAGGCGGACGGCCTGATTTTCTAGGTCGGCGCGGATACTTTCGGGAGTATTTTCGTCATTCAACACCGAAAGCGTTTGTTTATACAGATTAGAAACAGCGGCCCGCTCCCAAGGCGGGGTCCATCCAATTCGAGCACATTCATCCGAAAGATGCGCCTGACACTTCAGCTTGGCACCTTCCGGTAGGTCATACTCCCCTCGTTCCAGACGTTGAGCAACCCTCTTAACCGCCCTCGGAACAAGGACCATTTGATTTTCAAGTATATCGTGATGTAGGCCCACATATCCGCTAGTATTGTCAGCAGATCGCTCATCAACATAGATAAATCCCTTTCTGTATTTATTCCAATTGATACCATCCTCTTCAGCCGCATACTTAGCGATACGTTCCTTCGCGCTCCGTAGGGACCATTGAGTCTCTTCTGACGCTACTGTAATGTCGCCATGTTCATCATACGATACGAAGGCCCGATCAACCTGTGTGACCTTGGGCTCTGGTTTAGTTTCGGTCTTCTCTAGCTCTCTCTTAACGTCACTCATAGTAATTTTTTCAGGGTTCCCAACGGAAATAATTTTGGACTGTCTTTCTTCCGGTTCCACACCCAACCAGAAAATTTCTTCCGGGTCTTGGTCTTTATTACCTCGAAGCAAATTATCTAGCGAAAAACGCTCAATAGTTTCTCGGGAAAGACTGCCAGAATCCAACTCTCTCTTTAGACAGTCTGGATCAGCCGGAACTGGAACACCAGAATCCTCAAGAAGTTCTTGCTCCATAAACCGATAGCCAACAAAATACCCGTCGGCATCTCTAATGGCTTCATAATTGATAGGGTTCCAACCACACGAGGTCGCGGACATAATACCACGACGATACTTGCTCTCAATTAGAGCTGCGAATGGGTCTTCCGAATCAAATACTGTTCGGCCAACCAAACTTTTTCCGAAACCGCGTATTGACTTCAGACCTACTTCTGGTACAGTACCGATAGCAG
>JACCDR011510306.1_pt1 | contig 12492 bp, 13 predicted proteins | sample 7446431 | NCBI WGS metagenome assembly JACCDR01 (sample SAMN15323443, study PRJNA562643) | freshwater metagenome | isolation source: river surface water | place: USA:Blue River Watershed | collected 2017-08-17
AAATTTTTCTTTTATCCCTGGTGGACGGCGCGAGAATACCGGCTTGATATCCACCAAGAGCCGCGTGAGGATCACAGGCGCTATTTTGGCGAGCTGGAGAAGCAAAGCGGCATTGTGCTTGGCCGAAACCAGAAGAATTGGTACATCGCCAAGCTTCGCGAGCAAAAACACCGGATGTGGCGCGAGTACCCGTCTACACCCGATGAGAGCTTTCGCGGCATTATCGATGGCGCGCCGCTGTCCAGGATCATGGCCAGTCTACGCGCCAAGGGGCGTATCACCAGCGTGCCATGGGCGCGAGGCTACAAGGTCTTCACCTTCTGGGATTTAGGCCGAAACGACAAGACCGCTATATGGTTTATGCAGCATATCGGCTTTGATATCCGGTTTTTCGACTATTACGAAGACAACTTGCGGCCGCTCTCAGACTACGCGCTGGTATGCAACGAAAAAGGGTACAATTACGATACGCATTACTTGCCTCACGACGCTGACAACACGGACTTAAGCCGTACCGACGCCAAGACACGGCGCGAAGTCCTTCAAGACGAATTGGACACTGGCTTTTGTGTTACTGTAGAACGCATAGCGCGTGAAGAGGATGGCGTAAACGCGACACGCGAGAACATGGACAATTGTTGGTTCGATCGCGAGGCATGCGCCAAGGGCGTGCAGTGCCTGGAGAATGTGCGCTATCGGTATGACGATAAGCTACAAGAATTTCAGCCAAACCTAATGCGCACGCAGTTTAAACACGGGTACGACGCGTTTGCACAGTACGGGCACGGCTACACGCATAGACAACGCGGAAAAATTCCCGTACACAATACATCACAGGGCGAAAAGCTGGCCAGAGGGCACCGCGAACCGGAGCGCAGGAAGGGCAGACAACAAACCGCCGTATACCACACTGACAAGCCACGATGGAAGGTATGACCATGGCAAACGCCGGACGGACGGTAAAGGGCAAGCGCGGCATCGGCTCGGGCTCCAGCTCGCACAAGACCAGTAGCAGCAAGGGCGCGAAAGCACCGGGCTTTCCGATGACCAAGGGCGACGGCAAGTCGGGCAAGGGCAATCCCGGCAAAGGCAAGAATTCCAAGAAGTACTGAGACTGCGGGCATTGAACTGCGGGCGGCTCATAACCCTACCCGCACAGGCAGCGGCCCGCCGCAGGTTGCCCTATCCGGCCCCCCATGCTTGCGGTTCGCCGCTGCCGACGACTACCGCTCGGCCCACCGGGCGGGGAACCCACGCCGGGCGGGGCGTGGAGGTGCGAGTTATCATTTCGCGGCACTATATCGGGCATCCGTACAGCGAAATGTGTGTTTAAACAGCAACCAAAGGAATGTTGCGTGTCTACACTTGAAGCAAGCGAAGCGCTGGCAGCGCGCGGAGCGGTAGCGCCTCGCGTGACGCTGGAGGACTTGAAAGACAAAATCACCCGCGTCGACTACATCCATCCCGAAGCCGTCCCGCACTTCACCATTGCGGTAGCGGTGCTGTCCAACGGCTTCGTGGTGATCGGCAAGAGTGCCCCGGCCAGTCCGGAGAATTTCGACGCCGAGAAAGGCCGCACGTTCGCTCTTGACGACGTGTTGCGCCAGATGTGGACGCTGGAAGGCTATCTGTTGCGTGAGCGGTTGCACCGACACGAGCAGCACCCGATTTAACGCGAGGGACTACGAATGGCGCTGGACGGCGAGACGACAGAAAAGGGCGAGAAGCTCGACGAGCATTTCGTCATCCGGCGCATTCAAAACCACGTTGCAAACGCGATCAACGCGGAAGATGGCGACGTGACGCAGGTGCGCCAGCTCGCCTACGCCCGCTATATGGGCGAGCTGTACGGCAATGAGCGCGAGGGCTACAGCCAGTTCACCACGCGCGACGCGCTCGACGCTGTGGAGTGGGCGCTGCCGGCCCTGATGCGCATATTCACGGGTGGTGTGCGCCCGGTCGAATTCCGGCCTATCAACGAACGCGACGTGAAGCAGGCCAAGCACGAGACGGAAGTCGTGCACCAGTGGTTTTCGGAAGGTGAAGATGCTGGCTTCATGGTGATTTACAGCATCATCAAAGATTGCCTGCTCTACCCTAACGGTTACGTAAACGTGTCGCCTTCCGAACAGGAAGTGACTGACACGATTTATGACGACGCCGTGCCGAAAGACTACATCGAATTCCTGGAGGCGCAGGACGCCGAAGTCACTATCGAGGCGACCAACGAAGACGGAACGGCTGATATCGTCTACACCCTCAAGCGCACGGAAAAGAGTATTATCGTAGCGCCGAGCCCGCCCGATCACACGCTGGTGGACCACGGATGGCACAAGCTCTCGCTCGATGGCTGCCCCTTCGTGTGCTTGCGCGAGCAGAAGACCTATTCCGACCTGCGGCGAATGGGCTTCACCGAAGACCAGCTTGAAGAGCTTGGGCCTGACGACGAAGAGACGTGGAATGACGAAAGCGTCGCTCGATATTTCTACGAAGACGAGCAGCCGGACGGGCAAGACGACGAAGACGGCATACAGGCGGATGAGCTGTATTGGACGCACGATTGCTACATGCATATCGACGTAGACCAAGACGGCATCAGCGAGCCGCGCCACATCTTCATGGTGGGCTGCAAAATACTCGAAAACGAGCCCTGCGACTTCATGCCGACAATCGCCACCACGGCGATACCGCAAACGCACAAACATATCGGCATGGGGCTTGTCGAGCTGGTCATGGACCTGCAATTGCTCAAGACCACGCTGTGGCGACAGTTGCTCGACAACGTTTACCGAGGCAACAATCAGCGCAAGTGGGTGAGCCAGCAGGCGCTCTTGCCCGACAACGCCACCATGGACGCGGTGCTCGACGGCGACACCGAGATTATCCCCGTGCGTGGCCGGCCGGGCGAAGCCGTCATGCCCGAAGTCAACACGCCCATGATTGCCGAGATTGGCGAGGTGATCAGCCAAGTTGACAACATGACGCCCAAGCGTACCGGCGTGGCGCCTGATATCTCGCTCGACCCCGGTGTGCTGGAGAAGGCCACCATGGGCGCCTTTGTGGGCGCCCTGGAGCAGGCGAGCCAGCGCCTGGAGCTGCTCGCTCGCGTCATCGCGGAAACGGCGATCAAGCCGATATTCCTCAAGATGCATGCGTGTGCTCGCGACCACTTCGACGAGCCCGTGGAGATGGAGATTGCCGGGCAGTGGGTGCAAGCGGTGCCATCGCAGTGGCGCAAGCGCACGAAAATGAAGACCAATGTGGGCATCGGCTTCAACAACAAACAAGTGATGTTGACGCTGCTGGAAAGCCTGCTACGTCTACAGCGTGAAGTGCTGCCGTTCGGGCTCGCGGACGAAAAGAAGGTCTACAACACGCTTGTGGAGCTGATCGATCAATCCAACCTCGGCCACGCCGCAAGCTTCTTCCTCGACCCGAACGACCCAGGTTGGAAAAAGCCCCCGCCGACGAAGACCGCGCAGGACGCCCTTGCGGAGGCACAGGCGAAGGCGCTGGAGGCCGAAGCGCAGCGCAAAGATTTCGAGGTGAAGGCCAAGCACGACGAAGCCATGGCCAAAATTGAGGCGGAACGTGACATCGCTATCGAGACGGCAAAGGCAAAGGGCGCTGAGCTGAATTTGAAGCTGATGGAGCACAAGCTAAAGGTGATGCAGGCGGAAGACGCACGGGCGCTCAACAAATCCGTCATCACCAAGAACAACCGCGACAAGAACGCCCAAGATGGGCCGGCAGAGGACAGCAGCGCGGACGAATACGGCGCATCGGCCAAGCCGAAGGCAAACGGCGCCAGCGCCGAAGCGTAATATTGCAGTGCGTGTGTTTAAACAGCATTTCCGGCAATCAGGCGCATATTGCGCGCCAATGATAGGATTTTAAAGCATGGGTATCGCAAAACAGGTGGCGAACGTGACCGCACTGACGCGGCCGGCCGACACCACACAGTACGCGGCAGGCGATCTTGTCGCGAACAGCACGACCGCAGGCAGCGTCAACCCGTTGCAGTTCAACGTCGGCGGGCAGTTCTCTAGCGGTGGCAAGATCACTGGCGGCAAGATGCGCAAGTCTACGAGCGGTGTCACAACCGCTTCGTTCCGGCTGCATCTCTTCACCGTCACGAAGACTGTCACCAACGGCGACAACGGCGCTATCGTCGTGAACAGCATGGACGGCTACATCGGCGCCCTGGACTTCGATTTCGCCACCATCGCCAATGATACCAACATCATCGGCGGCGCGATCGAAAAGACGGCCGCCGCGCTGGCCGCACCACTGCCGTTCAAGGCGTCCGGTGGCGTGCTCTACGGCCTTATCGAGGCTAAGGGTGCGTATACGCCGGTTAGCGGCGATGTGTTCAACTCGTGGCTGTTCATCGAGAAATAAGCCATGCCGCGACACGCTTATACTCGCCATAAGTCGACTAAACCGGCAGCAGGGGGCGAGCCTGCGGCTGGTGTTCAACTCACACGGAATTCGCCGGAGGTGAAGGCGCGGCGCGCACAGACGCTGCTCGACAGCCCCGACCTTCGCGGCCAGTTTGACAAGGTGCGGCAACAGCTTATATCCGATATCGAAACGGCGGAGCTTGACGGCTCGTCAGAAGCAGCCAACCGCGCGCTGGAGAAAATTCGGCAACTCCAAGCGCTGCAGGCGGTGAAGCTGCAAATCCTGCTCCCTGTGATCGGCGCCAGCCAAGCACAGGATAAAGGGCGCGTGTAAACGGGACGACTTGACAAAAGGTGCGAAATGCCTAGAGATGATAACAGCGTGCGGGATGCAGGGGCTGCAATCGCTCGTAGCGGGCTAACTGACGACGTAATCGCGACTGGCGGTCGTGATCCTTCGCAACGTCAGAACCGTCACGAGGACGACAGCCGCGACGTAGAGCGCAAGCCTAAGCGCCAGCAGGCGCGGCGCCAAGAGCGCGACGACGACCACGACTACGGCGACGGCGACACGTTCGGCGGCGACGAAGACGAAGGTTACGAGGCCGACGACGGCTCCAACCGCGACAGCGGAGACACCGACGATGACGGCGAGCCCGACGAGGGCGAAGACGATGCCAGCCAATCGGAAGGCGATGACGACGAGCCGGAAGGCGAAGACGATCAAGACCCGGAAGAAGCTACGCATAAGGTGAAGGTACAAGGCCGCGAGCTGGAGGTAACACTCCGCGAGCTGAAGGCCGGCTACCAACGCAACCGTGACTATCAGATCAAGACGCACACGCTAGCCAAGCACACCCGCGAATTGACTGCGGGACATCAGGCCAAGGCCGAAGAGTACGGCCGCAATCTGGTGACGCTCAACCACATCACCAGTGGGCTGCGCAAGCTCATTGTCGGCGATATGGACGGAGCGGAAATGCGCCAGCTTCGGGCGACAAATCCGACGTTGTGGAATGAGCAGCGCGCGCAGATGACTGAGAAGGTCGAAATGCTCGATCAAATCATCGGTGGACTGAAGCAGGAAGCAACGCGGCATCTCACTGGCGTCAGCGAACGGCAGAAAGCAGACTTGAAGACCCTTGCGGCGGCTGAAGGCGATAAGCTGATTGCCGTCATCCCGAACTGGTTTACGCCCGACAGAGAAGGCGAGAAATCGGGCTCGCGGAAGGTGCATGATTTCTTGGTGGGCGTCGGTTTCACCAGCGCGGAAGTGCAGGACGTGCACGACAGCCGCATGTTCATAGTTGCGGACAAGGCACGGCGCTACGACGAGCTGATGAACCGGCAGAAGAACGGCAAACGGCGCGGCGGCAAGATGCCAAAGACCGTGAAGCCGGGCCAGACCCAAATCCGCAAGCAGACCAGCGGCGGGCGGGATGGCGCCAATAGCGGCGGCTTCAAGAAGGCGGCAGCGCAAGCCAAGAAAACCGGCAGCACGAGGGACGCAGGCGCTGCAATCGCTAGGCTGATCAAGTCGTAGATGCCCTAATCAGGGCAAAGACATGACTGTACCCGCACAGGCACTGGACAGGACCGGCATTGGCAATAAGGCCCGCGAGGCCCTGTCCGACATCATCTACAACATTTCCCCGACCGAATGCCCCATGACGATGCTGATCGGCCGCGAGAGCGCGGACCAAGACGCATATGAGTGGACCACGGACAGCCTTGCCCCCGCGCGCTCGGATAACAAACACGTGGACGGCGACGACTTCTCGGCGGAAGGCGACACCGCGCAGGCGGGCTCCGGCTATGACGGTATCGCCATTACGGCGGGCTCACGTATCGGCAATCACTGCCAAATCAGCCGCAAGGACATCGTTGTCACCCGCCGCGCGAACCGCGTTCGCAAGGCCGGCCGCAAGGACGAGCTTGGCTACCAGATCGCCAAGGCCGGCCGCGAGTTGAAGCGCGATATCGAAGCGTCGCTGTGCGCCAACAACATCGCCGTGCAAGGCACCACGTCGGTGGCCGGACAGGCGGGTTCCTACCTCGCGTGGATGCGCAACAACTCCAGCCGCCACAACACGCTGGCCGGCACGGACGGCGCCGATCCGGCCGCGCTGGTTTCGGGCTTCCCGACCGGCACCGCCGCAACCGATGCCAGTGTGCTCCGGCCGCTGTCCGAGACGGACGTGCTGGACGTGATCGCGGACTGCTATCTGGAGGGCGGCGATATCAACGTCATGATGCTGTACCCGACCACCAAGCAGAAGTGGTCACAGTACATGTTTTCGCCGGATACGGTGAACCGTGGGCGCATCGCTACGCCGTATCAGGAGCACGGCAAGAACCCGAAGGCCGGCGCAACCGCGCTCGGTGCCGTTGACGTTTACGTCTCGGACTTCGGCGTTATCGACGTGATGCCCAACCGCTTCATGCGCTCGCGTGACGCGATCATCCTGGAAACGGACATGTGGGCGATTGCCTACCTGGACCCGTACCAGCAATTCAACATCGCCAAGTCGGGCGACAGCGAGAAGCGCGTCCTGCTTTGCGACTGGACGCTTGAGGCGCGCAATCCCGACAGCTCCGGCATCGTCGCCGATATCGACGCTTCGGCGCCGATGGAATTCGACAGTACGGAAGTCGAAGCATAAGCCTTACGAGGCGAACGGCGGTCGCGGCCTAAAAACCGTGGCGGGGCGGGTGCCACAGCCCGCCCCAAACGCCAACTGTGTATGTGTTTAAACACTGCAACGAAGAAGGTGCGACTATGCCTCTTGCCCGCATTAAGCGGTTTGGAAATCAGTTTGCGAGCTGCGGAATTCCCGTGCGCCCGCCTGAAAATCTCATTGGCACGCCGGGCATTAAGCGGCGATGCCCCAAGCTGGTGCCCGGTCAAGTTATCGAGCTGCCAGACGATCACAGTCTGTTCGATCAAGAGTGTATCGAAATCGTGCGCCGCGTCGGCCACGACGAAATCAAGCGCCCGTGGGTGTTCGCCACCGCCGACGACGCCATGCGCGCCAATCCGAACAAGGCGCGGCTCTCGCACGACCAAATTCAGAATGGCCTGCTGATGGCCGAAGGCGCGATCGAACACGCGGACGCGAACCGCGAGAAGACGCGCAAGCGGAATGCCAAGCGGCAGGAAGCCGAACAGTTCGACGACGACGCCGAATACGAGCTGGAACCCGAAGAGCGGGTGTCGCAGCGCTCGCGCAATCGCGTATCGGAAGACATCTACGACGACGCCAAGCCCGTCAACGATGAGCAGGACGACGAGCCGGAAGCCGAAGACGACGAGCCCGCACCGCGCTCCAGCGGCCGGCGCAAGCGTGATGCGCCCGGCGCCCCGGCAATCGAAGACGACAAGCCCACGCCGAAATCTCGGCGGCGTCGCACGGCTGAGCGGCGGAGGTAGGCCGTGCAGCATGTGGTTGGCGTCGATTGGGACGATTTGCGCCACTTCCAAGGCACTATCGAGCTTGGCGCCAACGCCACAGGCGTCATTGGCACGCGTATACACAAGACAGACGACGAACTGATCTTGGAAGAGTATATGCCTGCCGAATACGTCGACGAGGTGATTGCCAGCGTTGAAAAGCTGCGCGATCGCGTCAAGCAGCGGCGGCCGGGCGGCGATCTTGTCGGGCAGATACCGCTGCCACTGTGGTACGCTTGGCGCAAGCAGTGGGAAGCCGGCCCGAAGCAACACGGCTTGTTGTGGCGGGCGTTCTTTCGCAGTAAATTCATGGATAGCGAGAACGCCAAGTTTAGGGCCGGCAACATCTGACATCATAAGGGCTGAAAATGACGACCTATGCGCAACTTCAATCCGACATAGCGTCGTTTTCGGCCCGCTCCGACGCCAGTGCCGTGGCGCCCGCCATGATCCGGCTTGCCGAAGCCTGGATAAACCGCAAGGTGCGCATCCTGGAGCAGGAACAGGACGTGGACCTTGTGTTCAACGACGGTAACGACTACGCCGTAGACGTACCTACGGGGTACCTCGCCTTTCGCTCCCTAATCAATCCCGACGCCAGCAACCCCGATTGCGAATACATGCCGCCATCCGCCTTCGACGCGGCGCTATACAGCACGCGCGACGGCTTCAACAGCGTGCAGGGCTCCGAAGGCACCATCTACACCATCGCATCGGGCAAGGTGAAAATCCTCCAGCCTGTCGGCTCGGCAGCCGAAATCACGCTGTACGGAGTGGCCTATATTCGCTTTGACGCCCTGTCGGACAGCAACACCACCAATTACCTGCTTACGAACCATTACGACCTGTATTTGCGCGCCAGCTTGCGCGAGCTGTGGGACTGGGCGGGCGAGGACAGCGAAGCCGATCGGCAAGAGCTGCGCGCCATGAAGATCGTGGGCGAAATCGAAGAAGAAGAGAAGGGCAAGAAGCGCGGTGCGGCACCGCTGCGGCGTCGGCCTGCTCGCGCGCGGGTGTTCTGATGGCAGATTTCGGCGGCGACCGCGAACCACAGATTATCGAGTTTGGCGAGTGGATGCCGGACCTGCCGGCGCTCGCCAATCCCGGTGCGCTGCTGGCCAAGAACTGTATGCCGGAGCTATCCAGCTACCGGCACTTCAACGGGCTGGCACCGTTCGCCAACGCGATCGAAGAAATGGTTGTGGGCAGCTACTGGCTACGAGCGCCAGACGGCAGCATTTTCAACTTCGCGGGCACGGCGGACAAACTGTGGCTGTTTGACGGTGCTATGGATTTCGACGACGTAAGCCAAGCCGCGACGAGCTACTCTGCGGCCACGTGGGACTTCACCAATTTCCAGCGCCGTGTGCTCGCCACCGATGGCGCTACAGCTATTCAGTATTTTGATGTTGGCGTGTCTACGGAATTCGCTGACTTGCCGGACAACCCGCCGATAGCACAGGTTATCGGTGTTGTCAGAGATTTCGTCATGGTGGGCGATTACGAAGTCAGTGGCGAGCGTGAAGAAGGCGGCTTTGCGTGGTCCGGATTTAATAATTCGGGACTGTGGACGCCATCACTGGCCACACAAGCCGGCAGGCGGCGCAATCGCGGCAACGGCGGTAAGGTGCAGCGCATCGTGTCGGGCTCGCGTGGCATCGGCTTCCGGCAAGATGATATTCTCGGCATCTCCTACGTCGGCCCGCCCAACATATGGCAGTGGGACGATATCACGGTGCTGCACGGCACCGACGCGCCGCGCTCGGTGTGCTGGACGCAAGATTTCGTTTTCTATCACTCGATTGAAGGGTTTAAACGCCTAAATCGCCGATCCATGAAAATCGATGATATCGGCTACGCCAAAGTCGATCAATGGTTTCGCAATAACAGCTCCGCCATTGACGTTGTAAACATGCAAGGCGTCGTAGACAGGCGCAATAAGCTGGCGCTGTGGGCGTTCCGGTCGTCGGGCTCGGCTGTGACGTTCGATCGGGTGCTGGTCTTCAACTGGGCGGCAAATCGCTGGGCGTACGCGGAAATCAACGTGGAGCTGATCGGCGAATTTGCCAGCGCGGGGTACAACCTCGATACCATCGGCGCCGTCCTTGGCGGTGATATCGACAGCGCCAGCATTCCCGTGGATAGCGACGCCTATTCAGGCGGTGCCGTGTCGCTGCTCGCCTTCGATGATGCGCACGTTGCATCTACGTTTGATGGCGACCCGCTTACGGCGGAAATCGACACCAAGGAGATTGCGCTTCCCGGGCACCGTACCTTCGTCAATGGCGTGGTGCCGATCGTGGAGGCGACCACAGCGCCTACCATCACTGTGGCGCCACTCACACGCAACTTGCCGACGCAAACGCCGTCGCTCGGCTCTTTCAGCACGCTATCAGAACGCAGCGGGCAAGTCGATATGCGCGTAGACGCGCGGTATCATCGCTACCGCGTCAAGATCGCGAACGGTTTCGAGCACGCCAAAGCCATCATGCTGCCGCTCAAAACGCGAGGTAAGCGCTGATGCCTACGCTATCCGAAGAAGAGCTGTACGCCCGGCCGCGCACCCTCGAAGAGCTGCTGCCCGCGCTCGGCATGACCACGGTGCCACCGGAGAAGCGCGCCGAGCAGGGGCAAAAGACGCTGATGGAAATCGCGTCCATGCTGCCTGTGCTCGGCAACGCCATGTCCGCCTATGACGCCACGGAGACGGGCGAAAGCGCCTGGAACAACCTCGCGGCGGGCAACTACAAGGCCGGCGCCATTGACGCCGGCTTGACCGGCTTGAACGCTATCGGCGCTGTGCTTGGGCTGCCGATCGGCAAGACGGTCAAGGAAGTGGCAAAGGCAGGCAAGGATACCGTAAACGTGTTTGTACCGGCTGTAGACGATAGCATGGCGGATTTGGCGCGCGAGTTGCGCGCCAATCCTCGCAAACTGCCTGATGGCCGGCGCGAGCCCCCTGCGAAAAACTCCACGGTACTTAAGAAAACCGGCAAGCTGTTCAATGCTGAAGGCAGGCTGATGGAAGAAATTCCCGATACCGGTATGGAGATTACCGAAGCTCTCGTACGCCCCGGCATGCAAACCGACGTTGGCAGACTGGCCAAGCACCCAGAATTGTTTGACCAATTCCCCCACCTTAAAGGTACGAAGGTACAGTTTGCGGACTTGCTCGAAGATGGCACGCCGCTGGCGTCTTCAATGACCAAGCGTGATGGTTCATTTTTAATGTCTACCAATCGTGCGAATACTAAAGGCGATCTTGCCAAGCTGTTGCAGTATCAAATTTCTAACGAAGCGGGATACGCGCCTGCGGTACGCCACTCGCTCGGAGACGCCTACGCAGGGCTCGCTAGTTCTGCGGAACGCGCTTCCACTGCGGCGGCCGGAAGCCCGTCCAACGTCGCCGATATCGCGGCCTATTTGGATCGCGTAACCGGCGCCAAAAACACGCTAGACAGCATGCTAGCTAAGGGCATGCCCACCAAGGCTGAGCAGGCATTTGGGCGTATGAACGCCGGCAACCTGCTGGCGCGCTCGGCGCGCAATCGTGCTACGGCAACGCCGCACAGCCTGCAAACCAACCCGTACCCCTTCACCGATTTCGAGCGATACTTGCCGCTGGTGCCGGAAGGCTTAACGCCAGAACAGACGCGCGAGTTTATCGCCAACTGGCGCGCGCTCGGCAGCGGGCGCGGCAAGTGAGCACGAAAGGCGGCCGGCCGGCGCTGCGGCTGCTCACCCCGCGCGAGGCGCTGGAGCGGTGGGACGACCTTGAACCGCTTGTAGCCCGTGTGCTCGATCGCGTCGACGGTGGGCTGTATCCCGATGACGTGTTGACGGCTGTACAATTCGGCAGTATGCATATTTGGAGTATCTTGGACGGGCAAGCGGTTTGCATAACCGAAATCCAGTCCTACCCCCGTTACCGGCAGCTTCTCATTTATCTCGTCGCCGGACTGAAGGCTAAAGACTGGATTGCATCAGGCAATCAGCAACTCAACGCCTTCGCCAAATCACAAAATTGCAAGTACGTCGTATTTCAGGGGCGCCCTGGATGGGAGCGGTATGCCGCGCGTTTCGGGTACACAGATAAAATCGTGATGATGCGAAAGGCTGTTTAAACATGGGTTTCGGCGGAGGCGGCAGCCAGAGCAGCACCACAAAGACGGAGCCGTGGGATCAGCAAAAGCCGTATTTGGAAAAGGGTTTCCAGGAAGCGGAAGACATCTACAACGAGGGGCCGACGCCGTACTTTCCCGGCAAGACCTATGTAGACCCGTCCGACCCGACTAAAGCCGGTTTACAGGCACAGGTGGACAAAGCCAGCGGCGGCAATCCGCTGGTCGACGCGGCGGTATCGGGCGCAACCGACATCATCGGCGGCAACACCGGCAATCCATGGGCCGATTTCCTCACCGGCGGCGGCGAAGGGATGAAAGCCACCGCGTCGGGCGCCTTCCTCAACAACAACCCATGGCTGGACGCGACCTACGACAAGGCAGCCGGCCGGGTGAAGCAGGATTTCAACGAGAGCATCTTGCCCGCGCTCAACGCCTCCATGGGCGGCAGCGGCAACGCCGGCAGCACCACGCACGAGCTGCTGCTGGGCAAAGCAGGCGGCGAGCTGCCCGACAG